>Ga0116171_10004170_pt1 | contig 13079 bp, 9 predicted proteins | sample AD_JPNHW2_MetaG_FD_89798 | JGI IMG/M metagenome (GOLD analysis project Ga0116171, IMG submission 89798) | Active sludge microbial communities of municipal wastewater-treating anaerobic digesters from Japan - AD_JPNHW2_MetaG | ecosystem: Engineered > Bioreactor > Anaerobic > Digestate | place...
GTTTCTTGAAGAAATCTCGACTTCCCAACCTCTGTTTCTAACTCGCCCAACATTGCTCAGCGAAGTGGCAAAACCTGTAGTTTCAGGAATTGGCACGTTTAACAGCAGGTTATAGTTAAGCTTGTTATACATATCGAAGGATGCCGTGATTCTGTTTTTCAGGAAAGCAATATCGAACCCTCCGTCAAATGTTTTTGATTCTTCCCAGGTAATATCGGGATTGGTGCTGGCTGCCGGTGCCTGACCAGTTGCCAAAGCTGAGTTAAATGTATAGTTATAAACTGCCAAAACCGGAATGCTGCTGTAGTCGCCAATGTTGTAGTTACCCGATTTACCCCAGCTACCGCGGAGTTTTACATCGTTTATTGCACTCAGATTTAAGCTTTTGAAGAAATTCTCTTCAGACAAACGCCATCCTAAAGATGCAGACGGGAAGGTTCCCCATTTGGTATTGGCTCCAAATCGCGATGAACCGTCGCGACGAATACTGGCCGACAACAAATACTTGTCTTTAAAACTATATTGCAACCTGCCAAAATATGAAAGAAGTATGTTTTTTGTTTCTGTTGAACTACCGGTAATTCCGTTCGCAGCATTCAAGGTTTTAATCACATAGCTGCTATACCCTCCGTTTGATTTTATTGAGCTACTTTCAATCTTGTCGTTGTTGTATGAAGCTCCGGCCATCAATGTTACATTGTGATTATTGAGAAATACTTTGCTATACGACAGCGTATTTTCATTTACAAACGTTCGTTTGGCGTATTCAGCAAGCGATCCCGACGTAAGTACAGTTAACTGGGACTGACGGGTTGCCAAAGTACCGGCAACGGTATAGGGAGTGTATCCCATGGTCGAGTTATTGGTATTATCGAGGTTCAAAGTCGATTTCAGGTATAAATCTTTTGCGAGCTGATATTCAGCAAAAATTGATGTCAGTGTGCGGAAGCGTTTGGTTAAACCAACAATATTTTCAAGCTTGGCAACCGGGCTGTTTGCCGATGTGCTCCATTTATATTGCCCATAACGATCATAATTCACATAAACGCCCATTGTATCCTCTTGAACCGGAGTGAACGAAAGCGCCTGATGCAAAATATTATCCTTACCTTCAACTCCAGGGTCGTTTGTTTCTGAATATGTTGGAGTTAAATTGATTCCAAATTTAAGGTTATCATTTGCTTTCACTTCAACATTTGCTCTTGCAGAATAGCTTTTATGGTTCATATCTTTTACCATTCCATCCTGATTTACGGCATTAACAGAAACATAGTATTTCACAAACTCGTTTCCGCCAGTGGCCGAAACCTGATAGTTTTGAACAATACCTTTTCTGAATATTTCATCTTGCCAGTCGATGTATCTTAGACCCGGGTGTCCTGGTAAATTCCAGCGGTCGTCAATCATGTAGTTCGTGTTGTAATTGCCGGAAGCCAATTTCAAAATTGCGCGGCGTTCGTCGGTTGTTTGTGCAGCAGTTCTGCCGGTTCCCGAGGCCACCCACTGCGCATTAATCATCTCAGTGGCGCGGTCAATCCATTCATTGGCGCTCAGCATGTCGAGCTTGCGGCTTGCTTCGTTATATCCAACGTAGCTGTTAAATGTTATCTGTGGCTTCCCGTTTTTACCATGTTTGGTCGTAATCAACACTACGCCATTTGCAGCGCGCGATCCGTAGATTGCAGCAGAAGCAGCGTCTTTCAGTACCTGAATCGATTCAATATCATTTGGGTTAATGTTATCAAGAGGGTTACCACTGGCATAGTTTCCTGAGGAGTTTGGACTTGCTGCAGCCAATGGAAAACCATCGATAACATACAATGGCTCGTTCCCGGCAGAAATAGAACCTGCACCACGAACCTGAATACTAAATGCCTTACCCAAAGCTCCGGTTGTTTGTTTTACCTGCACACCAGCCATTTGCCCAACCAGCGACTGGTCAATGCGAACTAACGGACGTTCGTCAAGATTTTCGGCTTTGAAAGAAGCGGCAGCACCAACAACGTCACGTTTCTTTGCAGTACCATAACCAACAGCCACAACTTCATCCAGGCCAATTGCCTCTTCTTCCAGCGAAACATTAATCGATGGCTTCCCGGCGACAGCAACTTCTTTGCTTTTCATCCCAACAAAAGAGAAAACCAAAGTTGCTTTTTCCGATACATTCGATAACGAGTAAGAACCGTCAACTCCGGTAATTGTACCATTTGTTGTTCCTTTTACTACGACCGAAGCTCCAGGAAGCGGACCTCCCGTGTTATCGGTCACTTTTCCGCTCACTTTGTTCGATTGCTGAATAGTTGAATAACTGCTTGATTCTTCGGGAGAATGAATAATAATAAGCTTGTTATTAATTGTATAGGTTAAACCTGTTCCGGAAAGTACCTCGTCGAGAATTTTATTTACGGCCTGATTTTCAGCAGAGATATTCACTTTTTTCGATAAGTCAATCTGTTTTGAGTTAAAGAAAAATGAATAATCAGACTGGTTTTCAATTCGATCGAGCACCTCTCCAATACTCAGATTTTGCCCTACAATTTTAAGTTTTGTGTTTTGGGAATAGGTTGCTGCAGCAACGTGCATTATTGCTGCAAAAAGAAATAAGGTTATTAGCTTCATAATTCTCACAATTAGGGGCACATCAATAACTGATCGCCACCCCGGGTGATTCCATTTTTTTTTCATAAATTTGAATTGTTTAGACAATTAATTTTTATTGATTGCTTCGAGAAGACGAATAGTTGTGGCGACAGTTCGTCTTCTTCTTTTTTATTTCATAGACAATGGTTTATATGTGATTGTAAATTCTCTGAATGATTTCTTCGTATAATCAATTGGAGATATTAATTTTAGCGCATCCAAAACCTGCCAGATCGTTTCCTGATTCTTAAATTTTCCGGTGAAATTGTAGTTTTGTAAACGTGTATCCTGATAATTCAATCTCACGTCATACCACCGCTCAAGGCGTTTAGCCAATTCGGGGAAAGGGATATTCCTGAAAATAAATTCATCATCTTTCCAGGCAATTTCCGACTCAACATCAGCTTCAACAAGCGTGTGCTCATCGCTTTTACGATCCACCTGAAATTTATTTCCCGGTTCAACCTTCACTATTTCCGAATTCTTATTCATCTTCAGACTAATTATTCCTTCGGCAAGTGTTGCAGTTGAATAATTATTGTCGTTATAAGAGCAAACATTGAATTTTGTGCCGGTTACCTTCACATCAAAATCTTTTGTTTTTACAGTAAACGGATGCTCTTTGTCGGTTTTTACGTTGAAAAAAGCTTCGCCACTGAGATTGACAATCCTATTCTCGGGCGAGAACGAAGAAGAGAACTGAAGTTCGCTGCCTGAATTTAAATTGACAATAGAACCGTCAGCCAGCACAACCTTGGAACGTGAACCCAATGGTACAGAAAAGACCTGTAGATTAGCTGATTTATTTTCGCCAGATTTTGATGGCAGCAACACTGTAGCCAACAAACCAACAAGCAAAACAGCCGCAATAGCCGATAAAGACCTGACCCAAATTCGTTTCGTCTCATTAGCCTTTGCATATTGATTTTTATAGAAAAGGGCAAGTTGCTCACCTGCCGCTTCCCGCGAATTTTGAAGCGAATCCCAGGTATCTTTAATTTCGAAATATTCTTTGGAGTTTGAAGGTGATTCCTCGATCCAGGCGATTAATTCGTTCTGCTCTTCGGCAGAACATTTGCCATTCAAATACCGGGAAATAAGTCCTTCTATATTTTCGTTGGTATTCATCCGTAAGTTTTTCGTTTAGTCGAGAATAACACAACTTAATCGGATAAACTACGTCAGCAAAAAGTAAATTTTTTGATATTTTTTCAGTTCATCGCTTTAAACGACTCATACACAAGAGCATAAAAAATGACTTTTGGGAGATCTTTTCTTTTAACGCAGCCAGTGCCCTAAAAACCCGCGTCTCAATTGTGCGTACCGGCAGATTCAATTTTTCCGCAATTTCGCTATTCTTCAATCCTTCAAAACGACTCAACACAATAACTTCTTTGTATATTTCTGGCAATGAGTCAATTGCACTGTTTATCTGCTGCAAATTCTCTGTTTCAATCAACGATTTTTCTCCCGACTGGTAATGTAGCGCCTCCATTTCCCGGAGTTGCAGCGAAGTCTCGTTTTCAAACTTGCGGATTACTTTCTGATGCTTAATGTAGTTTAAACAGCAGTTCTTAACAGAGTTGAACAAATAAGCCTGAACAGCGTCCTCGCTCTGCCTGAATTTTCCGTTTTCCCAAATTGCCACAAAAACATTTTGAACAATGTCAAGTGCATCACTTTCGCTATCGACAAATTTCAGTGTAAACAACAAAAGACGCCTGTGGTATTTACGAAACAATTGGTCAAATTCAGTCATCTAAGTGAATTATGAAGCTGCAAAGTAAAACTATTTTTACACAAGCAATACGACTTCGAGCCTTTGAAAAACTAAAAACAATCAAAATATCTATTCAAAAGAGATTTGTTTATGTAAATTTACAGCTACAAAAGAATCTCTTTGAGCTGCAAAAAATGTCAAAAGCAACATTATTCTTACTTTTTATCGTCACTACTTTTATAAGCGCAGGTCAGCAACTTACTGATCAAAGTTATCTTTCAGGCAGAGATTATTTTGTACTGCGAAGTGGTCGTGCAAAAATGGTTATTCAATATGACAAAGTGAATATTGGACCAGCATTTAGCTATATGCTTTTCGATGCCCGGGTTCCCAAACAAACCGCAAGAAAAGCAACTGCCTTCAATTACAAAACACCAAATGGATTTTACTCATCGGCTGTAGAAGTAAAAATGAAGAATTATTCGTTTACAGCTCTTGGGCAAAATACTTATACCAACTGGATTATTGAAAATGGCATTCCATCAGTACAAGCCATTTGGTGGGCAAGCGGAATAAAGGTTTCAGAAATAATCTCGCCGGTTTCGCTCAATGGCATTTTTAAACGAACAATTACCATTGAATCAGCTGATTTAGTCACAACAGACACTGTTCAGATAAAACTTTCGGTTGCCGAGCCTGCGGCAATCGCTCAAAAGCATACATTGGTTCAGGTAAAAAAAGAAGCATCGATTGCTTTAACTGTAAAAGGCAATTTTCCCACGCATTTATCTTCGAACGAAAGCATCGAAATTGGGCCAATTGCGCTAAAACCCGGAGAAAAGAAGGTAATTGAATCGTACCTTCTTGTTGAGATTCCAGGTATTTCGGCTAATGAGCTTTACGAAAAAGCCTCAGCAATTGAGAAATATATTGCTGATGATGTAAATACGACTTCACAAAAATGGAAAAATTCCAATACAATTACTACTTCCGACGAAATGGTAAGAAACCTGTTTGACAGATGTAGATTCGTGTTACCGGGATATATTTCGGACGAAGGGAAAATGGATGCAGGCATATTTGAATACGGAAATCAATGGGTCAGAGACGCATCCAACACAGCATTGGGAGTAATTCATATCGGTGAATTTGAACTTGCACGCAGTGTTTTGCAAAATATTCTGGAAACGATGATTACCGACAATGGTACTACAATGATTTCCGATCAATTCACGAATCCGGACCTGGAATAATTCGATCAAATGGGCGAATTCATGCACGCGATGAAGAGTTATGTTGACTGGACAGGTGACACTACCCTTTTGTCAAAATATAAAAAGAAAATTACTACGATGATTGAACGCCCGTTGCTGCCTGTTTTCCGCGACTCAACCGGAATGGTGCACAATCGGCGTGAATTTTGGGAACGAACATTCGACGATGGTTATGAATTGGCCTACCAAACCTGGTTAATTCAGGGCTTACGTGATGCTGCAGATTTAGCAAAATACATTGACGCTGAAGGAAAATCTGCACATTGGCGAGCCGAGGCCGATAAAATTCAGCAATCCATGTTGACCAACTCAAATTTTAAATTGATTGACAACAATCATCTGATAAAAAGGAGAAATGTTAATGGCAATATTGTTGACACAATAAAATTTAAAGGTTGGAAACCCGATGCTCCCGCCAAAGTTGAAAGTTTAAGCAGGTTGATGCCAGATGCAACGATGGCTTTACCAATTGCAATGCAACTCATCGATTCAAAATCAGAGTTAGCATCGAACACGTTGAATGAATTAGAAAAATTATGGAACGCGCGTTGGCAGTTTGGAGGCTATGACAGGTACAATACAAGCTCCCAGGGAGATCAGCCTGGTCCATGGACATTTGCCACAACTTTTATAATGAGAGCTCAGCATGAAGCCGGACAATTTGAGATGAGCCGCAGATCGCTCGAATGGCTTTATAACAATGCCGGCGGACGAACAGGCGCCTGGCTGGAAGAAATTCCAATCACAAAATCGCAGGAATGTTGTTCGGGTCTGCTTCCCTGGACAACTGCAGAAGTTTCGTACTTCCTGGTTCATCATTTACTGGGAATAAAGTTTATTGGCAATCAAATGACAATAAAACCAATGCTTTATCCTGGAAGTTCGCCGCTAAAAGCAAATCTTCGTTATCGTTCAGGAAGGATAAATCTTGAAATTACTGGAAAAAAAGATGTCCGTCATGCCTTAATTAACAAAATGAAAATAAAGCCTGACAAGAACGGAGCCATCCTAATTCCAAAAGATTTTGTATCGGGAAATATCCAGATTATTTGCAATGATTAAGCATAAAACACGAATGGGAACAATCCGTTAAGGAAAGTTCCCATTCACTTTTGGTCTGCAAATTAATGCTCGCCTTAGTGCCAGACTACGGTTATTTTGGCCGGCTTTCCGATTCCAGCTTTTCAGCTTTCTTCTTCCAGCCCAAATCCATCCGGTTGGCTTGTTACGGCATCCCCTTCTGGCTGCCAGTCCAATCGTTTCTTGCGATTCGATCTTCACTGACGAAGCATTCAGGTTAGTCAACGGGTATGGTCTTGCGAGCATTTCCCGATTGAAAGGCTTCCAACTATCGTGAGATATTTTTCACCTCAGCCAATTTTCCTGAATCTTTCGACTCATTCCAATCTTACTCCTTCCTGAATCAGCTATACAATGAACTTTTTGACGGTTTACTGTTGCTTGTTGAATTTCGAAAGTAAACTTTCTGATTCAGCTTCGGCTCTTTCCGAATGCGGATTCGAGAATCCGAAAAATCAAGTTCCAATCCAATTAAGAATTTTCCCCATCTTCATTCTTCCTGAGCTGCCTTTTATCGCTCGTCTGATGTAGTAAAGATATAACACAAAACCACTACAAGTCAATGTTTTTAAATGATTTAAATACACTCGAAATCATCCAAAGTTTTCAACAATTGTTTATATCATTTGCATCTTCAAAAGCCGCACTGCTATTCCATTTCAATAAGACTCAAAATATTATTTCCGGAGTTATTAACAATCTGGAGTACAGCAGTTAGTCGAAAAAAGCATGCTTTCTGGTGAGAATGATACACACGCTGTACCGAAAAATAGTCTTTTCCAAAGGAACAGCTTCCCCAATTTCTCTTTTTTTAAAAGAAACTAATGAATAGTAGCACATTCAAAAAAGCAACGACACAACCTATTATCAGCATTAAGATCGTCGTAGATTTGGTATTGGCATATTTGCCCATCACCTCTGTTGACGAGGTAAGGTATATCTGCAAAAAAATGGTAAGCGGCAGCTGAATACTCAAGACCATTTGAGAAATAATCAGCGCTTTAAACGGATTTCCTATTATAAAGATCAGAATCAAAGCCAGGATTAGTGATATTCCAATTCCCATCCGGCTATGGTTGTCCTTCACATCGAATGGCTCTCCAAACAAACCCGCAAAAATACTTCCGCCGGCCATTCCTGAAGTCAATGAACTGGCAATTCCGGCAAATAGTAAAGCTATCGCGAACACAACTCCCGCGTGGTTTCCTAACAGAGGCCCCAGCATCAGCTGTGCCTGCTGCAATTCGCCCACCCTTACGCCTTGTGTATGAAATGTTGAAGCTGCAAGAATAATCATAGCGCTGTTGATCGCCCAGCCAATTAACATGGAAACCAATGTATCAACAAATTCATAATCGAGCTGGCGCTTAATCACAGCGTCGTTCTCCAAATTCCATTGCCGACTTTGTATCACTTCGGAATGAAGAAATAAATTATGGGGCATCACCACGGCGCCTAAAACGCTCATTACAATCATAATTGATCCTTCAGGAATAGATGGCTTTACCCACGCAATTCCCGCCTGAATCCAATCAATTTTCACCAAACTCAATTCATATAAAAACGACAGTCCGATTATAGAAACAAACGCAATGATAATTTTTTCGATAAATGCATAGGAGTTGGTTACCAACATTATCCCAACAAACAATACGATTAAAATTGCTCCTGCCGGAATCGGAATATCAAACAGCATTTGCAGAGCTATTGAGCCGCCCAAAACCTCGGCCAGCGATGTTGAAACAGAGGCCATCATTGCAGTGCCCAAAATAGTTCGTGAAACCCAGGTTGGGGTGTATTTGGTCGCAGCTTCTGAAAGGCACAACCCGGTGGCAATTCCCAAATGCGCTACGTTGTGCTGCAAAATGATAAGCATGATGGTTGACAACGTGACCATCCAAAGCAATGTCAATCCAAAATCAGATCCTGCCGCAATATTCGAAGCCCAATTCCCCGGATCGATAAAACCCACGGTAACCAACAATCCCGGTCCGATGTATTTTAACACCTTCAATAAACCAAAAGTTGGTCTGTGATTTTTATTGTCTATATTTTTAAGGAAAGAGAACATCTTTGTTTTTATTTTCTGACTTTTTTAGATAAAGAGAGCTTACTTACCAGCACCTATTGCGCTGTTTTCGCATTTCCTTTATTTTTATTCTTACCGGATGAAAACCTTCTTTTTCCGCGAGGTTTGGATTGTCTCACTTTATATTCCGGTGCATCGCCCAATTCAGCAGGAACAGGAATTTTTAAAATTTCTTCGCCAATTAGTTTTTCAATCCGGTCAAACCGGTCCATGTCATGCTCGTTTATCAGACTGATAGCAATACCCGTTTTATCGGCACGGGCGGTACGTCCAACGCGGTGAACGTAATCTTCGGCCGACGAAGGAACATCATAATTTATGATCAGGTTGATGTCCTTGATATCTATCCCACGACTTAACACATCGGTAGCTACCAAAATACGGGTTGTCCTCGACCGAAAACGCATCAGCACTTCTTCTCTCTCTTTCTGCTCCAAATCCGACGAAATACCTTCGGCCTTGTTGCCAGCTTTCTTCAAACTTTTAACAATTTCGAATACCTTTTTCTTGGTCGAGCTAAAAACTAAAATACTATCCAAGTCTGGTTTATCCGATATCAAACTACTGATAATCGGTATTTTCTGCATCTCGTAAGCCACATAGGCAGCCTGCAAAACTCCTTCGGCAGGCTTTGAAATAGCAGTGCTTATCTCAACCGGATTCTTCAGAATTTTTGAAGCCAGATCGCGAATTTTGGGAGGCATAGTTGCTGAAAACATCAGTGTTTGGCGTTCCTCCGGAACATAGCTTAGAATTCTCAAAATATCGTCATAAAATCCGATATCTAGCATTCTGTCAGCCTCGTCGAGAATCAGATGCCTTATTTTATCAAACTTTACATATCCAAGGTTCAAATGGGAAATCAATTTGCCCGGGGTTGCCACAACGATGTTGGTTCCTGAAGTCAGTGCTCGCGCTTCCGAGTCCCAATCGCTACCCTCGCGCCCGCCATAAACGGTCACCGAATTAATATTCAGGAAATAAGAAAACCCCTGTATTTGTTGATTAATTTGAATGGCGAGCTCCCGGGTTGGAACAATAACCAACGTACTTAAATCATTATTTTCCTCGTCTGAAAGATGATCGAGAATAGGTAGCATAAAAGCAGCTGTCTTTCCCGTGCCTGTTTGCGCACAGGCTAAAATATCTTTTCCATCGAGTATTTCAGGAATTGCAAGTTCCTGTATTTCCGATGCTTTCTCATATCCCATATACGAAATCGCATCCAATATTTTGTCGTTCAGTCCAAATTCGTCGAATCCCATAATCAGATTTGCATTGATAACTTCTAATATTTAACAATCTCATTAAAACACCATATTCACCTTTTGTTCAATAACCAAAATCTTTTTGGGGACTGAAACCCTCGGAAAATGATTTTCCACAAAGAATTGCTCTGCAAATTTAGAAAAGTTTGGCGACACTACATTTTATTCAGTTAGTATCTCACTTCTCCGAATAAATTAATTAACAGGCCATACCACTAAACGATCATTTATTTTTTACGATCTCTTCGGAAAAAGATTTCCAATTTGTACTTTTGTGCCGTTCAAACCGAATTGTAATTTAAAATAATATTGATATGGGAAGAGCGTTCGAATATCGAAGAGCAGCCAAAGAAAAACGTTGGGATAAAATGTCGAGGATATTTCCGAAACTGGCAAAAGCCATCACGCTTGCGGCCAAAGAAGGAGTTCCAGACCCTGAGATGAATGGAAAACTTCGCACTGCTATTCAGAATGCGAAGGCACAAAACATGCCGAAAGACAATATTGACGCGGCAATTAAGCGTGCAGCCGGGAAAGATGCGGAAGCTTTCGTTGAAATTAATTACGAAGGGAAAGGACCGCATGGAGTGTTGATTTTTGTTGAATCAGCAACTGATAACCCGACAAGAACGGTTGCCAACGTGAAATCGTACTTCAATAAAACCGGTGGTTTAATGGTTCCAACAGGTTCGCTTGAATTCATGTTCTCTCGCAAGGCTGTATTCGAATTCCAGAAGAAAGATGGAATGAACACAGAAGACCTCGAACTTGAGCTGATTGATGCAGGGCTTGAAGAAATTGAAGAAAACGAAGGAACAATATATGTTTATGGCGATTACACCAATTTTGGGTCGCTATCTCATGCATTGGAAAATCTCAAAATCGAAGTTACAAAAGCTAATCTTCAACGAATCCCAACCACTCCAGTTGAGTTTACAGAAGAGCAACTGGTTGATATTGAAAAACTGGTTGACAAACTTGAAGAAGACGACGACGTTCAATCGGTATTTACAAATATTGCGTAGAGCTGTTTGCTTTATACAGATTTTAAAAGTTTGCCGGGATTTACATTTTAAAGTGTAATTTACCCGGCAAACTTTTTTATTTTTATGTACCCGGAATCTTGTAAAACAGCATTTATGAGCAAACGAGAACTGAAAAATTATCTAAAGGACTTGACCAAGCCTCAACTTGAAGAACAAATCATTGATTTATACGAACGATTCAAGGCCGTAAAGGAATATTACGACTTTGCTTTTAATCCCAAAGAAAATGAATTGATTGAACAATGCCGGTTCCAAATAAGCAAAGAATATTATCCGGTTGGAAGCCGCAAAGCAAAAATGAGACGATCTGTCGCTCAAAAATGGATCAAAAAACTTATGCAGCTCGAGGCTGACGCATCTCTTCTTGCAGACGTAATGTTTTTCAATATTGAAATTGCTCTAACGTTTTCAAGCGAGCACATCATTCGCCAGGACTCTTTTTTTACCAGCCTGTTCAAATCTTTCGATGAAGCCGTAAGATTTTCTTCCGAAAAAGGAATTCTTCAGGATTTTAAAGGAAGAATCGAAAAAATTGCCAACGACACCTGGGAACAACAATGGCCAAACAAAAATGCTTTTGCCGACATTGCCGATATGTACCTCCATTAAATCCGGAAAGATTTAAACGTATCATAGTCCCCTGTCAATACAATGCTAGTTCTTCGCCCTTGTTTTCTAACATTATTTCTTAGGAAATTGCACTAAAATTGAGTTCTGATCCATTCTCGTAAATCTTCTTCACCCAAAAGTTTCGTTTGATAAATTCAGAAAATAATTTTCTCCTGCTGTTTTTGGCAATAACTAGCTTTGAAAACAAGAAAACATGAAGCTTGCAAGTAGATATTTTCAGGTTAATTTATTTAAAATCAATGAATTTATGAAGTAAACGAATGGACTATAAAATCAAAGCTAAAATAAGTCAGAAATATTTTCGCCGATAGCGAGGTGTTTTTAAGATTTTTTTTAGTTTTGCACACACAAATTTTGAAATGCCCAGATGGTGAAATTGGTAGACACGCCAGCTTGAGGGGCTGGTGCCGGTTACGGTGTGCAAGTTCGAGTCTTGTTCTGGGCACTGATCAAAGTATCAAAATGTATCAGAAGCGCTTAAATTCAATGATTTAAGCGCTTTTTCTTTTAGCGGAATTTTCATCAAATACCCTTAAATATCAAAGGAAAAGCGACAAAATCGAGACCAAACTCAAAATTACTTTTTCTGGTCGCGGCAAATCACGCAACGAATTGATTCAAAACATTTTATTTGACTCTTTTTGACTCATTTTTGCACTTTTTATTTAGTACAAATTGAGGTATTTTAGATCGTCTGCGAGACCAGATTTTTGATTTTGTTAATTGTCGTATCATGAAAATTGTAATTAATTTCTTATTGCGAAAAAGTAGAAAAGCCGATGATGGTAAAACATCCGTTTGTGTCAGAATTACCTACCAAGGTAATCGGATTGAACTCGCCACTGGAATTTATTCGTCAACGAATCATTGGGATGCCTCCCGACAGCGAATAAAAGATAAAGTTATTGGTGCAAGAGTTGACAACGAACGTCTAGATCGGATAAAAACCGAAATCCAGGATACGTTTAATCAACTTCGATCAACTAATGAAGATTTTGATGTGGCTACCATCAAGCGAAAACTTTTAAATATTCAGGACTCGAAAGGTATCCTTGCTGTATTTGATTATTACCTGGATAGCATTCTTGCCAAGCTAAACAAAGGATATTCGATGGAGACTTATAAACATTATAAATCATCAAGAAAACGATTGGCTGAATTTATTAGTACCAATCTAAAGAGACCTGACGTCTCGGTGCAGAGTATCGACTACAAATTTCTGGATGCCTTCGATGTTTTTATAAAAAAGGATTTCAACAACGTCCAGAATACAGCTTGGAATTATCACAAACATCTAAGACGGGTTTTGAACCTGGCTGTTTCTTTGGACTA
>Ga0116171_10004172_pt1 | contig 13070 bp, 7 predicted proteins | sample AD_JPNHW2_MetaG_FD_89798 | JGI IMG/M metagenome (GOLD analysis project Ga0116171, IMG submission 89798) | Active sludge microbial communities of municipal wastewater-treating anaerobic digesters from Japan - AD_JPNHW2_MetaG | ecosystem: Engineered > Bioreactor > Anaerobic > Digestate | place...
AGGGCCACCAGCTTTCCATCAAGCCAGATCGGGGCATCCAGAAGCGATCGGATTCCGTTTGATTCGAAATATTCATGGGGAATTTCACGGGTTCTGGGATCTTCGAAAACATCATGGGCTGCAATGACGCGCCCGACCTGGTGGCTTTCGGTATAAGTCGGGAATCCGGATGACTGGAGGTGTCCCTGTACCAAATATTCGTCGGTGCTCAGGCGATAGAGCCCGATACACCTGACGCTCGAATAATCCCCTTCATAAAGCCAGAGGCTTGTTCGTTCGGTTTTCATTACCTTTCCAGACTTGATAATAACATTCCTGAGGATGGATTCGAGTGTATCGGAGTGTAACGGATTTTCGGTGAACAATTCCGATAGCAAGGCCATGAACTCCTCTTGCCTCTGGGTCTTATACCGCAGCAGTTCATCCGATTTCCTATGCCCCTCTAACTCTGATTCCAGTTCGTGGGTTTTGCTGCGAACCAGTAATTGCATCCTTTCCTGTTCGATCCGGTTCTGAAGGGCTGACTTCCTGATCTTTCGCATTGCCTTGATCTGGGCAATGAATTCCATTTCATCGATCGGTTTGGCCAGAAATGCATCGCCACCCGCTTCGAGCGCCTGGATACGGCTCTCCTTGTCTCCTTTCACGGCGGTGAGAAAGATTACAGGGATTCCGCTCGTTTTTTCCGAAGATTTCAATTGTCTGCAAACCTCAAAGCCATCCATACCGGGCATCACCACGTCGAGAAGAATGATGTCGGGGTCGTCGGAGTGGGCCAGCCTGATACCCCCTTCACCATCTGTTGCCGTGAGAAATGTCGCCTCCGGGAAGAAATTATACATTAACGCCTTTAGAGCCACCAGATTTTGTGGATGATCATCGATGGCCAGAACCTTGAAATTTTCGTTTGTCATGAGATACCCTTGTTTGGGGTGGGGAAACCCGAAAGCGTTATGAGGAAATGAGTCTTCGGATTTTCGTTATCAGCAACTCTTTATTGATGGGCTTCGGAATGTAGTCATTACATCCCGCCTTCATACTTTTCACCTGGTCCGACGACATGGCATATGCGGTTTGAGCAATAATCGGGATGTCGGGCCGCAGATTCCTGATCTCACGCGCCAGGGTGTACCCGTCGGTATCGGGAAGCCGGATATCGATCAGTATCAGATCAATGTTCCGGATCTCCGGGTAGTGTGCCCGCAATGCTGCCCCGGTGCCGACGGTAATAATTTCCGCCCCTGTCCGGCTCAGTATGATTTGCAGATATTCCAGGTTCAACGGATCGTCTTCACAGATCAACAGCCGCTTCCCCTTTAATAAACCCGGATGGGAATTAGCTGACTTGTCAGGTTTCCCGCTTGCCTTACCCTTCCCAGCCGGCCCGGGTTCTTCGGCGCATTTATCGCGATCTTTCTCTGTCCAGGGAAGGTCGAAAGAAAACGTACTGCCCGACCCGGGCTGCGATTCCACCCGGATGGCGCCGCCAATCAGCGCCAGGGAACCCTTGCAGATTGCCAGTCCAAGCCCCGTTCCCCCGTATTTATTGGGATGTTCGGTCTCTGCCTGACGGAAATGTTCAAAAATGATCGATTGATTTTCAGGTGAAATACCGATACCGGTGTCGGTGACAAAACAGGTTACAACCTGTTCGGCCGGCAGCCTGTATCCGAATTGAATGGTTCCCGACTCCGTGAATTTTATGGCATTGTCGATCAGATTATTAAAAACCTGCCGCAAAATATAGGGATCGCTGTAAAGAATGTCACTCCCGTTGGGAAGCAGCCTGAAACAAGTCACCTTCAGGCCGGGCTTTCTGACCCTGGCCAGTTTTTCAAGGGTGACAAGCTCTATCTCCTCCAACAGGGCATTAAGTGAAATCCGATCGCTGACCACTTTGATGTTACCCGATTCAATGCGTGAAAGATCTAAAAGATCGTTGATGAGGTGCATCAGGTCGTCCGACCGCGACTGGATGATCTTTGAAAATCTCGACCGCTCCTCATTGGTGAGATTCGGATCGGTAAGCATGTCGGCGAACCCGACTATTGCATTCATCGGGGTGCGAATCTCATGGCTCATGTTGGCCAGGAAGGTTGATTTCAACCGGTCGCTCTCTTCCGCCTTTTGCCGGGCGCTGATCAGCTCCGTGATCATATTTTTGCGGTCGGTGATGTCTTCAAAAGTGATGATGTAATTTAAGATCTGCCTGTCATCATCGAGGATCGGAGCAACGGAAACCGATTCCCAATAGGTCTCTCCGCTGAACTTTTTGCTCAGGTACTCCCCCTTCCACTCTTTTCCCGACCGGATGGTGTTCCATATGGTTTGGTGGACCTCAGCCGGTGTATTTCCCTCTTTGAGGATCCGGGCAATTTTTCCGCGGATCCGTTCAAACGGATAGCCGGTCAGTTCGACAAACCGCGTATTGACATATTCGATGTGTCCGGCAGGATCGGTAATGATAACAGCGGCGGGACTTTGCTCAATTCCCCGTGAAAGCTGTTTCATCTTCAGCTCAGCCAGTTTGTGATCGGTATTATCGATGGTGAATCCCGCCAGATAACGTGCCTTGCCCCGAACAATGATGGGAAATTTTATCGTGTTGTAATAACGGCCGTTGAACTCTTCCTCAAGTGACACCATCACCCCGTTTTGCATTACCTGCTTGTCATCCTCGACCATCTTTTTTGCGAAATCGGAGGGAAACAACTCATCCATAGTCTTCCCGATCAGCTCTTCAAGCGGCCTTCCCAAAAATTCCTCGAAGTTTTTGCTGAGTCTCAGCGAACGGATATCCTTGTCTTTAAAAAAAACATAAACCGGACTGTACCGCAGAAAATGGGAAAAGATCTCCTCGGTAACCTTCAATGCCTCCTCCGCTTTTTCCTTATCAGTGATATCGTTGATAATAATGCCCAGCATGGGATTACGATCGGGTATCCCGATCCTGAATTTTTCGGTCAGAAAAACGTGGGTTCTCCCCGCCTGATCCTTCCAAATCTCTTTGTATTCGGTAAACCCTTTGGTCATCGCCTCCGAATCCTTCTCCACCATCAGATCTGCAACCTCTTTGGGAAAGGTCTCGTGGGGCTTTTTCCCGATCCAGTTATCAATCGGGAACAGTTCACGGTAATTCTGATTGGCAAATACCGGCCTGAATTCGCGGTCCTTGATCAGGATGAGGGCGGGAACATTGTCCATAAAAGCGCCCAGCATTGCTTCACTCTCAAGTAGCGCATTCTGTGCCTTCCTGCTTTCGGTGATGTCGCGGATAACAGCCTGCATGGCGGGTTTGCCATTGTAAACAAAGGGAATTCCGGTCACCTCAACGTGCAGGATCTTCCCGCCCGGTAGAAGAAACCGTTCCTCCATAATCGGGACGGGAAGTCCGCTTTTCATCGCTTCCATGATACGGGCCATCACCCTCGGCCGGTCGTCGGGATGGACAAAATCGATAGCAGGTTTGCCCAGCAATGCGCCGGGATCGGTGGCCCCCATAATGGCTAATGCCGCCTGGTTTACATATCGGATCTTCCCTTCAACATGTACCACAAAGGCAATGGGCAGGTTTTCAACCAGGTTTTTGTATTTCAGTTCGCTCTCCTTCAGCGAATTATCCGGGTCGGAGGAGAAGTCGCTCCGCAAGGTCATATCAGGATTGAGGTCGGGTTCATTCGGGGATTTATCATTCACAGTTCTCGGTCTTTCCCCGCAAAGTTAAAAACAGAAATCGAATTGCCAACGATTATTCGGGATCTTCGCGGGCGTTTCTGATCTTATCAAGCATATCCGGTGGGAGCTCATCCGTGAAGTTCGTCTCTTCAACCTCCTCATCCTGATTCCCCCGGCCGTATTTGAATTTGGGCTGGTCCATGGTCCCGAGAATTCGGATCGGGATCCCGAAGATGCCAAGCGGCGGAAGCCCCAGCCGGGTCTTAAACCGGATGGCCCCGTCGAAATTACTCTCTCCCTCCATCCGCAACCGGAAACCGGCAATTTTGAGTTTGGTTCGCTCCAGGGTGATCACATTGTTTTTTATCGTCGTTTTTATTTCCACTTTTGAAAGATCAGGCGATTTGAGCTTCTCCCGTTCGAGGTTGCTGCTCATGGCCGTGAACAGCTTCAGACCCATGACTTTCACTTTTTTCAACGTAATGGTACCGCCCCCTTCCAGCGATGGATAAACGGGCTCCATCCCCGATTTCAGGATGCCTTTCAGCGTGTAGTCGAGCGAAATGATTCCTTCGCACTTTCCGGCTGCAGTCGAAAGATTCCGGAAAAGCTCCACTTCGTTATAGGCCCGTTTGACATCGAAATCCGCTGCCGTCACGTGAAAATCAAAATGGGCGCGGTCGGGCGAATAGCTCCCATAGATCAGATCCATTCCGGCTTTACAGCCGACCACCTCCACCTTTGCCCCTTTGAGCGCAAGCAACCCGTTTTTCACCTGAACCATGGCCGAAAAATCCTTCAGGTCAAGTTTCCGGAACCTGATCTTGTCCATACCGGCCTGAAGACTCAGATCGAGATTGGCGGGTACGACGATCACCCCGGAACCGCTTTCAGGCTGTCCGGCTTCCCTGACCGGCGCTGACGCGGAGGCGTCCGTCCCCGAAGCTTTTGCAGGAGCCGGTTCTACCGGGGCCATGAATTCGTCCAGATCGAGGAACGCTGACCGGAGTGTAAAACTTCCGTGGAGGATCGCTTTTTTGTCGAAGAAGTAGTTGAGCACATTGTTCAGATGACCGTCGAGCGTGAGGTCTGACGAGCCATACCGACCCTTAAAACGTTCAAACCAGAGCTTGTCACGGTCAAACCGGAACAACCCGGAGCTCAGATTGAACTTGTGCGGCAGATCTTTGAACCCAAAGGAGAGATGCTGCATCTCGAGAGTCCCTGAATTTTCCAGTTTACCGTACCGGCCGGCAAGTACATCTTCCTGTCGCCCTTTCAGTTTCAGGTGGGTTCTGATCAACCCGTCAACCGATACCCCTTCAACCGCGAACACCTTGTAAATCTTGCCAATCACAAGCGTACCGTCGGCGGTCACATCATAGATCAGATTTCTTGGGTTTTCGAAAAATGCCTTGATGGTAAAGGGATTTCCTTCGAAGTTAAAGGTCAGCGGGTCAACGACGCCACGGGTATCGCTGAGCGCCCCTGAATTGTTGGTCAGCCGGGCATCGAGATTGATTTGTTCGACAGGGTGGGGATAATAGCGGGTCTGCACCGATCCCCCGGAGAGTTTCAACGTCACCTTTGAAGCCGGGAAGCTGCCCGCGCCGGGATCAAAGGTTCCGGCAACCTTTGCTTCAAGGTCAAGCCGTCCGCTGAGCTCCAGGCTGTCCATCGGAATGGCCTTGCCGATTTCACCAAGATTTATGGAAGTCGCCACCCCTGCATCCACCTTCACCGGATCGACTCCGGTTACCCGTGCATGACCCGAAATCCTGTTTTTCATAAGCGTTGCCGAAAGCTGGTCCAGCGAAACCCGGATATTCCGGTAATCGTTGCCTTCGAGCGATGCGTTCAAATCGAGGTTGATTCCCGAAATCGCTTCGGGGAGCGAGCGGTATTTAAAATACCCATTGCGGACTGATGCGCCGAAACTGAATTCCGGAACACTCACAATGACGGTATCAGGCCGGTTCGATTTCGGATTTTGACCAAGGGCGTATGTTCCCGAAGCCACCAGATCGAAATTGAGCCGCCCGCGCAGATCAGCCGATGTGATACCGAATCCTTTCGACCATTTCTCCATATCAATATCAAACCGTGCCCGTGCGAAAATCCAAAGCCTATCGGTGCTGATCAGCTTCAGCGACGTGCTGAACGACTCTTTTGCAAAGTCTGAACGGAGTTTCATCACCAGTTCATACCCCTCTTTTCTGAAAGTGAATTTTCCGTTGAACGAAAAGGGAATATCCTTAATGAACAAATCGTTTTTCTCGAGGTTAAGCTCCAGTGACTGAAGATTGACCTTGGTCGAAAGCCGGGCTTTTACGGGTTTTGACTTTATGTATGGAATGTGATTGTAGGTGATATCGACTGAATCTATTTCAATTTTCGAAAGAAGCGAGAAAATATTGTCTGAAAGATCGCTTTTTCCCTTGTAATGGATGCCCCGGGCAACCACGCTGACCGGAACGGTTGGATCCCGGTAAATAAAAGTGGTTCTGACAAAGGAGATGTTCTCGATCTTCAGGTCGGCAATGGAAGCAGTGGTATCGGCGGGTTCCTGTGCCGTCGTATCCCCCGTTATATAAACGTCGTAATTCCCGGAACCCTGTTCATTGTATGCGATAAGTACTTTTCCCTCGTCGATGAATACCCGGGAAATGAGAAGCGGACCTTTAAAAACGCTTCGCAGGTTGACTCCGAAGGCAATCTCCCTGGCGCTCACAAGGGTGTCGTTTTCGAATGGGGCGGACGATCGCAGGCTGAAATCCGACAGGGATATGGTCAGATAAGGAAAGTGCTTGAAGAAGGAGACATCCAGGTCACCGAAAGCAAGTTCGGTCTTCAGTTTTTCCTGAGCCGTGTTTTTTACGATTTCACCAAACCGGTCTGTGAATAAAAGGGGCGTCAGCAGCAGAAACAGAAAAAGCAACAGGACGATTCCCAGAGTTATCAACGAAACTTTCGCAACTTTTTTCATCAGTCAGAGGTTGTTAAAATTTAGTTTGTCAGGTGAAAAACCTTTCTATTTACGATTGAACATGATTTACGATTGACGTATGTATTCAAGATAGACGAATGTTACTTTCAGGTTTTAGTGTTACAGATAAATTTCAACACGAAAAGATATAAGATCATACCTTAAGATGATAACTGCTAATCCGAAATCGAATCTACAATCTTAAATCGTAAATCATGCCAATCGTAAATTTAAACAGTCTCTAATTGGATATTTCATGGATTGATTTAAAACTTCATGGCGACAGCCCCATACAAAGTTAGAAAATAGCCCGGTGAAAACCATGGAAATACAATTTTTACCGACAGATTCAGTTATAATCTGTGTTGATATGGTTTTTTAGGGGAATTATGTTCAGTCGTAAATTTGATACAGAGTCTTAATAAACAAGCAGCGAATGATTTTCCGCAGCGGGTTGGCTCGTTGTGTGTGCCGGTTTATTTGTAATTGAAAAATGCGCTGCATCTTTTATACTAAGCGGGAAAATTTCTAACTTGGTGACCCTGAAAAGGTCATATGGCTGTTAAAAATGACACATACCGCATTCTTTCCTCCCGTCCGGTTTCCGGTCTTTCCCGGGTCTTATTCAAACGTACATATTTTCTGGTTCTCCTGATGGTCTTGTACGGAGCAGCCGCTTCGGGCCAGGAGATGTTGGGCGTTATGAATGGCAATTATGCCGGTGTGAACGGACTGGTGATGAATCCTTCCTATCCTGCAGGATCAGTCGATTTCTTAAGTATAAACCTTGCAGGTGCCGATATTTATGCGAATTCCAACTACCTGTTCATTCACCGGAAAGATTATAGTTTTGGAGGACTCTTCAAAGTGGATATCAACGATCCGGCTTACCTGTACACCTACTACTATCCCTCTGTGCAGTTTACCGACACCCTGCATTATCTCGACTATCTGAAGAAGACATCCCTGAAAAGGGTGTTCGTGAATACCCGTGTACTGGGGCCCTCGCTCATGTACCGGAATGGAATTCATACCTTCAGTCTGGTTTCGGGATTCCGGAACAATGTTTCGGTGGATAAAATGACGGATAACACGGCCAATTTCATTTTCCGCGGTCTGGATTTCGTCCCGCAGCAGGATATCACCTATTCGGAAGGTCCTTACCAGGTGGCCCTGTTGTCGTGGATAGAGCTGGGATTGGGGTATTCCTGCGTGGTTTACGAGGATGACCAAAAGGCATTCACCGCGGGGATTACCGGAAAGGTGTTGCTCGGTACGGCAGGCGCTTATGGTTCCGTGAAGGATGTTACTTATAACGTTCCGAACAACGATACGGTCCTGTTCGACAAACTCGATTGTACCATGGGATTTGCTTTGCCCATCGACCTTTCAGGGGGAACCGAACTGCAGACCGATCCACTGATCCGGGGATGGGGCGTCGGTTTTGACGTTGGGGTCAGCTACGTCCGGAAAGGGGGGAGCGCGTCTGGGAATGCACTGAATGCTGATGCGGTTCAGGATGTGGCTGCAGATTACCGGTACCGGGTCGGATTGTCGTTGCTCGACCTGGGAAAGATCACTTTTAACCAGGGAGTCGAAGTACATGAATTTTCCGGTGTCACCAATGAGATGTGGTCGGGATTGAGGGGTTTTCACGCACGGAGTATCCGCAATTTTTTAAATTCGGCAAGTTATAATTTGCTGGGCGACTCCACGGCGTCGCTCACCGATAAGAGCTCCTTTGGCATCTGGCTGCCTGCAGCTGTCAGCCTGCAAGCCGATTACAATTTCGGTTACCACCTCTTTGCCAACCTCACATTCGTACAGGGCATTTCGTTTGGTACCCCTTCGGTTCGACGATCAACGCTGCTGGCCCTTACTCCGCGATACGAAACGCGTTGGTACGAAGTAAACCTGCCTCTTTCGCTGGTCGATTTCCGGGACCCACAGATCGGACTGGCACTCCGGATCTTCGGACTGACAGTGGGAACCGAGAAACTGGGAACCTTCCTGCACCTTTCCGACGTCAGGGGCGTGGATCTCTATTTTGCCCTGAGTTTCCCCATCGGCCCCGGGAAAAACAACTGGAAAGGCCCCCGCTCGAAAAGCGGACCGTGCGACAGTTATGAGAACTACGAGCGATACAGGGTCAGAGAGAAGTACAGGTAACAGGCGGACAAGCGGACAAGTGGACTGGCGGACAAGTTGAAAAAAAGTTGTTAAAGTCTTGTTGACTTTTTCGTTTTTCGCGGATCAACCAGAAAGCACGTATGGGAACGCACAAAGATCTGGTTGTCTGGAAAAACAGCATGACACTTGTCAGCGCGGTTTATAGGATTACCGGTAATTTTCCAAAATGCGAACGGTTTGGAATTACAGATCAGATAAGGAGGGCGGCAGTTTCGATTCCGGTAAATATCAGTGAGGGAGCAGCCCGGAAATTACCGGGCGAATTTTACCAATTCCTCAGGATTTCATTTGGCAGTTTGGCTGAGGTAGAAACCCTCCTAATAATTGCCTTTAATCTGGGCTATCTTCCTGCTTCAAGCTACGAAGAACTTCATAAACAAATTTTTACGATCACAAACCAACTTAACAAACTACTTCAGGCTATAAAACAAAAACGTTCCCAACCCTAAACAAATATCTTCAATTTACAGCACTCCTTCACTAGTCCGCTTGTCCACTGGTCCGCTTGTCCACTGGTCCACTGGTCCGCTTGTCCGCCAGTCCACTCGTCCACGCGTTCCACCCCTGCGCCGTGAGCTCCACCTGCTTCCCGTCAGGAGTGATCATTACCTTTTCGCCGGAGTTATCCGTCATGTGGCCGATGATCGTAATTCCTTCGATATCCTTGATCTTTTCATAATCCGACTGGCTTACTGTGAAGAGCAGTTCATAATCCTCTCCTCCGCTAAGAGCAGTAAGGGTGGGAATGATGTTGTATTCGAGGGCGAGTTCACGCGTTTGCGGGTCAATAGGGATTTTCTCTTCAAACAAACGGCAACCCGTTTTCGACTGCTTACAGAGATGCAGAATCTCTGAAGCAAGTCCGTCGGAAATATCGATCATGGCCGTGGGTCTGATGCCGGCTCCCATCAGCACATTGCGGATGTCGGTCCGGGCTTCGGGCTTTAACTGACGCCCGATCTGGTAATCGAAACCGGAGAGTTCGGGTTGCATGGCAGGATTTACCTGAAACACCTTCTTCTCCCGCTCCAGGATCAACAGTCCCATGTAGGCGCTGCCCAGATCCCCGGTAACACATAGCAAATCTCCGGACCGGGCGCCGCTGCGGTAAATAACCTCCTCCGGCCGGGCTGTTCCGGTGATGGTCACCGAGATCAGGAGCCCTTTCACACTCGAACTGGTATCCCCGCCGACCAGGTCGACGTGGTATTTCTCACAAGCCGTAAGGATCCCCGAATAGAGTTCGTCGAGCGCTTCAACCGGGAAACGGCTGGATACGGCAATGGAAACGGTCATCTGCAGCGGGATCCCGTTCATGGCGGCAATGTCGGAAATGTTGACGACTACTGCTTTATATCCCAGATGCTTCAGTGGCATATAGGTCAGATCGAAGTGAATGCCCTCGACCAACAGGTCGGTCGAAAGGAGCATAACTTTGTCGCCGGTAGCAATAACGGCCGCATCGTCGCCGACGCCCTTCAGCGTTTCAGGATGAAAGCGCTGAATGTTTTTTGTGAGCCGGTCGATCAAACCGAACTCACCCAGTTCCGACAGGGCCGTGAGCTCTGAAGATTTTCCTGCCTGTTTTTGATCTTTTTTTTCGAACATCAGAAGGGAATTACCTTTTCTTGCATGCAAAGGTAGCAAGATCCGGAGAATGAAACCCCGGTCGAAAATAATGTGAAGACCTTGAACAGACGAATTAATTGTTTGTATTAACTTTAACCCTTATTCTTAAATCTTAAATCGTCAATCTTGTTCAATCGTAAATTTTCCCATCCCCAGAGGTTTAAAACTGATATTTAACATATTATGGAAATAGAAGAATCGCGGCCCCGAATCATATGGAATTCTGTCCTGGTGATTTCGGTGTTTCTCTGTGCCTTTGTAATACCGGTAGTTCCCGGCACACTGGGAAATACATTTCACAATTCCGTATTTACACTGATCTTTATTTCAGGCGTCATGTCGCTCGAACGAAGACGGTCAACAGTGTTGGGATTGTCGATCGGGGCCACCATCATGGAGTGGATCACGGAGATTTTTCATCTGACGCTTCTTAATGAGATATCGAGGGCGTTGAATGTGTTGTTTTTTTTAATCATGATATTCTTTATTATCGGACAGATAGCCTCAACCCGGAACATAAATGCCCGTGTCATCCTGCAATCCATTGCCGGGTATTTGTTGCTGGGTCTCGGCTTTTCGGTGATTGTCGGGGCGATGATCCAATATGATCCCCTTGCCTTCAACCTTCCTGCCGAGCCTGACCTGCCGGAGCGTACCCGGCTCCTGGTAAGTAAATCAAACTATTTCGGATTCATCACCATGGCAACCGTGGGATATGGCGATATTGTCCCGCTGAAGCCCTATGCCAGGTCGTTTGCAACATTCATTGCCATTTCAGGACAGCTTTATATCGCGATCATTATCGCCCTTCTGATTGGAAAATTTGCCGCGAAAAAGTAACAATCCGGATCTCCGGGCCTTGTTTGCCACGCTTGGCTGCGTAATCTGAATCCGGTGTTCGGGAATAGTACATTCCTTTCATCAAATACCTTTGGTATCGGACCAAAAAAATCAACCAAGTTTCTATTATTTTTGCCGGAAAAAGTATTCATGAATTTTCTTGATCTCGTAAAAATCCGTCAAAGCGTACGCTCCTATGATCCTGAACGTCCGGTGGAAAAGGAAAAACTCGACCGGTGCCTGGAAGCTTTACGGCTGGCGCCTTCAGCCTGCAATGCACAACCCTGGAAAATCATCCTCGTCGATGATCCGGAACTAAAGGAAAAGATCGCCAAAGCCGCAGCGTCCTATGTCCTCGGATTTAACAAGTTTGCCCCGCAGGCCCCGGTTCTCGCTGTCATGGTGCGTGAAGAACCTAACCTGACATCAAAACTGGGAACCATCCTAAAAAATAAGCCGTATACCCTCATGGATATTGGTATTGCCGTTGAACATTTCTGCCTGCAGGCTGCTTCTGAAGGACTTGGAACCTGCATCATGGGCTGGTTTGATGAGCCGGCGGTGAAAAAGCTGCTCCAAATCCCCCGGAATAAGCGCACCGAACTCATCATCTCGATCGGTTATCCGGCGAAACCGGATATTCGCCAAAAAATCAGGAAACCTTTAGAAACGATCTGCTCTTATAACAGATACTGAACCATTCGCAAATGAAAATAAGTGTACCGGTTTTATGTTTTGTATCATTTGTACTATTTTCAGGATGCTCCGGTAAGAAAGAGATTACCGGTAAGTTGACAGTGGACATGCCGACCTATTCCAGCGGCTTTCCGAACGACGAGGTTTCGGCCTCGCTGGAACAGATTACCCGCTCCGTCAAAAAGGTGTACAGCGTTTCATATTATACAACCTACAAGTTCAGGAGTGACTCAAAGATCACCTCATTCCACCTGAAAAATGGATCATTTAAAGATGCTGCATGGGGAATCGTATCAACCAGCGAGACTGCCTTTGGTTCCGGAACAGTTGTAGCCGCCGGCCATGCACGGGTTACCCTGCTGACTTGCGCCCATATCGTTTTGTCGCCCGATACCCTGATCACCCGGTTCGATCCCGTCGATGGAATCCCCTCCGGCTACATCCGGAGCATCTCTATCCGTGAAAAACAGGAGAACTGGGTGAAAGACTTTTCCGGTTGCGGATCCTTTACTGTGTTGGCCTCCGATGAAAACACTGATCTGGCCATCCTGGGTAAAAATTGTGAAGTTCCCGTTGATACGATTGCCACCCTCACCTGTCCCCTCGGTCATTCCCGGGAGCTGCAATGGGGAAACTTCGTATATGTTTTCGGTTTTCCCATGGGGAATCTCGTGATAACATCAGGCCTGGTAAGTCCGGCCCCGAAACGCCCAATGGGTGAATTTTCGGTGGATGCATTGCTGAATAAGGGTTTCAGCGGAGGCATCCTGGTTGCACGGCGCACCACCGGCAATTGTTTCGAGATGGTTGGACTGGTAAAAACGGTGAGCTCTTCCCGCGAAAACATGCTGAGGCCTGATTCCGGCGCCAATACCGACCTTGACTGGATACCCTATACCGGAAGGATCTTTACGGGCAACAGTGATGTTATTCATTACGGACTGAACGCGGTCGTGCCGTCGGAGGTAATTGCCGACTTTTACCGGCAACACCGCACCGAGATCCTTCAATGTGGTTATAACCTCGATGCTTTTTTCAAATACATCACGAATTG
>Ga0116171_10004173_pt1 | contig 13070 bp, 8 predicted proteins | sample AD_JPNHW2_MetaG_FD_89798 | JGI IMG/M metagenome (GOLD analysis project Ga0116171, IMG submission 89798) | Active sludge microbial communities of municipal wastewater-treating anaerobic digesters from Japan - AD_JPNHW2_MetaG | ecosystem: Engineered > Bioreactor > Anaerobic > Digestate | place...
CGAGCAATTATTAAAGTGGGGCGATAATATTTTTCCGTAATTTTCCCGGCCACTAAACCAATAACCCCTTCATTCCAAACCTGATCTTCTCCGGCTAAGCCGACAATTAAATTAGGCAGATTTTCTTTATCAATTTGCGCCTCGACGGCCGAAATTATTTCTTCAGTTATTTGTTGACGACTAATATTTCTTTGATTTAATTCAGTGGCCAGTTCTTCTGCCTCTGACTGATCAGTAGTAGTTAATAAAGCGAAGGCAGTATTAGCATGGCTTAAACGACTAGCCGCATTTAGTCTCGGCCCTAACTGCCAGCCGATATTCCAAGCTTCAAGCGGTTTGCCGTTGTTAATTTTAGAAACTTTAATCAACTCATTTAAACCTAAACGCTTATTGGAATTTAAAATCTTTAAACCGCTTTTAACAAGTAATCTATTTTCGCCAAGCAAACTAACCATATCAGCCACTGTCCCAACTGCCACTAAATCAAGGCTCTTATCTAAAATAAGCTGTTTCTGTTTTTCCGGCAAATTTGATTTATAAAGCAAAGCGCTAATTAGTTTAAACGCCACACCCACGCCGGCTAAATATGCCCAAGGGTATTCTTCAGTTTTATCGGCCGGATCAATTACCAAGCAGCCCGGTGCATCTTTTTTATCCTCGGGCAAAACGTGGTGATCGGTAATAATTATTTCCAAGCCCTTGCTCTTAGCATAAGCCACTTCCTCGTGATTACGAATTCCATTATCAACGGTGATTAATAATTTAAATCCTTGATTAACAATCGAATTAATAGCCGCCTTATTCAAACCATAACCCTCGCTAACTCTATCTGGTAAGTAAACCTCCGCGTTAGCATGAAGAATTTTTAGTGTTTCGAGCAAAATAACTGAAGAAGTAACCCCGTCAGCATCATAATCACCGTAGACAACAATCGGATCGGAATTTTTAATATGAGAAATAATTAGATCGACGGCTGCCTCCATATTTCTAAACAAAAATGGATTATAAAAGGCGTGCTCAGGATTATCGCCAATCACTAAAGTTTTATCAGATGCTAATTCGCTCTCTAAAAAAGCCCTGATATCAATTTTTGTTTTCAAATTTCGATTAAAAAGCAATTGCAAAAGAACCGGATTTATTTCCGGGTGTTCGCTAAAAAAGCTTTCATCGGCTTTAGGAAAAATTTGCCACTGTTTCATGGCGATATATTAAATTTAAATTAATAAAACATTGTGCCGACAGAAACGGCAACCATCGAAAGAGCCACAATCACGGAAATAACTGTCCAAATAATTTTAACCACTTTTTTTCTTTTCATATTTTCTGATTTAAAAGGATTATCTTTTTAATATTTTAACAAAAGTATCAGGTGGAATATCAACGCTCCCTTTGCCGGCGGCCATCATTTTTTTCTTACCCTTTTTCTGTTTTTCTAAAAGTTTTCTTTTTCTGGTAACATCGCCGCCATATAATTTAGCAGTAACATCTTTACGCATAGCGGATAATTTTTCCGCGGCAATAATTTTACCGTGCAAAGCAGCTTGAATTTTAACGGCAAACATCTGGCGGGGTAAATTATTTTTTAAAATTTCAACCACTTCTCTTCCTTCACGCATCGCTTCATCGCGATAAACGATTGTCGCTAGTGCCTCAATAATATCTTCGGCGACTAAAATATCCATTTTAACAACATCCGCCGGTCTATAATCTAAGTACTCATAATTAATGGACGCATAGCCGGCAGAGACACTTTTAATTTTATCATAAAAATCAGTTAAAATCGCGGCCATAGGAATTTCGTAGTGTAAAATAACCCTTTGTTCATCACTTTCAGCGGATATATACTCAGTATTCTTATAAATAGCTCTCTTTTCTTGAGCGAGTTTAATAATATTTCCCATATAAGCTTTAGGGACGATAACATCGAGGCTAACCCATGGTTCTTCGATTATGTCGATATGATTTGGATCAGGCAATCTTTGCGGTGTACGGACAATAAGTTCATCGCCATTACTCTTTAAAACTTTATAAGCCACACTAGGAACAGTAACAATCAAATCCAAATTATATTCACGACGTAAACGTTCTTGGAAAACCTCCAAATGGAGCAGACCTAAAAACCCACAACGAAAACCGAAACCAAGAGCATCAGATCTTTCCGGTTCATAAGACAAAGCGGCATCATTTAATTTTAATTTATCCATGGCTTCACGCAACTCTTTAAAATCATTGCCTTCACGCGGAAAAATACCGGCAAAAACCATGGGCTTAACATCCTTATAGCCATGCAGAGCTTCAACTTGATTAAAATTAGTAACACCGATATTGGCGGTGACTGTATCACCGACACGACAATCACTAACGGTTTTAAAGCCGGTAATAATATAGCCAATATCACCGGGATTCAACTCCCCGGTTGATAAATAATCGGGCTTAAAAATACCACAATCCAGAACTTCGCTCTCGACTCTCATCGATATCAAACGAATTTTATCGCCTTTTTTTATAGTGCCATTAAAAATTCTGACATAGGCAACAACGCCACGATAAATATCGTACTTGGAATCAAAAATTAAAGCGCGCGGGTAATCTTGCCCACTTTCATTTTTAATCTCTCGAGGCGGTAAGCCTTTTTTGATAACTTCATCCAAAACATCAGCCACGCCTTCACCGGTTTTTCCGGAACAGCAAAATATTTCTTCTTCCTGGCAGCCTAATAATTTTATAATTTCTCTTTTTGTTCTTGGAACATCGGCGGCCGGTAAATCAATTTTATTAACTACCGGAATAATGGTTAAATTCTGTTCAATTGCCAAGTATAAATTAGCCAGTGTCTGAGCCTGAATTCCCTGGGTGCAATCAACAAGCAAAACCGCAGTTTCAACCGCCGCCAAAGAGCGAGAAACTTCATAAGAAAAATCAACATGACCAGGAGTATCTATCAGGTTTAATTTATAACCCTTGTAATCCATAGTAACTGGTTGAAGTTTAATCGTAATGCCGCGTTCGCGTTCAATATCCATCCCGTCAAGAATTTGATCTTTCATTTTTCTCTTATCGACCGTACCGGTTATTTCCAACATTCTATCGGCCAAGGTTGATTTACCATGATCAATATGAGCAATAATACAAAAATTTCTAATTTTATTTATTTCTAACATAAATTATATCTAATTAAACACCTCTTGCTTCACCTTGATCATCAACGCTGACTTTTTTAAATGGAAAACGTTTTCCTAAGGCAGATAAGAAATCTAAAAATTCTTCACTCTTAAATATATAACAACATAAAGCATAAACGATTGTTCCAGCTACTCCGGCGACTAAAAGCTGTAAGAAAACGCCGCTGAACTTAGTCATATCAATAAATGGCCAGACCAAGGATTTTGCGGCTTGAGCGGAAGCGCCGGCAATCAGAGCACTAATCATAAACTTAAAGACTGATTTAAGAATATGCTGAATATCTAATTCACCAACCTTAGTCGATAACCAGAACCAAAGTAAAAGAAAATTTAAAATATTATCAATCGAATAAGCAAAAGCGAGACCAATAACACCATAACGCGGTGCTAAATATAAAGCCAGGGCGGTATTAACTGCAACCGTAAATAAACCTATATAAAACGGGGTGCGGGAATTATGACGGGCATAAAAAACTCTAACCAGGAGAGGAATGGTAGCTTGAGCAAACAAACTAATCGCAAAAATACCGAGAGTGTTCATGGTCAAAATTGTGTCTTGCCAATCAAATTTACCAGAACCTAAAACAACTCTGATAATCTGGGCTCTTAAAACTATAATCAAAACAGTGGCCGGAACAATAAAAAATAAAATCTGCCGGAAGCTTTGGGAAAAATTCTTGGTTAATTTTTCTTCGTCAAACGCCGTCGCCGCTAAAGACGGGAAAGCGGCAATGGCAAAGGATATCCCAAAAATACCAATCGGAAAAGATTGTAAATTATTAGCAAAGTTGAAAACAGCCAACGAGCCGCTGGCTAAATTAGAAGCGAGGGCGGTAACAACAACCAAATTTATCTGAGAAATAGCTAAACTTAAGGTTCTTGGCACCATCATTTTCCCTATCTTGAGAGTATTTTCATCATGACGCTTAATTTTAAATTTATATCTGAAGCCAAGATGGTAGACTGTTGGCAATTGAATTAACATATGCAGTAAGGCACCCAAAACCACCCCTAAAGCTAAGCCATATAAACCGAATAATTTAACAAAGTACAAGGCACCGATTATAATCCCTAAATTATAAAAAATTGGCGCCAAGGAATACATCATGAATCTTTTAAACGACTGCAGTACCCCCCCAAAAATTCCCGATACGCCTAAAAACAAAGGCGATAAAAACATTATTCTAGTCAAGGCAACGGTGCCAGCTCTCTCCTCTGGGCCGAAACCGGGAGTAATCAAACTAGTTAAAGCTGGAGCAAAAATAATTCCTATTAGCGACAAAACCCCCAAACCCAGAAACAGGTAGTTTAAGACATTGCTGGCCAAATCCCAAGCCTCTTTATTCTGCTCATACGGATCACAATTATTCCCGCCTTCACATTTATAATTTTTAATTAAACTAGTAAAAATTGGGATAAAACCTGAAGAAAGGGCGCCCAGAATAATTAAATTGTAAATAAGATCGGGAATTCTAAAAGCGGCGTAATAAATGTCCAAAGTCGTTCCCGCCCCAAACTGAGAGGCTAAAATATGATCGCGAACCACTCCTAAAAATCGAGACACTAATGAAGACAGAGCGATTAGAGCGGCCGCAAGAGTTATACTATTGATTTGTTTTTTGAAAAAATCCTTAAACATAATACTATTTTAGCCGGTTTTGGATATTAAGCAAGTTTTGATAAGCCTCAAAACTATAAGGGCTGGAGCGCAAGGCAGACTCAAATAAATAAGCAGCTTCCTTATATTTTTTCTGCTTAACGTAAACATTTCCTAAATTAATAAGGGCTTTGTCATAATTAGGATAGTTATTCAATTCTTGGATAAATTCTGCTTCGGCCCGGGAGTAATCGCCCTTTTCAAAATAGATTAGACCAATATTATTATGAACCATTGGCTCTCCAGCATTAAGGGCTAAGGCATTTTGATAATATGGAAGCGCTAAATCTGATTTACCCTCTAAATAATACATGGCACCTAAATTCTTTTGTGCTAAAGGAGAATGCGGTGAACTTTTAACCGCCCCCTGCCAAAAATTTAAACGATCACTAAAAATTGAGCTATGAAAAACAGTTATTAACATTAAAATAAATATTAGTGAAGCACCAATAACCTTGGTTTTTCTATGACTGAAATCTAAATTTTTAAAATAATCCGTTTCCGCAATCACAATCAGGAAACCAACTAGTGATAAATAAAGCCTATGCTCTAAAAAATAAGGTAAATTGTTAAACGGAATAAACGAGGGTAAAAGAAAAAAGCTAAACCAAAAAATTCCAAAAATAATCCGATTATTTCTTTTTTGTTTTGATGTAAAAATCGCCGCTAAGATAATTATTAAAGATATGACTCCAAAAAAAGTTGTCGAATCGGCTAAGGTTGGAATGACCGACAAATTAAACGGCAGAAGCACTTTCCCAAAACTTATTAAAATTGCCGAAGTATTATTTACAATTCCTATAACAGCCCCCACGTAATTAATCGGCTCACCACCAAGAACGAGCCGCCTTATTATAAACCACACAAAAGCGACCGCCATTGAACCCAACGCCAATAAATACTTATCTGATTTTAATAATTTTCCCGAATCGATAAATAAAAAATAGAAAATTATCAGAATTGGGAGAAAAACAGCCGTTTCTTTAGTCAGCAAAGAGACAAAGAAAAACAAAAGATAAGCCAAGTATCGTTTGAATTTAGGATTTTCTAAAAATTTTAAAAATGAAATAAAAGTCAACAAGGCAAAAATAGCCACCAAAGAATCATTGCGCCCGGGAAGCCAGGCGACGGCTTGGGTTAAAACCGGATGAACTAAAAATATCAGAGACAAAAAAAATGAAGTCGTTTTCGAATACTTTATTTTTTGGAAAAAACAAAAAATCAACATGACCGCTAAGATATGCAGCAGGATGTTTGATAAGTGATAAAAGAAAGCTAGGCCGCCGCTAAATTGCGTATCGAACATGAAAGACAAGTTTAAAATCGGCCGATAGTAAAACTTATTACTGGAGAGAAAAGCGTCAGTTGAAAAAATTAAAGGAATATTTTTGATATCCTTAAGAATTTCAATCTTATTGATAATCAATTCGTTATCATCAAAATAACTGTAATCAAAAAATAATGTTTGACCATACAACAAAAATCCTAAAGCAAAAATAACAAAATACGGCCGCCAAGAATGGAGCCACTTATAATCTTTAATTTTCTCTAATAGATTAATCATTTTAGTGACTGGGTTTATTTAAATCTCCCCAAAGAATATTTTAAAGCAACCCCGATAGTCGCTAAACCATATTTTAAACTTCTAAAGAAATTGATTGAAGAGGCTTCTTTAAAATAACGAACCGGGACTGGTATCTCGCCAATTTTAAATTTACGAGCCACGGCCTTAAACAGCATTTCGCTGTCAAAAACGAAATCATCGGAATTACTCTGCCAATCAATTTCTTCTAAAACCTCTTTTCTGTAGGCGCGCATCCCCGTATGCCATTCCGAAAGATTATAACCGGAAATAAAATTTTCAAAAATTGTTAAAATCCGATTAGCTAAATACTTATACAAAGGCATGCCACCGGCCAAGGCCTCGCGTCGACTGCGGATTCTTGTGCCCAACATAATATCAAAGTAACCACCGGTTAAAAATTCCGCAAAAAAACTAATTAGCTTGGGGTCATATTGATAGTCGGGGTGAATCATAACAACTATATCAGCCCTATGTTCAAGGGCTAATTTATAGCAGTCTTTTTGATTAGCTCCATAACCACCATTTTGCGTTCGTGAATAGATAGACAAACCCAATCTTTTGGCAACTTCAAGTGTTTCGTCGCTACTCTTATCGTCAACTAAAATTATTTCATCAACTATATCTGGAATCTCCCGCACAGTCATTTCCAGAGTTGAAGCGGCATTATAGGCCGGCAAGACAACAATAATTTTTTGTTGATTATACATACAAATTTATTAGACAATAATTCTCACATCACCAGCGGAAACAGAATTTTCAAACACAAACAAAGGATTAATATCAAATGATTTTATTTCCGGATGTTCATTGGCAATTCGAGCCAAGTTGACTAAAGCTTTAGCCAGTCCCTTAATATCATATTTTTTCTGGCCACGGGCACCATTAAGGATTGGGAAAAATCTAAGCTCAGAAATCACTTCAAGAGCGCGTTTTAAATCCAAATCGCTAGTTGATAACTTTATTTCCTTAAAGACCTCTGCATAAATACCGCCCAAACCAACCATCATAATCGGTCCGAAAGAAGCATCTCTGGTAAAACCAAGGATTATTTCTTGAAAATGACTGGCCATCTCCGAAACAATTAAATAATTATTATGATTATCAAAAAGTTTTTTGTTTTGTTTTTCAATTGCGCTAACAGCCTCTTTGAGCGCAGCTTCTGTCTTCAAATTAACAATAACGGCATTTTTATCTGTTTTATGAAGGAAATCAGGACCAACCGCTTTAAGAACAACCGGGTATTTATAGGAAGCTAATTTATTTTTATCATATCGACTGGTTTTAACGGTCGAAATACCGTAATCACGCAAGACTGCTAAAGATTTTAAATAATCAGTATTAGTGATCGCTTTTTTTATTTTTGCTTTCGGGGCTTTATATTCTTTAATAGTGCTTAAAGTTTTTTTATAAGCAATTAATTTTTTAAAACTTCTCACCGCTTCTTCCGGATAATCAAAGGTTGGTATATTATTCCTCTCAAATAAATCACGCGCCTCAGCCACCGCTTCGCCGCCAACAAAACTAGTCATAACTAATTTCTTAGGATATTTTTTAGCGTAAGCAATAATTGATTGAGCTGTTTTAAGCGGTTCGGTAGAAGTCTGAGGTGTTAACAAAACTAAGAGATTATTAATTTTTTTATCACCGAGCATAACCTTAAGGCCGTTATCATATCGCGCCGCATCAGCATCTCCTAGTAAATCCCAACTACGACCGAAAGGAACATTCTGACGGGAAATTTCATCAACCGTTAAAACCGCGACGCCGCCGGCGTTGGTCATAACATACAATTCCTGATTAATGGTATTATTGGATGATTCCTTACGGAATAACAACAAAAGATTAAATAATTCTTCCAAGTTCTCCAACCAAATCGCTCCCGATCTTTTTACGCCAGTCTCAACGGCCGCATTAGAACCGGCCATTGACCCCGTATGAGATAAAGCTAACTGTCCGCCGGCCGCACTTTGCCCGGCCTTTAAAACAGCTACCGGTTTTTTCTTGGCCAATTTAGAAACCAGACTCATGAACTTTTCACCATCCTTTATCTCTTCTAAATAAGCAACCACCAAATCAATTCGGGAATCAGTGGCTAAATATTCAATTACTTTATTTTCATCAAGTACGGCTTTATTTCCCAGACTAATAAAATACCCAAAATTAAAATCTTTTATCTTAAGCCAATCCAAAGCAGCTGAACCGATAGCGCCTGATTGAGACAATAAAGCGATGCTACCGGTAGAAGTATCGGCGGAAGCAAAAGTGGCATTTAATTTATGCCAAGTGTTAATCAGGCCTAAACAATTAGGGCCCAGAATATGAAGATTATAGCGAGCCGCCAATTCAGCAATCTCTAATTCTAATTTTTTACCATCTTCCCCGGCTTCTTTAAAACCGGCGGTAATAATAATAATATTTTTAATTCCCAACTTAGCGCACTTATTAATTTCCGCTAGTACAAATTGAGCCGGAATGGCAATAACGACCAAAAGGGTCGCATACTCAGTCTTAGAAAGTTTTTCTAAACCGGAATAAGCTTTTAAACCAGCGACTTTGTTTTCTTTTAGATTAATAGGAAAAATTTTTCCTTTAAAACCACCGGCAATTAAATTATCAAGAACTTGACGGCCGATTTTAACTTTATCGCTTGACGCTCCAATAACGGCAACAGACTTTGGATTAAAAAAATACTTTAAAGACATAAATTTTATTTTTTCGTTAGGCTAATTAAACCACTGATAAAAGCGGCGCTAAATATATAATTAATATTAAAATAAGCTAAAATAATATTCGGCCAGATAATTTCTAAAATGATTGCGCTGAATAATAAAATTGAGAAAAAATAAAATATTTCTCGACTGATTACTCCCAAATCTTTTGCCATAAAGTTCTCCCTTCTAATTCTATTTTTATTTTATAGATTTCTAAATTATCTTTAATACCATCATCCGCTTTTAAACCCGGAACCGAAATCATAAAACTATATTTACCGTTTTCTCGATAAGCGCCCTTCAGATTAAGCTCGACAGTGGCAGTTTTAAAGCCTTCCTGCTCTATTGGTTTTTCATAATTTGCGATAATATATTTGGCGTCAGTTTTAACAGAAAAATAAGAAGAGGCCTTTTCCAAACCGGGATTAAAAAGACTGTCCTGAGCGAAAGAAAAAACACCGTCATTTTCCAAAATAACATCCGCTTTATTTAAATCTATTTCTTTGGCGTTAAGGGCAGAATCCGTTTTAAAATCGAATTGCTTATAAGTTTCATTTAAAAGAAAAGGATCTCCGGCATAAACAATTGTTTGCAAACTAGCCGGATTCAAAGCTTTGACCTGAAGATGATTTGAATCAGTGTATATTTTCAAATTTCTGTCGTTAGAAACCGGCCAAACTTTGTTGATAAACGCCAAATGATCAAGCGAAGAAATAATTTTCTTTATGACTATATCATCGCTAACCCTGACATCAACTTTATAAACTCCGGCCGGTAAATTTTTTTTATTTATAACGATTTTCTTTTCCTCCGTTTTCCCGCTGGCCGGATTTAGATTTTCATCAACTAGGTTTTCACTAGCAATAATTTCAGAACCTGAATAAACAACAATATTAATCGGCGCCGCCTTAGGGCTTAAATTCAAATCAACAAGGTTAAATTCTAAATTCAGAGTTTCATTATTTAAATAGACATAAAATTGATGAGCTCCGCGAAGAGGCTGATCCACAACTAAAGGCATGGCGGGCTGATAGTTAGGAATACGGTACTTATAGTCAAAATCGTAATTATAAACAACCAAACATTCATTCAAATGGCCAACACAGCTATTAAGATTATTCACATTTAAATCTTTTTCAAAATCAGAAATGTTTGTGTATTTATTTTCCTTTTGTAAGAGCAGTTTTCCGCTTTCGGTAATTTTATTCCAACGCAACATTAGATAATCCAAAGCTTTATTATCAATCGGACGCAAATTATAACGCCAAACAACATTATCAGCTAAGACGCCCGCCTCAATAAGCGGAGTATCAATGCTCAAATTGTCTTTATAAATAATGGTAATTTTTGCCTTATCAAACGTACGGGGCGTAAATAAAGAAAAATAAACCGGATCGCCAAGCAAAACTGCGCCTTCACCGTTTTTAATATCTATTCTTTCGGCGGGTGTAAAGTTATTGATAAATCCTTTGCCAAGCTGCCAACTAGAAGTATAGTCGCGACTATAGCTAATTGAACCAAATGGAAGAACTTTGAGATATAAAAAAAGACCGATTATAATAACTAAAATTAATCCCAGAATAAAACGGAACTTAAACAAAAATGGCCATTTTTTCCAAATCGCATAAAACATAACTACTTATATTTTACTTCATTTAAGGGATTTAAAAAAGACCCGTTTCAAATTAATGATTCGAGTCTTTAGGAGCAGTTACTTCACTCTTTTTGCGTATTTCCGCTTAGCTTGCGGTATAACACGCTCAGCGTGGTACACTTTGACATGAGCGTTTTCTACCCGCTCCTTAAGCTGTTCTTTAATACGGGAAAAAGCGAATTCCATTGCCCGGAAAGTTGGCGCACCTTTACATGCCTCCAGCAGTCCATAAGGATCACACATCATCCACAAACCGATTCCCCAAGAATCCAAAGTTTTAATTCCGAATTTCTTCCCCTCTTCATTGTCGATAAAAAAAGCATAAGCCTTTTCTTCGAAAGTTTTGTGGAGCCCCCAGAATATGAATTTTCTGATAAAATCCTGAAGTGGTTCATGAGCGTTCTTGATGGTGTAAGGAATAACCTTCTGATTTCGGAATTTTATTTCTTCGATTTCTTTCGAAATCGGGGGTAATAATTGGCCTTTTTCCAAAGAAGAATTTTCTTCAACCGGTTTTTCAAAAGTGATTTCTTTACAATTCATAGGGGTTTTCGTTGATTTACTCACAGCAACGACCTGGTCGCACTCTTTCTTTGAGGCGGGAAAAATTTGCTTGAACTGTTTATCAAAGAAAAGATGCGTTTCTTCAGTCCCGGAACCGGGGTTGATTACAATTATTAACTCAGTGACATTCAAAAGGTCTTCTGGACCGATTGCTATCACCTTTCTCACTTCCTGGCTAATATTCATAAGCGGATGTTGGGAGTTTATAGTGTTAGTATTTATTTTAAGGAACATTTTTTGATATTTTATTTTATCATTATAAAAAATATTTGTCAAGTAATAATGTTAATAAATTATGACGAAATATAAGCAAAACAAAAAAAAGAGCTTATAAATAAGCTCTTTTTTATCTAATTTTAGTAAAATATTTACAGAAAAAACTGTTTAATATTATTGTCTATTTACCGTAATCAGCCCTCTTTTTCTTACCTTTATAGCCGGTTCCCGATGGAATTAGACAACCAATAATAACATTTTCTTTCAAACCTTCTAAATAATCAATTTTGCCATTAACCGCGGCATCAATTAAGACGCGTGAGGTTTCTTGGAAAGAAGCGGCCGATAAGAAACTATCCGTAGTAAGAGATGCTTTAGTGATACCGAGCAATAAGCGATCAGCTTTAGCTGGATTCTTTAAGTCTTTATTGGCTTGAGCTAAGACCTCATCTTCAATAGTTTCTCCAGGGAGCAAAGCGGCATCACCAGCCTCCTTAACTAGATAGCGAGAGAACATTTGGCGAGCAATAATTTCAATATGCTTGTCATTAAGCGGCTGGCCCTGAGAAGAATATACGTATTGAATTTCTTTAATAATATATTTTTGAGTTTCAAGCTGGCCCTTAAGTTTATATAATTCTCTTAAATCAAGACTACCTTCGGTTAATTGAGTTCCGCGTTCAATAACGTCGCCATCTTTAACCATCAACATTGTACCTTTAAGGATTGAGAATTCTTTAATCTTCTCAACTTCCTTGGCGATGCTAATGTATTTATCGCTGACAGCCGCGATACCGGCCGTCTTCGCCTTAACAGCCTCGCCGCCAACACTGAACAATTCAGTATTCTTAGAAATATTTTCCCCATCTTTAACAAGGACCTTAACTTCTAATTTTTTCTTGTCTTTAGCGCTTGCGCCGCTAGCTAATTTAATTTCGTTTAGTTTTTCAGAAAAATAATATTTGTCATGATCTTTGCCGGTGTAAATAATGCTGAGAATTTTTGCCTGAGGATTATTAACAGAAATCTCTTTTCCGTCTTGATCTCTAATAATCTTTTGGGCAAACTCAACTTTAACACGTCCAGCAACATCGGAAATTAAAGCCTTTCTCTTCGGACTGCGAGCTTCGAAAATTTCTTCAACACGAGGTAAACCTTGAGTAATATCATCTTGTCCGGCTACACCACCAGTATGGAAAGTTCTCATAGTAAGCTGAGTACCGGGTTCACCGATAGATTGAGCGGCAATAATGCCAACTGTTGACCCCATCTTAACCGGTTTATTATAAGCCAAATCCCAACCATAACATTTAGCGCAAATTCCTTTATGCATCTTACAACTAAGAACCGAGCGGACACAGGCATCTGTAAAGTCTTTGGTCTTCAACATCTTAATATTATCTTCATTAAGAATTTCGCCAACCTTTAAAATAACTTTGCCTTTAACATCGACAATATCTTTAGCCACATAGCGACCGGTCAAACGACGGAAAAAATCATC
>Ga0116171_10004174_pt1 | contig 13067 bp, 8 predicted proteins | sample AD_JPNHW2_MetaG_FD_89798 | JGI IMG/M metagenome (GOLD analysis project Ga0116171, IMG submission 89798) | Active sludge microbial communities of municipal wastewater-treating anaerobic digesters from Japan - AD_JPNHW2_MetaG | ecosystem: Engineered > Bioreactor > Anaerobic > Digestate | place...
GAACTCCTCAGGCTGGGCCAGGAATTTGTTGCGGCAGGCGAGCTGCGACAGGCGGATGACCTGTGCTACCTGACCTTTGCGGAACTGCAGGAATTCGCGGCGCGGAAGGAGCGCGACTGGCACAGGATGATTGCTGTGCGGCGGGAAACCTACCAGCGCGAACAAAAACGGCGCCAAATCCCGCGCCTGATCCTCAGTGACGGACGGACCTTTTATGAGGGCATGAACGCTCCGGACGGCGCGAAGGAAGGTGGGCTCCTGGGCAGCCCGGTCTCGGCGGGACTGGTGGAGGGGGTGGTGCGGGTGGTGTTGAACCCGGCCGAAGCCGGGCTGCTGCCGGGTGAGATCATGGTCTGCCCGGGCACAGACCCCTCGTGGACGCCGTTGTTCATGGCAGCCGGCGGGCTGGTAATGGAAGTGGGCGGGATGATGACCCACGGTGCGGTCGTGGCGCGCGAATACGGCATCCCGGCGGTGGTGGGGGTGACGAGCGCGACGACGACGCTGAAAACCGGTCAGCGCATCCGCCTGAATGGGTCCAACGGAGAGATCACGCTCCTGGATGTTTGACCTGGCGTTGTTACGGACGGGATGACCGGGACTGCCTGCGACTTGATCCAGTCCGGGCGTAGTTAAAATGTGTAGAATAAAGCATAGCAATCCATATCCTCCTGGCCAAAGGAGATTCATGATGAAGGAACTTCTTTCCCTTTTAACGCTTGTGTTACTGCTTGCCATGGCGGCCTGCCAGGCGGCGACCCCGCAAAGCACCCTGACCCCCACCACGGCGCCAACCGCCACGCCCACGCCGGCCCCCACGGTGCCGCCCGAGATCAGCGGGGAGGTGGTGTACGTGCCTTTCCCGGTGCGCATCAACGTGGACGGGACACTGGACGACTGGACGGACATCCCTGTGATTACCGTGGAACGCGGTTCGTCGCTCTCCACCATCCCCGGGGAAGACACGGCCTTCTCCTACCAGGTGGCGGCGGATGCGGATAACTTCTACATCACCATGCAGGCGGTGGACAAGAACATCATCGCCGGGCAGCACGCAGCCGAGTTCTGGAACGAGGACTCGCTGGAGTTCTACTTGAACGCGTCGGGCAACCTGGACGCAACCAAGTACATCACGGGCATCTTCCAGTTAAATATCAACGCCGCGGATATCGGCATCACGGACCCGAATGCGCTGACCATCACCGGGGTATTCAGTTCGGGCGTCAAGGTGACGGGGTACGTCTTCAAGACCGCAGATGGCTGGGGCTTCGAGGCCTCCACCCCTTTGACGGGATTGCTCACGCCTGCGCACGGGCTGGAGATCGGCTTCCAGGCGCAGATGAACGGCGCCACGACCAAGGACCGCGACGTCAAGCTCATCTGGTCGAACGCGGACACCAGCGACCTGTCCTGGCAGAACCCGGCGCTGTTCGGGCGGGCGATCTTCTATGAAATGGGGCGCACGGACGTGCCCCAACCCAGCCCGCGGGCTGCGCTGCCGACAGCTGCCCCGACTGCCGGTCCGGTGGTCATCCCGGCGCTGATCAGCGTGAACCAGGTGGGCTATTTCCCGCAAGGTGAGAAGGTGGCTTATGCCGCGATCAACTCCGCAGACCCGGTGGATTGGAGCCTGCTGGATGAAAGCGGTAAAGAGGTGCTTACCGGGAAAACGGTAGTCAAGGGCGAAGATGCGCTCTCGGGCGACCTGGTACACACGATCGTTTTTTCGGATTTCAAGACCAGCGGAACGGGTTACAAGGTCACTGCAGGCGGATTGGAAAGCCCGGCGTTTGAAATCTCCGACAGCCTGTACAACGGATTGAAAAAAGACGCGCTGGCTTACTTTTACCTGAACCGCAGCGGGATAGATATCGAGGCGCAGTACGCTGGCGACGAGTGGGCACGCCCCGCCGGACACCTGAGCGATAACGCCGTGACCTGCTTCAAGGGCAAGGACAGTGCGGGCAATGACTGGCGGGGCTGTGAGTACACGTTGAATGTGGCGGGTGGCTGGTACGACGCCGGAGACTTCGGTAAATACGTAGTCAACGGAGGCATCTCGGCCTGGACATTGATGGACCTGTACGAACAGTTCCCCGCGGCGTTCCCGGACGGTTCACAGAACATCCCTGAGCATGGCAACGGCGTGCCGGATATCCTGGATGAAGCCCGCTGGGAGATGGAATTCCTGCTTTCCATGCAGGTGCCGCAGGGGCAGAAACTGGCCGGCATGGTGCACCATAAGATGCACGATGAAACCTGGGCGGCCATGCCCAGGGTGCCGCCGGGCGAGGTGGACAACGATACTGCCAACGCTGAAGCGGGTGTAGGGCGCTACCTGTACGCGCCTTCCACTGCAGCTACGTTGAACCTGTCAGCCACGGGGGCGCAGTGCGCGCGCATCTGGAAGGACATCGATAGTGACTTTGCAGCACGCTGCCTGGCAGCGGCGGAGACAGCCTGGGCGGCGGCTAAAGCCAACCCGGCCATTTACGCCGGGAACGCCCCGGGCACTGGCGGCGGTAATTATGAGGACCAAAACGTGAGCGATGAATTCTACTGGGCTGCCGCGGAACTTTTCATTACCACCAGGGAAGAGGAGTACAAGGACTCCCTGCTGGGTTCCAGCGAGTTTGGCAAGGTGGAAGCTTTTGACTGGGGTCATACCGCGCCGCTCGGCTCGGTCTCGCTGGTGATCGTGAAGAACGACCTTTCGGCGGAGAAACTGCAAGCGCTCAAAACTGGTTTTACGGCGTACGCAGAACAAATGTTGCAGGTACAACAGGCAAGCGGTTATCCAGCGCTGATTGAAGGAGATTACCCCTGGGGCTCGAACGCGACCATGTTGAACAACATGATCCTGCTAAGCGATGCCTGGCGACTTTCCGGCGACGCGCGCTACCTGGAATCCGTTCGAGCCGGCATGGATTATGTCCTGGGCAGCAACACGCTGAACAGGAGTTTTGTCTCGGGTTACGGAACCTACCCGATGGAGCATCCGCACCACCGCTTCTGGGCCAATGACCCGGCCAATGGCTACCCGCCCCCGCCGCCCGGAGCCGTGTCGGGAGGGGTGAACTTTGCACCCAGTGATGACGCTGCGAAGAATGCCAACCTGGCGGAGCTGCCGCCAGCCAAGCGTTACCAGGATGAACTGCTGGCCTATTCCACCAACGAGGTGGCCATCAACTGGAATGCTGCGCTGATGTGGGTGGCGGCTTTCCTGGAGGAAACCGGCAAGTAACAGGTTGTTGATCACGATGGGATGATAAGAAAAGGAGATGTACCGGTGCCTCTGGTACATCTCCTTATTGATTAAGGCAGAACTCAGGAATTCCCTGTCAGGCTGGTGAGTTTGATCTCGCGGGACTCATCGATCCAAAGGGACAGGTCGGCACCAGTCAGCACGAATTTTGATGCCTGCGGGAGCAGGGCGATGAAGCTGCGTTCCTGCTGCATGATGCCCGGGTTCATGCAGTTGTCGCTGGTCCTTTCCAGGAGAGTGATGCTGATCGCATCACCTTTGACGGTATAAGTACCTTTGAAGGTGTTGCAGCCGGAGGAACCGTTCACTTTTTGGTTATGGAAGCGCATGGTGAGGGTAGAGTCGGGGAGGAGCGGGGTATTCTCCATCTCGACAACTTGCCATAGGCTACGGTCCAGCACGTCCTTCGCGGGCTGTTTCCAGTTGGACAGGAACAACAGCACGATGATGCTGAGACCAAAGAACAACAGGATGGGAAGGAATTTTTTCATAGATACGCTCCGGGCGTCTGCAATCGCTCTCACAAATCCGGATAGCCGGCCGGCGCGTGCCATGGATTCCTGCGGATTTGATCAGCGTCTTGATATTAGAATAGCACGAAATGGGTGAGATTTCCTAAGATTATGGATAAAACCGGCCTATTCTGGCAGAAAAATCGGTGGAAAAGAGCAAATAGACAGGGAAATCCTGGAATATTGACGGAAAACCGGTAAATTGATAATTGACAAAGCAAAAATTACCGTGTATGATATAGGTGCTTTGTGAGAGCGCTCTCATATTACGATCAACCTGGGTGAATGAGTCTGGATGGCAGAATTAACGCTGGAAGACATCGCGAAACTGGCTGGTGTACACCGCTCAACGGTGTCGAGAGTGATTAACGAATCCCCTTATGTCAGTACTGAAGTCCGCACGCGGGTGAAGAAGGTTATCCAGACCACCGGATACCACCCCAACGCCGCCGCACGCTCCCTGGCCACGCAGCATACCAGCGTGATCGGCCTGGTGCTGCCGCGCAGTGTCATTTCCTTCTTCACTGACCCGTTCTTCCCGCATCTCACCCAGGGTATCGCCTTCGGGTGCAACAACAACAACCTGACCCTTTCGCTATTCCTGGTGGGCAACAAAGAAGATGAGGAAAAGATACTGCCGCGCATCTCGCGGCATGGACTGCTGGACGGCATCCTCATCCAATCCGGTAAACCGGATGAAAGCCTGATCGACCGTCTCTCCAGGGCGAACATTCCCAGCGTTATCATTGGAAGACCCTTCAATCCTGAAGGCATTAGTTACGTGGATGTGGATAACGTCTCCGCCGCTGTCAAGGCCACCCGCCATTTGATCAGCCTGGGCTACCAGCGTATCGCGCACATCACGGGCAACCTGGATAGTACTGTTACCCTTGACCGCCTTCAGGGCTACAAGACAGCCCTGCTCAATGCCGGGCTGGCGATCGACGAAAGCCTGATCGTTGAAGGCGATTTCTCCGAAGGCAGCGGTTACGCGGCGATGAAACAGCTGCTGCTAGCGAGACCGGATGCTATCTTCGCCGCCAGCGATATCATGGCGGTGGGGGCGATTCGCGCGATGCGCGAGGCGGGGCTGCGCGTGCCGGAGGATGTGGCCATGGTCGGGTTCGACGATGTGCCGGTGGCCGGACAGATCAACGTGCAGCTCACCACCATCAAGCAGCCTATCACGCGCTTTGGCATGAAAGCCGTTGACCTGTTGATCGACCTGATCGAAAATGGCACCAAGCCGGCGCGGCGTATTATATTGGATACCGAGTTGATCATCCGTGATTCCTGTGGTTCCAAACGGATGGTCGAGAATCAAAAAGTATAAAGCTGTTGTTCTGATTTGATCTTGAAAAGGAGGTGATACCAATCAGTTTTTTGTTGTCGGCAAGTTGTGTGTTGGTAACCCTATCATCTTTCTAGGAGGAAGGTAATGAAAAAAGTTTCGCTCGTAATTTCTGTTCTGTTTGTGCTGGGCATGCTGTTGACCGCATGCGCCAAGCCAGTCGCCACCGAAGCCCCCGTAGTCGCCACCGAAGCACCAGTTGTGGCTACAGAAGCTCCCGTTGCAGCCACCGAAGCCCCTGCTGAAGGCAAGACAGTCCTCAATGTCTGGTCCTTCACCAATGAGATCCAGACCATGGCGATTGCCTTCGAAAAGACCCATCCCGATGTGGATGTCGTCTACACGATGATCCCAATGACCAATGGCGAATATCAGACCAAGTTGATGGCCACCCTCGGCACCGACCAGGTTCCTGATGTGGTTGCCCTCGAAGCCGCCTTCGTCAAGTCCTACGTGGAAAGCGATTTCCTGGCTGACCTGTCTGACCTGATGCAGTACGCTGATGCCCTCAAGGTTTATCCCTTCGTATATGAAGTCGGAACTGATCCTGCTGGCGTTGTCAAGGCCTACTCCTACCAGGCTACCCCCGGCGCTTTATTCTATCGCCGCAGCCTGGCCAAGGAATACTTTGGCACCGATGATCCCGCTGCCATCCAGGAACTCCTGGGCGACATGGACAAGTACACCGAAGCCGCCGCAGTCGTCAAAGAGAAATCCGCTGGAAACACCTACATGGTTGCCTCGAATGGCGATTTCATGAACCTGTTCTATGCCAACCGCGCGCAGCCCTGGATCGTCGATGGCAAACTGACCGTCGATCCCATGGTCAACAAGATGGTTGAGACCGTCAAGATCTTCCGCGATAACGGATACGAAGCCAAGGCTACCCAGTGGCAGGAAGGCTGGTTCGCCGGCATGAATGACACCCTCGTGGATGCCGAAGGCAACGCCAAGCAGATCTTCTCCTACTTCCTCCCCACCTGGGGTCTGCCCTACGTTCTGGCCCCGAATGCCAAGTCTGCTGACGGCGCCCATGACACCACCGGTGACTGGGGCGTTATCAATGGACCCATGGCCTACCAATGGGGCGGCACCTGGTTGGGTGCGATGAAGGAAACCAAAAATATGGACCTGGCCAAGGAATTCGTCCGCTTCTGCACCCTGGACGAGGAAAACCTGACCAACTGGGCCACTGGTGTGTACACCAACGAGTACCTCAAAGCCATCGACCCCGAAGTTCCCGAAGGTCAGTCACAGGCTGCTGGTGACTTCGTTGGAAGCCAGGTTGTGGTTGAGAAAATCACCGCTGGATTCGACAATTCCGACCTGAGCAAGTTCCTGGGTGGACAGAACTCCTACGGTGGTTTCGCCGCCGCTGCCCCCTCCGTCAATGCCCGCCTCATGCAGGGCTCTGATGATGCCATCCAGCGCGCCCTCAATGACCCGCTGAACTCCTATCTCGAAGGGACCATCACCCTGGACGAGATGTGGAGCCTGTGGAAAGATGCAGTCCGCAACGAGTTCCCCGATCTCATCATTGAGTAGGTCAACGAACTGGTAATTTAGAATGAGTCAGTGTATGATAAATCCATACACTGACTCATTTACAAAGGAGGTATTATGAAGCGCCTGAAGATCAAAAAAGAGCATTACGGCTACTTTTTCATTGCACCATTCATCATCGGATTCCTGATTTTTGGATTGTATCCGGTCGTGCACACACTCAGTTTGAGCTTTACGAATACGACCCTGATGAAAATGGACGCGGATTTTATCGGACTGCAGAATTTCAAGAGGCTGTTTGCCGATAAGACCTTTTTGACGGCGGTGACTAATACCTGGGAATTGTGGTTGATGAACTTCATCCCGCAGATGGCGATTGCCATGCTGCTGGCTGTGTGGTTCACCAGCACACGCCTGAAAATCAAGGGCGGCGGCATTTGGCGGATGTTGTTCTACCTCCCCAACCTCATGATGCCCGCGGCCATCGCAGCATTGTTCTTCAGCCTGTTCTCGTTTTACGGACCAGTCAATCAATTCCTGGTGCGTAACGACTTGCAGGCCGAGGCGATCGACTATATTCGCAGCCCGGCCACCATGCGCGGCCTGGTCGTGTTCATCCAATGGTGGTTGTGGTACGGACAGACCACCATCATCCTGATGGCAGCCATGACCTCCATTTCAGTCTCGTTGTATGAGGCTGCTTTGATGGACGGCGCGAGTGGCTGGCAATCCTTCCGCTTTGTCACCCTGCCGCTCATCAAACCGGTCATGATCTACGTGCTGGTCACCTCGCTGGTGGGAGGCATGCAGATGTACGATATCCCGTACCTGCTCACCGACGGGCGCGGCAGCCCGGCAAATTCGATCCTGACGAGCAACATCCTGATGTACATGCGCTTCCGCAGCAGCCAGGGACATATCGGTGCGGCATCCGCTGTGGGCGTAATGGTGTTCATTATGACCACCATCGTGGCCATGTTGATCTTCTTCCTGCTGCGTGAGAAGAAAACCAAATCCGAGATCAAGGCGTAAAAGGAGGATCAGATGAAAGCCAACTACACAATCAATACAACGCTACTGCGCATCCTTATTTACGTCATCCTCGTGATTTTGTTGTTCGTCACGCTTATCCCGGTGTGGATGCTCATCGTGAACGCTACACGCTCCACGTTGCAGATCCAACAGGGCATCAGCATGATCCCCAGTACCCATATCGTTGAAAACTACAAGATCCTGTTGAGCAAGGGCCTTGATCTTCCGCGCGGCACGCTCAACAGCCTGGTGCTGGCCGGTTCCATTACGCTCGTTACCATCTATTTCTCATTCCTGACAGCCTATGGTATCGTGGCTTACGAATTCAAAGGAAAGAAATTCATCTATAACTCGATACTGGTGCTGGTCATGATCCCGATGCAGCTTTCCATCATCGGTTTCTATCACTACATGGTGAAACTCGGCCTGGACGATAATTACCTGTCGTTGATCCTGCCAAGTATAGCCTCGGCTGGTGCCGTGTTCTTCGCGAAACAATATTTGGAATCGGTGGTGATCAGCGACCTGATCGACGCGGGCAGGATCGACGGAGCCAGCGAGCTGGGCATCTTCCACCGCATTATGGTTCCGCTGGCGGCACCCGGTATGTTCACCCTGGCGATCTTCACCTTTGTGTCCGCCTGGAACAACTTCTTCACGCCCTACGTGCTCATCACCACCCGGGATAAGTACACCCTGCCCATGCTCGTGCAAACCCTGCGCGGAGATGTGTACCGCCACGAGTACGGCGCCATTTACCTGGGCCTGGCTGCCTCAGTTGTGCCGATCATCATCATTTATTTCCTGTTCTCACGCTACATCGTGGGCGGCATTTCCATGGGAGCAGTAAAAGAGTAAGAGAAGGAGCACCCGAAATACATGAAGTTCAGAGCCTTCTACAATTCAGAGGGTTCTACTTCAACATTCCTGAACCCAGCCCGCAGTGCACCTGGCAGGACAAAATAAAGGAAACACCATGAAATTTGGATATTTTGACGACAACAAGTGTGAATATGTCATTACCAGGCCGGACACTCCTTTACCCTGGATCAATTACCTGGGCATGGAGGATTACTTCGGTATCATTTCCAACACCGCTGGCGGGTATTCCTTTTATAAGGATGCGCGCCTGCGCCGGCTGACCCGCTTCCGCTACAACAACTCCCCGCTGGATGTGGGCGGGCGCTATATTTACCTGCGCGACAATTCCAGCGCCACCCCGCTCTACTGGTCCCCCACCTGGCAGCCTACGCGCTCTCCTCTGGATAGCTATGAGTGCAGGCAGGGCCTGGGGTACACCACCATCCGGTCATCCAAGGCTGGTATTGAGTGCGGCATCACCTATTTCATCCCACGCCATGAGAACCTGGAGATCTGGTCGGTGGTGGTGAGCAACAAGCGCGCCGAGCCGGCTGCGCTTTCGCTCTTCTCCGCCGTGGAGTTCTGCTTGTGGGATGCCATGGATGATTCCGCCAACTTTCAGCGCAACTACTCCATCGGCGAGGTTGAGGTGGAGGACGGCGTCATCTATCACAAGACCGAGTACCGCGAGCGGCGCGACCACTTTGCCTACTTTGCCTGCTCACAGCCCCTGGCTGGATTCGACACGCAGCGCGAGGACTTTTTAGGCCCCTATCGCGGCTGGGATGCCCCGCTGGCAGTGGAACGCGGACGGGCGGGCAACTCCATTGCGCACGGCTGGCAGCCGGTGGGGGTGCACCAGGTGGACCTGACGCTCGCGCCAGGCGAGACACGCACGATCAACTTCGTGCTGGGATATCACGAAAATCCGGTTGACCATAAATATGAGCCGGCTGGGTCAAACATCATTAATAAGGGTGCGGTTAAATCGGTTATCGATCGATATTTGCAGCCGGAAGCCGTAAGCGCGGCGTTCGAAGACCTGCATGACTACTGGCAGGAACTGCTGGCGCGCTTCCAGGTGGAGACCCCCAACCCCCACGCCAACCGCATGGTCAACATCTGGAATGCCTACCAGATGATGGTGACGTATAACTTCTCGCGCTCAGCCTCCTACTTTGAGTCTGGCATCGGGCGCGGCATGGGCTTCCGCGATTCCGCCCAGGACCTGTTGGGCTTCATGCACCTGATCCCCGGCAAGGCGCGCCAGCGCATCCTGGACCTGGCCGCCACGCAATTGCCGGACGGCGGTGCCTATCACCAGTACCAGCCGCTGACCAAAATGGGCAACCACGACGTGGGCGGTAACTTCAACGATGATCCGCTATGGCTGGTGCTGTGCGTGTCGGCGTACCTGAAGGAAACCGCAGATTGGCAGATCCTGGACGAGCCGGTGACCTTTGACAATAAACCCGGTTCCGAACAGCCCCTGTACGTGCATCTGCAGCGCTCGATGCAATACACGCTAGACCGCCTGGGTCCGCACGGCCTGCCGCTCATTGGACGGGCGGATTGGAACGACTGCCTGAATCTAAATTGCTTCTCCGAGAAGCCCGGCCAGTCCTTCCAGACAGTGACCTCCAAGGACGGCAAGGTGGCGGAGAGCGTGTTCATCGCAGGGTTGTTCGTACTGGCGGCTGGCGAGATCGAGCATATTGCCTATAAATTAGGGAAACCAGCCGAGGCGCGAGAGTACCAGCAGGCGGCTCAACGCCTGGAAAAGGCTGTGCACACGGCCGGCTGGGACGGGAGCTGGTTCCGCCGGGCCTATGACGATTTTGGGCAGCCGGTTGGCTCGCGTGAGTGCGAGCAAGGGCAGATCTTCATCGAACCGCAGGGGATGTGCGTGATGGCGGGCATTGGCATGGACAACGGACGCGCGCGTGTGGCCCTGGATTCAGTGGCGGAGCGGCTGGCGTTTGAGCATGGTATCGTGCTGCTCCACCCGGCTTATTCGCGTTATCACCTGGAACTGGGAGAGATCTCCACATACCCGCAGGGCTACAAGGAGAACGGCAGCGTCTTTTGCCACACCAACCCGTGGATCATGATCGCTGAAACCTGCCTGGGGCGGGGTGAACGCGCGTTCGATTATTACTTGCGCATCAACCCCTCCGCCCGGGAAGACCTGAGCGACCTGCACCGCTGCGAACCCTATGTGTATGCCCAGATGATTGCGGGCAAAGAGTCCTTCAAGCCAGGTGAGGCGAAGAACTCCTGGCTCACCGGCACGGCGGCCTGGAACTTTGTGGCCATCACCCAGCACATCCTGGGGATCAAGCCGGATTTTGACGGCCTGCGCATCCACCCGGTAGTGCCGCCGGATTGGGAGGGATTCAGTGCCGTGCGTTCTTTCCGCGGCGTGGATTATGAAATCAAGGTCAGGCGTGAAGGTCCGGGCAACGAGGTCCGGTTGACCGTGAACGGCACACCCGTCGCGGGCACGCTGGTGCCGCTGCCCGCTGAGGGCTGCCGGAAGGTGAAGGTAGATGTAGTTTTGAGGTAACAGCAACCACGCGTGACTCGTAGAGCGATGAAACGTTTATTTGTAGTGTTCACCTGCGTACTTCTCATGGCCTGCGGCTGCATGCCCGCCCGACAGGCGGCTGTGCCTGCCCCGGCCGCGGCGTCCGGTGACGTACAGGCGCGGGTGGAGAGCCTGCTGCAGCAGATGACCCTGGACGAGAAGATCGGTCAGATGACGCAGGTGGAATTCTCCAGCATGATCAAAGGCGATGTGACGAAGTATTTCATCGGCTCGGTCATCAGCGGGGGAGGCGGTGCGCCATCCCCCAATACTCCCCTTAATTGGGTGAAGATGATGAAGCGCTTCCAGGATGAAGCGCTTGCCACCCGGTTGGGCATCCCCATGATCTATGGATTGGATGCCGTGCACGGGTTTGGAGCGCTGTATGGGGCAACCATTTTTCCCCAGGAGATCGGCCTGGGGGCAACGCGTGACCCTGAGTTGGTGCGCCAGGTGGCCGCTGCCACTGCGCAGGAAATGCGGGCGGCGGGGGTGCCGTGGAACTTCGGTCCCATCGTGGCTGCGCCCCAGGATATCCGCTGGGGGCGCACGTATGAATCCTTCAGCGAGGACACCGCGCTGGTGAGTGAGCTGGGCAGCGCGGCGGTGAGCGGACTGCAGAGCCTGCCGGCGGGTGAACCGGCGGCTGAAGGGCAGTCGCTTTACGTGCTGGCGACCGCCAAGCATTACCTGGGAGATGGCGGGACCACATTTGGTTCGTCCACGCAGTACATCCAGCAGCAATACCTGCTCGACCAGGGCGATATGCGCATGAGCGAAGCGGATGTGCGGCGGCTGTTCCTGCCGGAATATAAAGCTGCGGTCGATGCCGACGTGCAGAGCATCATGGTCTCGTTCAGCAGTTGGAACGGCGAAAAGATGCACGGCTCCAAATACTGGATCACCGATGTGCTGAAGGGCGAGCTGGGCTTTAAGGGCTTCGTGGTCTCGGATTGGGGCGGCATTGACCAGGTGGGAATGACCTACGACGAAGGGCTGGTTACCAGCATCAACGCCGGTATCGATATGGTCATGGTTCCGTATGATTACTTCTCATTTATAAAAGGCATGCAAGCAGCCGTGGAGAAAGGGAAGATCCCGATCGAGCGCATCGACGACGCCGTGCGCCGCATCCTGACGGTGAAATTTGAGTTGGGTTTGTTCGATCAGCCCTACCCGGAGCAAGCCCGGGTGGAAGTGATCGGATCGGCGGAGCACCGCGCGCTGGCGCGCCAGGCGGTCAGCGAGAGCCTGGTGCTGCTTAAGAATGAGAATAAAGCCCTGCCCATCCCGAAGGATACGCCTTTGATCTATGTGGCGGGGGTGGCGGCGGATGACATGGGCGTGCAGTGCGGCGGTTGGACCACCCAGTGGCAGGGTGAGAGCGGCGATATCCAACCGGGCACCACGCTGCTGGAAGGCATGCGCGCGGCGGTCTCGCAGAACACCACCATCACCTACAGCGCTGCCGGGGTGTTCGACGGCATGGCGGAGTACGGTATCGCAGTGGTGGGGGAGTTCCCTTACGCGGAAGGCATTGGCGACCGCAGCGAATTGACCCTGTCAGGAGCAGACCAGATCGTCATCCGCAACTTGCGAGAGCACAGCAAAAAACTGATCGTGGTGATCGTCTCCGGGCGGCCGCTGGTCATTACCGATGTGTACCCGCTGGGGGATGCTTGGGTGGCGGCCTGGCTGCCGGGCACGGAGGGGGCGGGCGTGAGCGACAACCTGTTCGGAGACCAGCCATTCACCGGCAAACTGCCCTATACCTGGCCGCGCTTCAACAAACAACTGCCGCTCAACCTCAATAATTCCGCCGGTTTGAAGGGCTGCGAGGCCCCGCTCTTCCCTTATGGCTATGGACTGGGAGAAGCCGGCAGCAAGCCCATCAAATGGATCGAATGTAATGAGTTTGAAGATTAATTTCGCATGATAATTAGCGTATAAAAAGGA
>Ga0116171_10004175_pt1 | contig 13066 bp, 14 predicted proteins | sample AD_JPNHW2_MetaG_FD_89798 | JGI IMG/M metagenome (GOLD analysis project Ga0116171, IMG submission 89798) | Active sludge microbial communities of municipal wastewater-treating anaerobic digesters from Japan - AD_JPNHW2_MetaG | ecosystem: Engineered > Bioreactor > Anaerobic > Digestate | place...
CGATGTACTGAGCCTCTTTTTCGATCTCCCGGAGAAGGACGATCTTGAAATGGGGAGAGTCCAGAGACCGCCACGAGACCCCGGGGGGACCTGGGCGGTGCCGAGCTGGAGGAGTTGCCCATAGGAATCCACTACCAGAAGAAAAATGCAGAGCAGTAGGTTGGCCAAACGGAATGAAGACATTACGAATGCATCATTATTAATTAGAGCTCCTGATTGATTAGACAGGCAGAAGTAATCCCTCTAGGCTTATATATGCGATGAATCCCAGGGGGCGGTGGGCCTCACAATTCAGGTCGTGCCGCAGACCTGGGGTAAGAGCGGCAACCTGAGGCTGGAGGAAGAAAAAATTGTAGAACGTATTGATTCATAGAAGTTTTGATCGAATGATCTAAGTCATTGGCAAATCCATGTCTAATTACTTCTGGGTGTGATACCTAAACACTGATGCCTTGAAGTCCGGAGTCAGAAATACTTCGGCTGGAGCAGTGCGAATTATCAATATACTCTGACAATATAATACTTTTCCTGATTGATGCAAGAGGAAATACTAATTGCAGTACAACTGGAGGAGGATCAGATAGTGAGGGTGACTAAAACAATCCATAAAACTAATTAATATGGCTATGTTGTGATTATTTATGTCTCATTTTTCTATCGCAATTTGTTATGGGAATAATTTCATTTAAAATTGTAATCAACTTGTCAATCTCAACATCTTGGCTAAAAGAAGACTGAATAAATTGGCGACCAACTTTTCCCATATGCCTTCGAAGATCAACATCTTTAACTAATAACTCAAGTTTGCAGGCAAGAGCATCGATATCATGTTCAGCGGTCAAAAAGCCACTTTGTCCGTTGAGGACACCCTCCGGGATGCCTGTGTGTAGAGTCGATATGATTGGCAATTCCATGGCTGCAGCTTCTAATAAAGCAACAGGCAGGCCTTCGCGATCGCCTTGTGCAGTTGTACAAGAGGCCAGAATAAATATATCTGATTGTTGCATCTCCTCCTTTATGACACCATGCGTACAGTTGCCAACGAGTTGAACCACGTTGATTAGGTCAAGGTTTTTAATAATTCGTTTAATTTTATGTCTGAGCGGACCATCACCGGCGATTTTTAGGGTGACATTATTGCATTTTTTGTGAACACGATAAAATGCTCGAATTACATCGTAAAATCCTTTTTTTTCAACCAACCGTCCTACACTTAGAATACGAGTAGGGGCACAACTATCATTCTCGCGCAGTTTGGGCTTGAATCGGTCCAAGTCAATTCCGCAACGGATTACCTGAATTTTGTCACAAAATTGTTGACCAAGCTGCGTTATTAGATGTCGTTTGTTATAAAGCGTCGGGACTAATATCTTTGTTGCGCGGTTCATTCGTTTTTTTAACTGTTCTAAATCTGGATTTAAATAGATATCACGCGCATGGGCCACAATGATGAAGGGAAGGCCTGAAAAAGCGGATAATCTTTCCGCTATTAGCGCGGGTGTATCTGCAAAATGCGCAATAATCAGATCAGCATGCTTTAGTATATCCGCCAGTTTTTTTTCAATATCAAACGAAAAAAGGTTATCAAGTGTCCCGATTTGGCTCTCAAAATAAAAAGTACGCTCAAGTAATCCAAAACTATAGATTTCTTCGTGGATCATCCGATCAGGTGGGATCATTTCCGCTGGCCGATGATACGAAAGTATAAATATCTCATGTTTGCGTTTCATTAATGAAATTATTTGATCAAGCACGAAAGTTTCTGAAAGGCGTGGGAATATATTTACGACGAATAAAATGTGCACCTTTAACTCCGTTTATTTGTCACGAAAACCCACAGAATTATTGCGGTTTGAAATTGGTTGACATATAGAAAAAATGAGCTGTAGGCAATAAAAAAAAGCCTGACAAGCCAAAAGGCAGCCCTTTCTTGCTTGTCGTTTTTATATAGGCTAGCAAAAAACTGGACTAGGAACGCCAGAAAGAGAATAATCCATAACAGGATCAAAGGCATTTTTGCAGAGTCGGCTATTAGATGTGAGCACAAACCAGCACATAAGCAAAGAGTACCAATGTAGAATGTGATATTTTTCACAATTCGGGCAGTTTCAGTCCCGATAAGAACTGAAAATGTTAGATATCCCGACTTCAGGTCGTTATTATAGTCGTCGATAGTGTGGAGAGTCTCTCTGCTAATGTATATCATCCAGGAGCCTAGTAGCAAACAAATCATTACCAGTCCCAATAATTTAAATTCCAGTACTACAATTAGCGGCCCACCAATCCAAATGATGAAGGCTGCAATTAAAGGTCCGCTCTTGGACTCCTTGAACCTAATACCTAATCCACTGTAAGCTAAGCAAAGAAATATATAAACCAAATAAGTAATTCGCGCCGCAATTCCAGTAAATAGGAGATAAAAAGAGATAGCTGAAATGGCCATACAGGTCCCAAGTACTCTCCACGCTAGTGAACGGTTTACTTCGTCTCGCACAAGTGGATTGTTCTTCACTAAGGGATCATCCTTTGTATCAACAATATCATTGTAAGTAAATCCGGCAGCATAGGCAAAAATGAATGGAATGAGGAGAATAATGGACTTAGGTGAATCGATGACTTGTTGTTTATAGGCGTAGGCATATATCGGTATAAATAATGCCAGCATTTCAGTGTATGGAAAATGACGCAGCAAGCTTTGGATGTGTTTTAAAAGGGTCATTGGTTGAAAACGATTTACTGAAATCATATTTCCCCTTTCGATTGTCATTTCTGCGCAACAATTTCTCCAAAATGTACAGGCGCCAGCACATTCATAGTGGTTGGCCTTCGATGCATTTTCCCAAGTTCAGTAAAGGTGTTGCTGTCCTCCCTATGTTCAACCATTGCTGCAGCAAATGGAGCTGTATCGATGATATCATCCAGTGCTTGACTATGAATAATAAGAAAACCAGCCTCAGTGATCTGATTGGTGGTTTGCTGCATAGTTGTTAATTGTGATGCATAGATCTGCTGTCCTTCAAACAACAGCCTTGTTTCATCTTCAGATAGCGTTCTATCTTGAATAAAGACAGCTTTGATATACAAAATGCCCCCTGGTTTAAGCACGCGGAACGTCTCGCAAAAGAGTTTGAACTGATCATAGGAATGCTCTGAGGACTCTATAAAAAGCACCCTATCAAAAAAGTCATTAACAAAGGGAAGGTAATGATAATCAGTTACAAAAACAGTAATGTGCGGAGATAAATTTTTTATTGTAATAGATTTACGTGCAATTTTTGCTTGTGACGTGGAGATTGTGGCTGAAAAAATCGTCAAATTAGGTATGGCTTCAGCAATGTCAGTACTTGGTCCACATACGCCACATCCAGCATCAAGAATCAGCTCCCCTTGCATAATTCCAGCTCGATTGGCTAGGTAAAGATTAGAGGTTTTATATTCCGGGCTACTGTTGGGAAGGCGAATACACCCGCACTGCAAACTAGTGCCTAAACATCGAAGGTAGGCTGGGGTTGTGAGCTCATAGTACTGCCTGACCTTTTGCAAGAAGTCTCTTTTTCCTAATCTATGTAATTTATTTTCCATCAATCAGAACCCAAATACTGTAAAAATATTGGCGACTCTTTCACCGAGTTTGGTACACAAAATGATAATGTAATCACCCCACGGTAACCATAATAAGATTGCATCGCGATAGACTCAATTCGATGATATGAAGATTAGCTATTTATAACGTTTAAATTTTCTTATATCGATTGAGTTGCTTCGAAAGCTTTCTTGAGCCTCCGTTCAAATTCTATTACACCGCCCCGTAATTGTGATAGTGCATGTCCATAACCCTTGATCTCTGTCAAGGTGACAATTGGGCCCAACTCGATGAACTCTTGCACTAATGGTATTGGAATGCCAGCAGGCGGTAATTGGTTAGAAAGGACGTTAAATCTCTGGGACAAGTCTGAGCTAATGTCGCTGGCTAAGTAGCTCTGCTGTTGCAGTATACTATATTGCGGCGAAAGTGCAGTCATTAAATTACGCATCTCGTCGCCTTGCGATTGGAACTCCTCGATCTGTCGATCGATTCGCTCAAAGAAGACATTTTCCGGTCTGAACAGGGCCAGATCAATAAAGCTGAACGCGACGCCTAAACCAAGATTTGTTATTGCCCAAATTTGTAGCCATTCATGGCTCCCCGTTTTTAGGAGCAGGATATAAAGTACAAGGAGTACGATAAAATTACTGAGCATCAGTGCGCGGCTTGCTCGCATACGCAGATGCAAAAATCGGCGCCCAGATTTGGCTAGACGCATTTGTTCTTTACGTTCGCTGCGATAGATATCTCCATATTGCGCTTGAAAGTGATAATTATGATTAGATGCATTTTGAACGCTTTGCCACTCTTGTCTGATTGACCTGTGTTTGTTGAGTGTACTGAAAAAAACGAGAAGTATAGTCAAAATGGCAATAAAAATTGCTCTGGCAGTATAGACCTGACTCGGGTAAGGTTGCTCAATGAGAATAACTAACGAAAGCAACAATGGTAGCAAATAAAAAAGGAGATTTGAGAGGACAACTATGTATAGTGAAGTTCCGAGAACCTCCTTAGCTTCTGGCAATCTTAGTTTAATTTCATCAATAGCCTTGCGGAGATTATCGAGATAAATCGAGAATGCTACGAAAACAAGTCCGGAAAACGTTGCAGCTAGTTGAGCAATTGTTGCCCAATAAGTATCTTTCATCGGTTTATGCCTTAGTATATAGGTGTAATTCGATGCAGCGACCCATTAGTAGCAAAATGCGCTTGTTGAACCATTAATGACAGATCTTTACGGGCATTGTCCTGCGTAAAAATCCGTTGGCGTTGGCAGTAATCATAAATTTCTCGCGCGATTGATCATGTTTAAAATCTTTATTTTCTAAAAGAAAAAGTTCGATAGCTTCTCTGGGCCCAGGCCCAAACTCAGGGGCCACAGGATGGCCGTTCAGATTGGTATCTTCGACTATGAGATAGCTGCCGAGTGTCACTAGCGAGCTGTAACAATGCAGCTCTTCCAGAACATGGGAACAGTGATGATCCGAATCAAGAATCACAATAACCTTTTGGAAGTTTGCTGCCATATGTTGTATTTGATGGAGCACCGCTTGCGAAGTTGAAGAACCCTTAAGGTAAGTAATTCTAGAGTGGCTAGGTCGCCCAGGCAATTCGGCAATGTCAACAGAAATGACGATGCCATGATTTAGCAAGTCGCAGAGAGACGCCAGAAAAAGCGCGCTACCGCCACTAGCAGTTCCACATTCTATAATCAGGTCTGGCTGGACCTCAAAAAGTATTTCTTGATATATCCATAAATCAAGAGGACATTTTTGTATCGGGATGCCCAACCAATGCGTATTACCCCAGGTATGGCCTTTATGATAGTAGTAGAGTTTATGAAAGGCGTTGATCAATTCAGATTCTTTAGCCCACATTTCTTAAGGCTCCTTTTTAACGAGTCAGAAATCGTGCCATGCCATTGGTCAGTGTGATCCAACTTATAATCATCCAAATAGTAACCCAAGCATATTGGCGGCGTTGCGTCCAAGAAGTGCCTATTTGCATTGGGTGGGTAACAACCTCACGGAAGCTCCACCACGGCTTCAAGCATAAAAGCGATTCTACGATAGATCCAATATGAAACAGAGCAATTAGGAGCTCTGCTCGGAAAATATCTGACCAGCTAATATTTTTTTTAAACCTCATTATTGATGCAAGCGCGGGCGCACCTAAAAGGGTCAATGCTAGAAGACAGAAGAAAGGCCAATATCCGAACAGCAAGGCGATAGGTGCGATAAGGAGAGCTGTCTGCCAAGGCATTGGACTTATGCTGTGAATGTTTTGCCTGGCCTCTGCTCGACGCACCATAATATCCATCCGTCCCCAGCGCCATACACGTTCTGTTACTTCTGACCACCTACTCCATGTTAAGGTGGTATGAAACACAATGGCACCAGGCTGGCTGATGATAGCGAATCCGGCATTGTTGATTTGGCGTCCCAGTTCAGTGTCATCACCACCCAAGCGGTAATGCCATGCTTCAGGAAATCCCCCCACCTGCCGAAATGTGCTCGTAAGTACAGAAAAGTTTGTGCATGGAGCAAAGGGAGTTTCTGGCATTTTTTCGGCGAAAGTGAAGGCATCTAGAAAGGGAGTGAGCGCAACGGCGCGATTCACTGCGTTAGTTTTACCTTCAAATCGTGTAATCCCTGTTACTGCTCCAATTGGTCGTTGCGAAAATGGCGAGGCGGGAAGTCCGTATCCTTTCAGATGCTGTAAAAAGACATCTGGGCAAACCCTACAATCTGAGTCTGTAAAGAAAAGTATCTCAGCACCTTGTTCGGTGGCATAATTCGCTGCTTTATTGCGTTTTTCTCGTACAGATTCTGGCCCTCGTAAGTAGATGGCATCGTGATCTCTACAATAGATCATTATCTCTTGTGCATCAACGTTGCTTACTGGCGTGCTATCAATAAGGCAAATCTGGATCTGGGCCGAGTTGCTCGCTATACTCTTAGCAATAATTAGGCTATCCAGGAGCTCGATTGCCAGCTTGCTGCGTCCATGGCAGGGTGTAATGGTCCAAATATTTTTCCGCCGGACACAATTAGGCAGGCAGGATTTTGAATTCATTATTTGCCCCCTGCTAAAAGAAGCCCAATTAAAATAAATAGATAAAATTCCCACAATGATCGGACAACTCTATCCCACTCATAGCGCATCTGCCCTATACCATAATTTAATTTTTTAATTGCTAAAAGGATGCGACCATCCTTCAGCAATTGCAGAAGAAGGCGAAATTGGAATGCTGCGAGCAATAATCGCGAGTAATAAATAGTTTTAATGGATTTGTTATTTTTGTGCGCCTCAGTAAGTGGCGCGAAAAAACCATAAATCAGAAGAACTGAAACAAACCACCCTAGTTGGTGGAGGAAGAATCCGCATACTCCAATTATCGCAGCCGTCAGCTGGTATATCAGTGATAAGGGTGGTGCTTTGATGCTAAATTTACTATGACCATAGAGTAGAGATGCCTCGCCGCGTCCCCATAGCCAGGCTCTCCTTAGAAGGCCATCAGCGAATACTTTGGGATCATGATAAACAACTGCATCAGAAGAACAGCCGAAGAGCTTTCCGAATTTTTCCACAATGCGTAAGCCAAGATCTACGTCTTCAGCGGCATTTTTAAAATTAGCGGTATCAAATCCACTAACTAGCTCAAGTATTTCTCGTCGCACTGATAAATTGGAGCAAGGACCCCAATAACTATATGACATAAGTTCAGGAAACCGAAAACCTACTAAAAAGCCTGCATATTCAGCAGCTTGGTAGCGTATAGAATAATTGATCTCATGATGGGTAATGCCAATTACACCAGGGATTTCGTTAAGAGTGTCATACGCTACGGCATGAGCATGTAGCCATTCGGGATCTGCATAACAGTCCGCATCAATAAAAACGATTACGTCCGCTCTCGAATTCTGCCAGCAGGAATTTCGCTTTTGAGAAATTGATCCCGATACATATAAATATTCAGCTCCCACAGCATCAGCGTACGGCCTCCAGATCTTACTGTTTGAGGACTGACTGTCATCAATGATACGCAGTTTTGCACTCGTTCCTGGGATGGCTTCCACTAAATGTGAGATTGAAATGACCACAGACTGAATACAACTTTGAATTAGCTCAGGCGGTTCATCATGCGTTAATATAGCCACCAGCCAGTCTTTATGTTTTGTCATATGTTAACAATTCTTAACTTCAAGGAGCCACAATATTTTCCACCTAGATGACCGACACATTGAATTACTCTGACTTTAGCGGCTGAGCGCTGATCGGGAAAGCGCATCCATGTCCAGAGAGAATTTGTTAGTCGACGATAGTGCGACCTATCAAAGTGTAATGGCCCCATATACCTTTTTTGGAGACGACAAGATGCAATGCCGAAGCCATACCATTTTCTAAATAGTCCTCTTAATGTTGTTGGAAAGCAATGATATACAGGAGAGTACGCATTGTATAAAAGTTTACCTGGATATTGGGCAAGGACTCGCCAGAATAGATCGATATCTTCTGCATTGTTCTCAAACCATTCGTCAAAACCATTTACCTTCATGAAGATGTCCCGACGATAAAAAACATTTGCCGTGATAAATGCGCCGTGCAGTTGACGCTCCTTAACCCAACATTGTTCTGCTGGAAATTTCATCACTCCATTTAAAAATGCATCACCGGCAATCTTTTCTATTTCATTCCGTGGGGGTAAGGCGAGCATTGGTCCGGCAATGGCAACCAAGTCCCTATTCTTTAAGATTTCTAGCCTAGTCCTTTCCAGCCAATCGTTAGGCAGTCGACAATCTGAATCCGTGAAAGCAAGCCATTCCCCATATGCACATGCTGCAGCACGATTACGACCTCCGGCTGCGTGACGTGCGGGATTGTCTACTATCTCGGCATTATATTTCCTGGCAATGGCAATCGTGCCATCTGTACTCTGCCCATCAGCAACGATAATCTGCTCGGGAGAATAAGTTTGAGATTGAAGATCTTCGAGCAAGTTATGTAACGTTGCCGCGCTATTCCTTGTGGGGATAATGACTGAGAATAGCATTGCAATTTTCCCCTATAAAAAGATTAAGGCAGTAAGACAGGTCACCATACCTAACGCCCAAAACAGCCAACCAGTGGTAACTAGTTCCTCCCAAGCTCCTTTAATTTGAAGCTCATGAAACCACATTCCGCCAGTCAAACTACCTGAAAACCACAATGACAACGTGCGTGAGATGTTATAAACAAAGTTCATTCCCAAAAAGGCGATATTGGCTGGCCCACGCATGCCGACACTATGGAGATTGCGAACTACCAGTCCTAGCCAGATGCATAGCTGAAAGGCACCAAATATAATGAGAATGATAGCTTGGGAGGTAATAAACGTTGATACCGAAATAGCGGTCAAACAGATGAGAATCCCACCGGTCAAAAATGGCGGCAATGACCAGCGCTGGAATTGGAAATGCCTACGCCGAAGGTCTCCCTCAGACCAGCCAAACCACCAAGCACGACGAATGGAACTCGTTGCTTTGCACCAAGTTTCGGGAGCATGACGACTAGGGCAGTTTGGAAGTGTTAGGATCGCCGGATACCCCATACTAGAAGTCAATCGCAAGCCCCAATCAACATCTTCCCCTCGTGTTGGGCCATATGATGGAGCCCAGAAATGCCCTATTTTCTCCATAGCCTCTCGTCGGACAGCAAGAGTAGCGGCAGGCAACCACCACTGTGGTCTATTGCTGCTTCCCCAATTGTACGCCTGACGATAAGGCATTTGAGCATTCGCCTTGGCGCACATTCCTTCGATGTCATCGAAGTACACCGGTGGCGCGGCAGCCATTACAGTTGTTAGACTAAAAAGTTCCTTCAGACAAATAAGCAGATCAGTATGTATTGTACAATCAGAATCAATAAATAGCATCAAGTCAAAACGAGCAATGCTGCAGCCAGCATTGCGTTTGCTAGCCTGATCTCCTTGATAAAAGATGCAACGAATTACCATGCCGAATTTCTCCACAAAACTCTGTGCTAGCGCGAGGGGGGATAGCGGCCCATCCCATATGAGCAAAACCTCGGTGCTCTCTCGAAATATGGGGATGATCGCTAAATGCAAGCTATTTAATAGTTTGTGGAGTAGATCCAGCCTCCCTTTTACAGGAACGATAATACTGATCCCGCTAATTTCAGATCTTTGGGAAGGGCTCATAGTTAACCAGTTCAGCCAATAAATCCAATGCCTCAGCGTCATGACATACCAATGCACATTTACGGCATCTCAAGCGCTCCATTTCTCGTCGTGCGTGGCTAAAATCGGGATTCGACCAAAGTTCCTGCAATGATGTTCTGCGTAAATTGCCCACAGGAAGCATTTGCCAGCAGGGATGAACATCAAAATTTTCCTTAATAAATAGAGACGAGTATGCGGTTAGGCATTTATAGCCTTCCGGAAGGATATTTTGCGCCAAAAAGCCGGGAAGTCTTTCCAGAAAGTCTGTTGAATTGCCAATTTTCCAGCCCTGCGCTTGGTGGCAAATTAGATCCTGGCATAGATGCTCAAGCATTTGACGATCATTTTTATGAAATCGGAGTTGATCTTGTGATGAGGGCAAGCTAGGTGGAGGCTGATAAGCCTGAATCATAATGCAATCCTGGGAGCCTAACAAAGGTAAATATTGCTCTAAATCATGCAAAAGCGAATGACAGTTTAGCTTAGTTAATACAACGCTTATTGCAATTCGAGGGATGCAATCTTGGGATCGTCGATATTCCTGCAACTCCTTAAAAGCCAATGCTGAATTGGTCACGGAGATACCACGAATAGTACGATACAACCTATTTTCCGCAGTATCAAATGATATTATGAGATTTTTAAGTCCTACTGCTGCTAATTTTTGCGCGCGTTTAAGAGTCAACAGCGTGCCGTTGGTTATCACTGTCACAGCCAGACCGGCCGTGGTTGCAACTTGGATAAGCTCCTCTAAATCTTTTCGCAAGAACGGTTCGCCTCCGCTTATCGAAAGCGAACGAACACCAAAATTAGCGAGATCCTTGAATAATTTTGCGATTTCGAAAAAGTCCAGATCAGAGGAAGGATGGTAATTAATACCTCCATATGTGCAATAGACACAATGCGAATTGCAGCGGCTTGTTACATTAACCGTTGCCTGAATGGGTCTTGGTACAGCTTCTAATCCTTCGGATGCTCGTTTGACAACTTCTGAAAATTTATAGTGTAACACGAAAATCCTCCTATTCTGTTGTTTCTCCAAGATTTGGCAAACCCAATTTTTGTCGGGATCGATCTAGATAGCCAGGGCTCACAATTTGCAAATGGACTGGAATAGAGAAACTATTTTCCAAGAGTTGAAGAGTCTGCGGGCAGACTTCTTCAATTGAATTTGTTGATTCGCAGAATATTGTGACTCGATCAGATTGCAGTTCTGCTGTCCACTCCGTGCCGAGAGAGGAATCAGAAAGCAGGATTTGATCTATATCGACCGGATAAGTTCCATTTTTAATTCCGGGAAGGCTGATTTGCTGACGCCCTTTAGCAATAAACCGTGGCTGCCCTGGTGCAAGCCAACTGACCAATTTAAACAAGTCTCCTGACCAGTAGCGGATCAATTGTGCAGGCCGCTCCCATAAAGTCGTAAAAATGGCCACTCCAGTATTCCCCTCGTTCACTGGTTTCATGGTGACTGGATCCAAGATTTCAACATGAACCTCGGGTGCCTGCCATGCAAAAGTACTTGGGTCTTCCGTTTCGGCAGCTAAAGGTCCAAAAATCTCTGAAATTCCATAAAAATTATGCACCTGCGCATTCCAGATACTGCTCAGACGATCGCGCCTAGCTGGCGACAACACATCCCCCGCTACAAAGATTGTCTCGGGATGAACTGAATGATCTCCCCCCGAGAATTGCCATAATTCACCAAGTCTTGTTAATGCTAACGGCAGTGACATCAACAGCGTAGGCTTGATATGAGGGATTAGGTTAAGCAAACGCTTGGGGGAATCTATACCGGGAAACACCGTAGCGTAACCCATAAAACTCAGCTGGCGATGCATATGTGCCCACATGCTGGGCAAACCAGTTGGAGCAATAATTAATGCAGAACCACCTCGTGAGAATTTTTCTTTGGGATGAATTCTTTTCAAAGATCTCAAGGCGCATTCCTCATCTTGGTATGTCCACGGATATACAACAGGAAGTCCAGTAGTTCCGCTAGAAGAGAACCAATGCATGACGTCAGAATTACTACCAATCTTGTAGTTCATTTCACGAAGATGTTCTTTAGTCATGAACTGACGGCCTGTCGAATGAATGGCATTATTTATTACTGGCATTAGCGACACGACGGCGTCTCCATTTCTTGTGTTTGTGGGCTAGCATGAATTATCCTTACATGAGCTCTTTGAATAATTACTTACAAATCTTTAAAAAAATATAAATAGTCAGCGCTCTGAATACTAATTTAAGTATATATCTGCCTGAAGAATCACTCCACGGGATCATAGCCCCCTTCATGGGGCGTCCGGCATCGCCAAAGCCGTCGTAAGGTCAGCCGGATCCCATTCCAGGCGCCATACCTCGTGATCGCTTCCGCACTGTATTGCGAGCAGGACGGAGTATAGAGGCAGGCGCCTCGAAATCGTTGCGAAAGATGTGCCTGATAAAAATGAATCAAATACAGCAGGAGTCTAGCCATTGCGAGAGACCTCCGACCTAAAGGAGCGGGCTTAGCCCGGATTTTCGCTGCAGCGGCCCAAGTCAGCGTTTGGTGATCAACCCGCAATTGCCTGCGGCGGCATCCCAAAGTTGGCATTGTGATTGCATGCAGGGATGCGGTGCAGTGATTAATTTGTCAGAGCCGCCGCCGAAAATCGATGACAGGCAACCGGCGGGTTTGACCTGTTCGGTCCACGAAAAGGGGCAAAGCCCCACGCCACTGAGATTCACTTCTTTCGCCATTGCTAATCCTCCTTTTCGATGTGAGTGAGGCGTTCAGATTGAGTAGCCGCTGGTTAAAAAGAGCTACCCTGGTTGGCTGGGCTTGAGGATGGTTCCATGATGATCCTGCTATTCAGTTTGAGAGGATCCGGGGATTCAGGATTGCCCAACTTTGGGTTTTTCTCCGATCCACATTCGGGGCAGCGTCTACCTTCGTTTGCGCCAAGATAGGTGTGGCAGAATCTGGTCTTGCCTGCTTCACCGTGGTAGATGTTCAGGTAAACTACCGTCAGGCCGTGTGGAATGTGGCCGCATTTCGGGCAACGATCGTATCGGCTCATATTTACTCTTTGATAGAGGGCTGTGTCAATAAGATAATTTTTCAATGGCGATGCGCAACCTGGTAAAAACCGACCGGCCCCCCCGGGCCGGCGGGCGCTCCCCCATCGTCGCAGCATAGAGGATCCCTAAGCGGGACTCTGCTGAGAGCGCATGTATCTGCGGAGATAAATTCCGCTCCCCATTCGCGGCAGGAC
>Ga0116171_10004176_pt1 | contig 13065 bp, 6 predicted proteins | sample AD_JPNHW2_MetaG_FD_89798 | JGI IMG/M metagenome (GOLD analysis project Ga0116171, IMG submission 89798) | Active sludge microbial communities of municipal wastewater-treating anaerobic digesters from Japan - AD_JPNHW2_MetaG | ecosystem: Engineered > Bioreactor > Anaerobic > Digestate | place...
AACATACTCGAAGTCGCCGCTGACAGTGCTGATTCGGCCATTGGCGGTATAGGCAATCGACCCGCCGCCAAACCAGTCATGGTTGATGGAATCCGTGCCCAGACTGGAATATACGTCTGGATCGCCGGTCGTATAGTTAAACGTGATAGTAAGGTTCGCCGTCCCCTGGCCGGTCGCACCGATTAGTGCAATGTGGTCATACGCCGCCACAGTCACCAGCGTCAGAGTGCCTCCGCCATAAACGGCGTTATTATTCGTTCCGGCGGCTGAGCCAAAAGATTGGAGCTGAAAATAAACATCGGAAGAGGTTGCACTTTGTATCAGGCCAGTCGGCAGACCAGTCGTAGGATAGCTTGTGTTCAATCCAACCCCATACCATACCATTGCACCGCCTGTAGTTCCGCTGGCATTGTCTAATTGAGCCGTGCTTCCGGTATTGTATGTTTCACCAACCCCTATAACGACATCCTGATTCCAGCCTGTTACAGAAATTGGATTAAGCGTTCCAGCCTGCACAAAAGAACACTGAAAAACAATAGCGCAAACCAAAAGCCCTGCGGAAAAAGAACGGACACAAGCCCGCATAGCATAATCCCTCGATTAGGCTAATTTGGGAAAGCAAGGATTTTACAATAGGCTCTCTCGACCTCACTTTCCAATAATTTAATTATAAGTACAACCCTTTTTAAAATAACACATTAAAATTAATTTTTCAAAAAATTTTATTATCGGCATCATTACATATTTAAAAATTTTGCGTTTGGTGAAATAGAGCATGTTAAACTTGAGATGTGACACTTTATGCGTTGGCGAAACGAGCTATGCAAGGAAGGCGAAGCAGGAATACTACCCGTATTCCGATGCAGCCTGACGCAACAGAGCGAAGTTGCAGCCAGCAGAAATGACGCATATCAAGTTTAATATGCTCTAGCCTGCCCTGTTAAGATTTACAGGCCAGCTACTCTCACTGCTTCGCAGTGCCGTTTTTGCAGGCCTCCTAATAATATATGCAATATTTTACACAAGTTATACTTGACGCACTTATTTTTGAAAATTATATGCCTCTGAAAAGAGACAAAAAAAGCCCGGCCGTTTTTAATCAGCCGGGCTTTTTGCGTTTTTAAAACAGGGTTGTTTTATTTCTTATTCTTTTTAACGGTTTTTTTAACAACCTTTTTTGGCGCTGCTTTCCTGGCAGTCTTTTTTCCGGCAACGGTTTTTTTAGCCACAGCCTTTTTGGCTACCGCTTTTTTTGCCGTCGGTTTTTTGGCGATTTTCTTTGCCGGCTTTTTTGCAGCAGCCTTTTTTGCGGCTTTGGCATGCGATTCGCAATTGCACATTATCGCACAGCCGTGTTCATAGCGGATGGCGGCTTGCGCGGCGGCAAGGCGAGCTATCGGCACACGGTACGGGCTGCACGATACGTAATTGAGGCCTACCATATGGCAGAACTCGATGCTCTTCGGATCGCCGCCGTGTTCGCCGCAAATGCCCAGCTTGATATTCGGTCGGGTCGAACGGCCGAGGATGACGGCTGTCTTGACGAGCTTGCCTACGCCGTCACGGTCAAGCGTGACGAACGGGTCGTACTCGTAAATGCCCATCTCCACATACTGCTTGAGGAACGACGCAGCGTCATCGCGGCTGAATCCGCAGCCCATCTGCGTAAGGTCGTTCGTGCCGAAGCTGAAGAACTCAGCCTGCTGTGCGATTTCGTCGGCTGTGATAGCCCCGCGAGGCACTTCAATCATTGTGCCAATCTTGAGGTCTTTGAGCGGCCGTTTCATCTGTGTCTTGATTTCTTCGTAAACGGCAAGGATGAGTTTTTTCTGGTTTTCCAGCTCCTTGACATTGCCGACGAGCGGAATCATGATTTCCGGCTTTGAGCCGGGCACTTCGTAAGCCGCTTCGATGACGGCACGAGCCTGCATTTCCGTGATTTCAGGGAAAGTTATGCCCAGGCGGCAGCCGCGAAGGCCGAGCATGGGATTGAACTCGTGCAACGAAGCGACTTTCTCCTTGACCTTTTCAAGCGAGATGCCCATGGCGTCAGCCATTTCCTGTTGGCCAGCCACGTCATGCGGCACAAATTCGTGCAACGGCGGGTCGAGGAAGCGGATTATCGCCGGCCGGCCCTGCAGTTCCTTGAACATTGCCGTAAAATCGCTCTTCTGCAGCGGCAGAAGTTCGGTAAGCGCCTCTTTTCGGCCAGCTGCGTCCTCGGCAAGAATCATCTTTCGCATGGAGATGATTCTGTCGCCGTCGAAGAACATGTGTTCGGTACGGCAAAGGCCTATGCCTTCGGCGCCGAATTTAACGGCAACGGCGGTGTCGCGCGGCGTATCGGCGTTGGTGCGAATGCCGAGCTTGCGGTATTTGTCGGAAAGTTTCATTATAGTCCCGAACGGCCCTGAGAGCTGCGGAGCGACGGTGTCGACCTTGCCGGCATACACTGCACCGGTCGAACCGTTTATGCTTATCCAGTCGCCTTCCCTGACGGTGCATCCGCCGGCTGTAAACTGGCCGGCAGCATAGTCGATAACCATGCCCTCGCAGCCGGCAACGCAGCACCTGCCCATGCCGCGTGCAACTACGGCAGCGTGGCTGGTCATGCCGCCACGGCCGGTGAGAATGCCTTCGGATACGTTCATGCCGCCAATGTCCTCCGGCGAAGTCTCAAGCCGGACGAGCACGACTTTTTTGCCGGCTGCCGCCTGCTTTTCCGCCTCGGCCGCACTGAAATATACCTGGCCGGTCGCGGCTCCTGGCGAAGCGGGCAAACCTTTGGTAATCTGTTTCGCAGATTTTTCAGAAGTAACGTCAAAAACCGGATGAAGAAGCTGGTCGAGGGCTTTGGGCTCTATACGGCAGACCGCTTCTTTTTCGGTAATGAGCTTTTCCTTCACAAGGTCGACGGCTATCTGCACGGCTGCCGCGGCTGTGCGCTTGCCGTTGCGGGTCTGCAACATGTACAGCTTGCCCTGCTCGATGGTGAATTCGAGATCCTGCATGTCCTTGTAATAATGTTCAAGAATTTTGCGGATTTTGTCCAGTTCCCTGAAACATTTGGGCAAGGTCTCTTCGAGAGACGGATATTTGCTGACGCGGACATCTTCGGCAATGCCGTTGTTTTTGGCCCACTCCAGTGAACCGAGCCTGGTGATTTCCTGCGGCGTACGAATGCCGGCTACGACGTCCTCACCCTGGGCATTTATGAGATACTCGCCATAAAAATACCTGTTCGAGCCGGTGGAAGGATCGCGGGTAAACGCAACGCCTGTGGCGGAATCGTTACCCATGTTGCCGAAAACCATCGTCTGCACGTTGACGGCTGTTCCCAGCAAGCCGCGAATGTCATTAATCTGACGATATTTTATGGCGCGGTCGTTATTCCAACTGCCGAAAACGGCATTGATAGACGCCTGAAGCTGCTGACGCGGATCCTGGGGAAAAGTCTTGCTGTTCTGGCGATAGACGCCTTTGTATGCTTCAACGACTTCTTTGAGGCCATCGACGCAGAGTTCCGTATCCAGTTTTACGCCGCGCTTGGCTTTTACGTTCGCCAGGGCGTGTTCAAAATCGTGATGTTCAATGCCGAGCACCACGTCGCCGAACATCTGCATGAAGCGGCGGTAGGAGTCCCACACGAACCGCTCGTTGCCGGTCAGGGCAATCATCGCCTGCAACGTCTGGTCATTCAAGCCGAGATTCAGAACCGTGTCCATCATGCCGGGCATGGACACCGCCGCGCCGGAACGGACGGAAACCAGCAGCGGATTGCTGCCTTTGCCAAAAGTTTTGCCCGTAACTTTTTCAACTTTTTTTATGGCATCGTCAATCTGACGATCAAGGCCGACAGGGTATTTCCGGCCGAGCTTGTAATACAAATCGCAAACTTCGGTAGTTATGGTAAAACCAGGCGGCACAGGCAGACCCAGTGAACACATTTCTGCGAGATTCGCACCTTTCCCGCCCAGAAGGGCTTTCATGGCGGCAGTGCCCTCGCTCCTGCCTCCGCCAAAGGAATATACATACTTGCATTGCTTTGCCATCTAAACTTCTCCTAATTATAAAAGTCTCGTGATTTGTATCTAAAAGACAAACTGTCAATCAATACTTCAAGCCGGAATCCATAATCCTGCTGAAAAACAAAGAAAAACCCTCACGCCCATGATTTGCGTTCGGGGTAGTAGTGTAGAACTTTCTCTATTGCAAGTCAACTGCCTCGTCGGCGAAAAATGCAATATTTATTTTGAGTTGGCCTCTATTTTTTTATATACTCGTCGGCTCGGAAAACATTATCACATATTTGACGATTACATTCTTTTCAGCCGGCGACTGCCGTTTAATAAATATATGATAATAGTTAGGTTTTGGTTCTTACAAAGTTTGCAGGAGAATTTAAAATGGCAGAATATCTGACATCATTTAGAGGTGAAGTGTCAAGGCTGGTACGCAGGGAACTTAAAAAAACTTTCGCACAATTAAAAGCGGAAAACGTGAAACTCAAAAAACACGTTGCCGACCTGCGAAAAAAAATGGCTGGATTGCAGAAGGCGAACCGTTACATCGAAAAAGAGACGAAATATGTCGCCAGACTGCGTGAAGAAAAAGAAGCAGCCAGTGAAAATCCACAGATTGACCGCATGCGAATCAAAGGCAGTGCGATACGCAAACTGCGTGAAAAGCTCGGCATTTCACAGGCTGAGCTGGCTGCGCTGCTGGGCGTGACCGGTCAGACCATATATCAATGGGAACGCCGGCAGAACGAGTCGCTCCGGCGGCTGCGCAATGATTCCAAAATCGCCCTTCTCGAAATTCGCAAGATGGGCAAAAAACAGGTTCTCGCCAAACTTGAGGCTATGTAAACACTCATCGCTCTAAGTTTGCCGCGGCTGAAAACGTAAGTTCAGAATCGGAAATCTGAAAAACAAAACCGAAATTGAAAATCGGAAATTAGAAACCATAAGCAGATTCAAAATCGGAAATCAGGAAGTTGAAAATGATTTATCGGGTAGAGATATGGGCCAGGGACGGGTTTGGAGATCCGCACGCAGCGGGCGTATTGTCACAGATAAAAGAACTCGGGATAGATTGCGTTACTGCGGTAAAACACGCCAGGATATTTTTCCTCGGCGGCCGGCTTTCGCAGTCGGATGTTGAAAAAATATCAGCCGGCCTTCTCGTAGACCCCGTAACCGAATCATACAGAATCGGCCAGACGCCCGACAAGGGAAAGTGTGTTGTAGAAGTTCATCTTCAGCCGGGCGTTATGGACCCCGTAGCGGAGTCATGCATAAAAGCCATCGGCGATATGGGCTTTGACATACAAACCGTTTCAACTGCGCGGCGATATGAACTTACGGGAGACGTCAGCGACGAACAGCGTGAAACCATAGCCCGCCGGCTGTTAGCCAACGCTGTTATAGAGGATACCTACTTTAAAGGCCATACGCCATCGGCGCTGAACCTCGGCAAATACAAACTGAAAATTATCGAAGTTCCCATACGCAATCTCGACGACGCCGGCTTGATGGAACTCAGCAAAAAAGGCGACCTGTTCCTGAATCTCACGGAGATGAAGGCAATCAGGAACTATTTCCGCAAGCTGGGCCGTGAAGCCCGCGACATAGAACTGGAAATGATAGCCCAGACATGGTCGGAACACTGCGGCCATAAAACTTTCCGCAGCGACGTGAAAGTCAGAAACTCAGCCGGCGAAATCGTGGAAGAAATCCCGAATCTTCTCAAAAGCACGGTATTCAAATCCACTATGGAACTCAACAAACCCTGGTGTCTCAACGTCTTTGCCGACAATGCGGGCGTAATCGACTTCGACGACGATACAGCCGTCTGCTTCAAGGTTGAAACGCACAACCATCCATCAGCCATCGAACCGTACGGCGGCAGCATGACGGGCATAGGCGGCGTCGTGCGTGACCCGCTGGGCACAGGTCTCGGCGCCAAACCCATCGCCAACACAGACGTATTCTGTTTCGGCGACACGACGATGAAACTTTCCGACGTACCGACCGGCGTGCTTCATCCCAAGCGGGTGATGCGTGGCGTCGTAAGCGGCGTGCGAGACTACGGCAATCGCATGGGCATACCGACGGTAAACGGCGCGGTATATTTCGACGAGCGATATCTGGGCAATCCGCTGGTGTTCTGCGGCACGATAGCCGTCATGCCCAAGAACAAATGTTTCAAGCAGCATCCGAAAGAGGGCAACGCCATCGTCTGCCTGGGCGGCCGGACGGGCCGAGACGGCATTCACGGTGCGACGTTCTCCAGCGGCGAACTCACGCATAAACACGAAACGAAATTCTCGCACGCCGTGCAGATAGGCAATGCGATAACGGAAAAGAAAGTGCTCGACGTCCTGATGCAGGCTCGCGACAGGAATCTGTTCGATTGCATTACCGACTGCGGCGCGGGCGGGCTCAGCAGCGCAATCGGCGAAATGGGCGAAAAAATCGGCGCGGAGGTTCATCTCGACCGCGTTCCGCTCAAATATGCCGGGTTGAGTTATTCGGAAATATGGATTTCCGAGGCTCAGGAGCGTATGGTACTGTCCGTTCCGCAAGAGAACGTAGACGAAATTTTAAAACTTTTCGCAAGTGAAAATGTCGAGGCGCAGGTATTGGGCCGTTACGGAGTAAGGGACGACGACGGCCATCCGGTCATCAAACTTTATTACGAAGGTGCGTCGGTCGGCCAGATGGATATGGAATTTCTGCACGACGGCACTCCCAAGCCGACCAAGGACGCCCTGTGGGACTTCAAACCCATGCCCACCATACTGCCGGACGTGTTACCCGATTTTAACCAGATACTGCTAAAAATCCTGGCGATGCCGAACGTCGCAAGCAAGGAGTGGGTCATCCGCCAGTATGACCATGAAGTTCAGGGCGGCAGCGCCGTCAAGCCGCTTGTGGGCGCCGCGGAAGACGGCCCTGGCGACGCGTCGGTTATCCGGCCGAAGTTCGACTCTCAAAAAGCCGTCGCTCTCTCGTGCGGCATGAACCCGCTGCTGGGCGACCTGCACCCGTATCAGTCAGCCTTGCACGCAGTTGACGAGGCACTGCGAAATATAGTAGCCGTCGGCGGCAATCTCAGCCGTACAGCCCTGCTGGACAACTTCTGCTGGGGCAACTGTAACAAGCCCGACCGCATGGGCACACTCGTCCAGAGCGCCAAAGCATGTCACGACGCAGCCCTGGCTTACGGCACGCCGTTCGTGTCCGGCAAAGACTCGCTCAACAACGAGTTCCAGACCGACAAGGGCGAAACCATCGCCATACCGGCAACGCTTCTGATATCGGCGATGAGCGTGCTGGATGACGCCGGCAAATGCGTCACAAGCGACGCCAAAACCGCCGGCAATCTGCTGTTCATCGTCGGCAAGACGCGCGACGAGATGGGCGGCAGTCATTACCTGCAGGCAGTCGGCCTGAAATCCGGCAACGACGTACCGCCGGTAAATTGCGCCGCAAACCTGGAAAGCATGAAAAAATTGCAGCAGGCTATCGAAGAAGGCCTTGTCCGCGCATGCCACGACCTCTCCGAAGGCGGATTAGCCGTCGCGGCGGCGGAAATGGCGTTCTCCGGCGAATTGGGCGTGGAACTTTCGCTGGCGGACTTGCCGGCTGACGGAAATGTAAGTCTGACGGCTAAACTGTTCGGCGAATCAGCCGGCCGATTCCTCGTGGAAGTCACGCCGGCAAACGAAGCCGCCTTCACCGCCGTAATGAGCGCCTCAGCCGCCAAAATCGGCAAAGTGACTGACAGCGACAAAATCGTAATTGACAACATCATCGACCTCTCCGCCAAATCCTGCAAAGCAGCCTGGCAGGGAACGTTCAGATGGTAAGAAAGCCGACCGGTAATCACAGTTGATAAAGTGCTTTTGAAAAATGTCAGTATCGGGGCCATGCCCACACTTCGCAGGCATGACGCCGGAAATCATGATTATCGGTATGAAGCTCTAAATAAAGATTTGGAATTTGGCAATTAGCTTCTGTTTGAAGTTTTAGATTTGAAAATTAAATTTAAAAAATTCTTCGCAACCGGCGGAGGATTCGACAAAATGCAACAAAGATGTTGGAAGGATAACGAGTGATGGCAAATCCAAGAGCATTGGTACTTAGAACGGCAGGAACGAATTGCGACATCGAGACGCAGTTTTCGCTTGAGCAGGCCGGCTTTTCCGCCGACCGCATACACGTCAACCGTATAATAGAAAATCCGGCGATGCTGGATGATTATCAATTCATGTTGTTCCCTGGCGGGTTCAGCTACGGCGACGACATAGCGTCGGGCAAAATCCTGGCCAGCCAGATGATTCACCAGCTCTCCGAACCGCTCAACAGATTTTACGACGCCGGCAAACTGATGCTGGGCATCTGCAACGGATTTCAGATTCTTATCAAGTCAGGCCTCCTGCCCTGGGGCCGTGTTGACGCGACAACAGCACACAGGGATGCCACCCTCACGTGGAACGACTGCGGCCAATTCCTCTGTCGATGGGTGCATATGCGGGCTGACAGCGACAAATGCGTTTTTATGAAAAAAGATGAAAAAATATCCCTGCCGATGGCTCACGGCGAAGGCAAATTCGTGACGACTGCCGGTGAAATTCTCGAAAAACTCAAAACGCAGGACCAGATAGCCCTGCGATACGTAAATGAAGACGGCAGCGATGCCAGCGAAGCCGGCGTAAAAGCCGCCAACCCCAACGGCAGTACGGACAACATCGCCGGCATATGCGACCCGACCGGCAGAGTCATGGGCCTTATGCCTCACCCTGAACGATTCGTGTTCGCCACCCAGCACCCGCAATGGACACGCCGTGAAATTAATCGCGCAGACGGCAAAATGTTCTTTGATAACGCCTATGAATATTTAAAATAAATTTCCAGACATTTTTTAAATTTTTAATATAAGAATATATCCGGTTTTTTATGCCTGAATTACACTGTTTAAACAGGTTTTTCTAAAAAAATTCGTACCGCCGGGTAACCTGGCAGTTTGACAGGAGATGGAACATATGAAAAAAAGTGCAGTTTTATTCACCATGGCCGGCTTGTTGGCTGTGCTGCTGATTGACGGCTGCGAGGAGTTGTATGCCGTCAAAGCCATGCGGGAAAAACAGTCGCAGGTACGTTCCTCCAGAAATGTGACAAACAGCTATCAGGAAGAAAAAAACTCGCCGGAAGCCCGGGCGGAATACAAAAAAAACTACACCAGTAAGGGTGCCTATAAAGACTCGTTCCTTTATGAAAAAGAAACTCCCCTGAAAGCCGAAAAAGATTTGCAGGAAGAGTCCGGAAAAAGTTCAACAACACAAGTCAAGTCCGAATCGGCAGTTGCCTATTCAGGGCCCAATGAAATGCAACGGCTGCACGACATGCGAGCAGCGGAAGAAAAACAGGCCGTAGCTGCCGGCAAACCCATCGCCAGGAAAATTGAAAGAAGCGACGTAGGCCTTACCGACCCAATCAACGTACCCAAAAAACAGAACGCAGAAAAAATCGCCCCACCAGCCGAACTGCTCAAGCCGATTATCATAGACCAGCAGGAAGAAAAAACTGAAGCCCGCGTATCTGTTCCGTCCAAACCCAAAGAAACCAAACCGGTTAATAATGAAAATGTCGAAGCTGAATTGAAAAGACTCGCTTCAAAGATAGAAAACAAACCATCCGTCGTTCTGCCCAAAGAAGAATCAGAAAAAACCACCGCGACTCCTGCCGTACAATCGGAGTCAGAGCCTGCCATAGCGTCAGCCGCCACTCAAAAGACTGCCGAAAAAATTCCGGCAACCGGCGGAGTTGACTGGAATCAGCTGTCGGCAGCCCAAAAAGCGGAAACGCCTGCAGTCGTCACGACGCCGGCTGAACCAGAAATGGGAAAAACGCCAGTATCAACTGCTGCCACAACTACCGTGCAGAATATAAAGCCAACGCCTACGAAAACCGAATCTACGGAAGCCGCAACGGCTAAAATTGAAGCCGCCCCAAAAACAACCGCTAATGTAACTGCCTCCGCAAAAGATGAAAAATCCGCCGATTCGTCGTGGGAAACAGAATTCGTCGAGAAAATATCGTCCAAAGTAGAAAAAACAGAAACAAAATCAGAAACGTCCAAGCCGACGGGAAAAAACACTGACGAAAATCTCGATTGGAATCTGCCTAAGAAAGAATTGTCCAAAGAATCAGTTGCCGAAGAAACGCCAGCCGCTCCAGCGGTTAACATCGACGAACCGGCTACCGTAGAAATAAAACTCGCCCAAAAATTTGCAACGGAAAAAACGCCTGAACCGGCTAAACCGCAAACCGCCAAAACGGTTAATTCGGCAGATGAAATAAAACCCAAGCCGATTACAGCTACTCAAAAGGCGCCGGAAAAATCCATAACGCCGGCTCAGGTGGCTGTCGCTGCACCAAAACCGGCCGTTCCGACGATGACAGATGACGAAGCTGCCGCCCGAATCGCGTCCGAAAACAAACGCAAAGTTGAAATAATGGCCCGGCAGGTCAAGATTCTCGACAATGAAAAGAATTATCAGGAAGCATTGACGGTACTCGGAAAAATTCTGGAAATTGACCCTGCTAATTCATGGGCAAAAGAGACGGAAACTGGTATTCAGGCCAAAATAGACGCCTCGAAGAAAGTCACAGTATCGACCACTTCAGCAGAACCTGCAGTTACAAATACAAAAATCGTTCAAACCGCTCCGGCGGTTGAAAAAGCTGCAACTACTATGGTTGCGGCGGGGACTGCTCCTGCGCCGAAGGCTGCTCCTATGGCAGTCACGCCTAAAAAACCGGCAGTTGAACCGGTCGTTGGTGCAAATGAAGACCGAACGTTCAAGGGTTGGCCGGGAGCTGGCATGATATTGAAAAGCGGCATGGACAGGCTGCTAAGCTGGCTGCCGGAAAATGCGGCGCAGTTCTCAAATCTGCGGTTGATGTTCAGCAGCAATGGCGGCCAGACGTGGAAAATCGTCGCCGAGGGCTTGAAACAGGGACGAATAACAGCATGGACAGTACCCGTCGTCACCAGCGATAACTGTCGCCTGAAAATCGTCGGCAGCGACGACGGCGGCGAAGACGTAACCTTAGCCATCAGCGAACAGTTCAGCGTCAACACAGGCGTGTGGGAAACCGTGGATTCGACGGCAGTAAAATAAGCCGATTTCAGGCAGCCAAGGTTTTTGGGATAGGTTCTAGACCTTACAGAATACCACGAGCATACTCGTGGATGAATGCTGATGCTTGTACGAAATAATGTACATGCAGCAAGACTTGGGCCAGTTGTGTTAGCAACAGTAACGGTAAGTGCTCAGGGCTTGTCCGGGGGTATCTATTTATGCCGATGTTTTGAATGCATGAGTGAGCGAAGTTTGTCGCGGAGAATGGCGGCTTCTTCATATCGCTCTTCTTCAAGCGCGACCCGCAGTTTCTCCTCTAGCCGTATTTCCTGTGAAACAGGCGTGGCAACCCTGATTTCATTATACAGGTCCTTGAGTATTTTCAATTCGGCGCTGAGATCTATTATCTCTTCCTGTTCCGTCGAACGGTAAAAATCTTCTATTATCGAAATTCCCTTTTCAATGACGGCTGCCGCCCGTTTGGGACAACTTGCCTGAATCGCACGCCGCGCCCTCGCCCTGATATTCATCATCAAAATATACGGAACATGCTGCCGAAGAGTCAGACGGTCGCGGTCGTCTTCCGCAAAATCGTTGCAAAAATTTATAATCGCCAGGTTATGTTTTGTATCACGAACGACGGCTGGAAAATCGGCAAGGACGAATTCCGCCAGATAACGATGATAATAAAGGACGGCTTCATTCCGCAGGGCTTCGCAGTCTTTTTCATTCAGCTGGAATTCCAGGCATGAGCCGTGATGTCGGGCATAATTGTCGGCTAATTCGCGGTAATAGTCCAGCAGGCTTTTACGGCCGTGCGGAGTTCTGCCGTCAGGCCGGCCGACGGTCTCCATCTGCAAAAGCCCCATGTCCAGCCGCATCTGCAGCTTTTCCCTGCCGTCCTTGCCGATTATGCGTCGGACGTTGATTTCGCCAGGCCTGTACGGCCAATCATTCAGAATGTCGCCTATGTCCAGATTCATCAATACATTTTATCGTCCCAATTCATCAAAAAACAACAGCCAGAAAAAAATGTTTAACGACAAAAAAAATCATATTTGTCGTTGTGATATATACAAAATATGCGTCGCATCTGATATAATTTTCTGGTACGCTCATCAGGAGGCGATAGGTTTGTAACAGACCCTGAATTATGACTTTAGATGAAAAAATCCGGCAGGAACGGGCTACGACCCGAAAGTTAAGCCGCATATACCGGTTTTTCACCGGTGCAATTTTCGCCATACTTATTGCGGCTAGCCTGGTTGTCTGGATAATGCAGTTCAACAGCAAAGTCAGCCAGAAAAAAACCGACATCTCCCAAATGCTCACCGACCGCTGCGATGCATTGAACAACAGTCTTGAAACGGCTTACTACAGGGTAGCGGCAACCCGTGACTGGCTGGAGGATTATCTGGATTACGGATATCTCTCGCACGGCGAAAATATGGTCAAACTGCTGCATGAAGAACCAGGCCTTGGATTTTACTTCTGCGACTCAGCCGGCGAACCGACCACTCAAGGCAAAGATGACGATTCGAAATTCTGGGGAGGACTGTACGGCTTCGGCTCACTGGAAAAACTCATAAAAAACCAGACCCGCTTTACGGAACTTGACATGGCGATGCATCTCTATGAACTCAAACGCAGCCAGCGTCAGTTCATGAGCCGATATTTTCTCTGGTTTCTGTACATTTCCAAAAACGACTTTCTGACGGCTGGCGGTCTGCCGTCTCTGACCGTGGATTTTCATCGCGCGTTCATGAGCAGCAACGTCAGGCCACTCATGCGGAAACTTTACGACAACCGGCTGTATTGGAAGGATATTCTGCCCGAAAGCAATCCCGACAGAAAAATCATATGGAATCGGCTGGACGGCATAAGAGCTTCAGGGCTGCTGGTAACCATTTCCG
>Ga0116171_10004178_pt1 | contig 13061 bp, 9 predicted proteins | sample AD_JPNHW2_MetaG_FD_89798 | JGI IMG/M metagenome (GOLD analysis project Ga0116171, IMG submission 89798) | Active sludge microbial communities of municipal wastewater-treating anaerobic digesters from Japan - AD_JPNHW2_MetaG | ecosystem: Engineered > Bioreactor > Anaerobic > Digestate | place...
GCTTAACTTCGACTTTCACCCCAAAACGATCCGCTGCCTGCTGAAAGAAAACCGCTTCAGCATCGAAAAACAGCTGAATGTTTCCCAGTTTCGGGTAGCCTGGCTCAAGCGGCACGTCCCACTCAAGGCCCTGGTAGCGCTGGATTCTGCCTTGCAGTGGACCGGCGCCTTCGCGCAATACGCCCCCAGCATCTGGACGCTTGCTGCAAGCACAGGCGCTTCACCGCGCCCCGCGCAAGGCAGCTTTTTTGCCTGCCCTGTTTGCGGAAGCGCACTGGCTGAAGTTGGGCAGTCCCAAAGCTGCCCGCAGTGCGCTCACTATTGGTCTTACGCGGATGGCATTCATGAGTTCCGGATTAACCCGGAAGCCTGAGAGCCCCCCGCCCGCGCGCCGGAGCCTGCTGCTTTTGTTGGCAGGGCTCGGATTCCTCAGCGGCTGCAACCCGCCTTCTTCTGCGCTTAACCCCGCCACCGCCACTCTGATTTCAGCACGCCAGACTGAAGCGGCAGGCCTTTATCCCAGTCCAACCCCGCTTTTCGGGTCATCCCCCGCGCCTTACCAGACGCCGCCCATCCAAACCACCGCCGAACCGCTCCCCCCGCAAGCGGCGGTGTTTACCCCGACCGCAGCTCCGGACATGCCCATCCCCGAGGGCATGCGCCTGTACTACTCCCAGTCCGGGGATACTTTGGCCGCGGTGGCCAGCCATTTCCTCGCGCGCCCTTGGGAACTTCAGCAGCCCTACGCGCTGGATGAACAGGAGCTGCTGCCGGTGGGCACGCCCATCCTCGTCCCGGATAATTTCGCGGTAGAGCCTCCTTACGCGCAGCCCGCCCTGCCGGATGCCGACATCCTGTTTTCCCAGGGCAGCGGCAGCCTGGACCTGGAAGGCTGGATTGAACAGGGCGCGGGATATCTGGCGGGCTACCACCAAACCATCTCCGGGGAGCGCATGTCCGCCGCGCAGATTATCCAGCTGGTAGCAGTCGAAAATTCGATGAACCCGCGCCTGCTGCTGGCGCTGGTGGAATACCGTTCGGGCTGGCTGTTTTCCTTCCCGCAGGAGCTTGAGCAATATCAATACCCGATTGGGTATTACGCCCCCAGTGTCTCGGGCTTGTTCGACGAGCTGACGGTGACGGCGCGCCTGCTTGGTCAGGGCTATTACGGCTGGCGCCTGGGCACGCTGGACCATCTGACTTTCCGGGACGACAGCCAGGCGCCCATCCACCCGCCTTTGAATGCCGGCAGCGCGGGCATCCAAAACCTGTTCGCCGCCCTCTATACCCCCGACCTTTTCTGGGATTCGCTCTACGGTCCGCAAGGATTTTTGGCGCTCTACACCCGCCTCTTCGGGGACCCCTGGGCGCGCGCGGCCTTGCAGGGCCCTTTAATGCCAGCCGGCATCAGCCAGCCCGCGCTCAGCCTGCCATTCTTGCCCGGGCTCACCTGGAGCCTCACCTCAGGGCCGCATATCGCCTGGCAGGCCGGCACCCCGCGCGGTGCGCTGGATCTTGCCCCGCGTACAGGCCAGCGCGGCTGCTATCTCTCCTCCACCTGGGCAAGCGCTTCTGCCAAGGGTCTGGTGGTGCGCAGCCAGCGCGGCGCGCTGGCGTTGGACCTGGATGGAGACGGCGATGAGGGCACCGGCTGGGTGCTGGTCTACCTGCACCTGGCCGGGGAGGAAAGGGTGCCGCTCGGCAGCTGGGTGGAAGCCGATGCGCCGCTTGGGCACCCATCCTGCGAGGGCGGCGTTTCGACAGGCACGCACCTGCATTTTGCCCGCAAATACAACGGCGAATGGATTCCGGCGGAAGGCCCCCTGCCGCTTATCCTGGACGGCTGGCAGGCTTATGCCGGCGCATCCGGCTACGGCGGTTGGTTGATTCGGGACGGCGAAACAGTGCTCTCCAGCGCGACGCGGGACCCCATTTCTGAAATCCGGCGTGATCCGTAAATTATTGCCGAATTTCCACGGTTGCTGGCGCGCCTTCCGCCACCACCGCCGGCTTACTTTTTTTCCCAAACCAGAGGTAATACATCACGACCGAAACGATATAAAACAAAATAGTCACCCCGAAGGACGGACCAAAGCCGTAGTTCACCTGGAAATAGCCGCTGAGCGTGGGGCTGAAAGCCCAGCCGAAATTGCTCGCCATGGTGGAAAGGCTGGCCACCATCGCGCGCGATTCAGGCTCCACATGCTCCATCGTAAAGGTGGTATAGACCGGACCGCTCATGTTCATTAGCACCAGGCGCAAATAATATGCTGCCGCCGCCACAGGGAAGAGCGGCGAAAACCCCAGCAGCGCCAGGAACGGAATGGACAGGCCTTGCGTTGCCACCACCACCTCAATCTTCCCGAAGCGCTCCGCCAAAGCCGGCGCCAGGAGCAAACCGATGCCCATCGCCAGGGAGCCCCAGGCAAACAAAACGCCGATGGATGCGTCTGAAAGCTGGTGAACGTTGCGGAAGAACACGTTCATGAAAGGCATGATCATGCCCGCCCCGATGGAGGTCAGTAGCAAAGGCAGAATCAGGCGGGTGAGCTTGCCTGGATTTCGGCGCATATACGAGAGCGGAGCGAAAGACGCGCGGTCGGAGCGCGTTCGTTCTTGCTGACGGATAAGAAAGACCGGAATGAGTGAAAATGCCACCCCGATTGTGACCAGCGCCAATGCGCCGCTGTATGCTTGCGCGCTGGTTGGCAGAGCGCCCAGGTCCTTTCCAATCCATGTAGGCAAAAAACCGCCCACCCACTCCCCAATCGAAACGGCTGTCATGCGCAGGCCGGAACTGAAACTGAACAAGTAGGTACGTTCCACTTCGCCGCTGTTTTCCATCAGGAAAGGCCCCATCGCGACGGCTGCCAGCGACTGGGCGAAGCCAATCACAATGTTCATCAACAGGAACATGGGCAGCGAGGGGAATAGAATCATCAGCAGGATAGCCGCGCCTACCGCGCCTTGCCCTATCACAAAAGCAAGCTTCTTCCCGATGCGGTCAGCCAGATACCCGACTGGCAAAGCCACAATCAAGGTGGTCGCGCTGCGGGCGGTCACAAGGTTCCCAAGCACCGCCTCGTTGTAGCCCAGGCTGAGCACATAGAAATTGAACAGGAGCTGAAAAATCCCGATAGCAGCCCCATAGAGCATGATGCCAAGCAGGTATTTGCGCGCGTTCGGGCTGAACGCTTTTACCCGCGCGAGATAAGTGCGCAACGCGGAGCGGACCCGCCCGCCGGCAAAGGTTTTGGATACGCTCATGCTATTCTTCGCTGACAAAGCGTTTCAGCAAGTCCTGAGTGCTTTCAAAGCCCTCAAAACGGGTGGCGTAAAAGCGCTCGCCTTCGGAAGAGATGATGACGTGCACCATGCCAGCCATGCGCAGTTCCATCAGGTGGTGGTTCACCGTGGGCGGACGCAGCCGCAAAATGCGCGAAAGGTGCGCAGCCGTTTGGGGGCTGTGCGCGAGCGTGCGCAGGATGCGCAGCCGGGTAGGCTCCGCCAGCGCTTTTAGCCCGCGCAGCAGGTTATCCGGCACGATATCCCCCGGGATTAAGGCCATATCGTCGGGTCTGGAGCCAAACACGACCAGGAGGGTTTTATTGTTCAGCTCTTCAGTGAACAGGAACGGCGCGCCCCAGAAGGAGGGCGCGAGGTAAAGCTTTTGCGCGGCGGTAATCTCAGCCCAACGCACGCCGGAGGAAAGCTCTTCCAGCATCGGAATCAGCGGGAGGGTGCCGGCGCGCATTTGAGCATGCGAAAGCCCCTGCCGCAGGGCGGGCAGAATGCGCTGTTCTTCCTCAAAGAAGAAGGACTCCGCGTAAGCCTTCAGCGCGTGCAGGTATTGCTGCCCGAATTGCTCGCGCTGCGCCCAAACGCTGTAAACCAGGTCCAAGAGGGTGGGTGTCAGGTTGAGGCCGTGTCTGGCGTAATCCGCGCTGATGGTTTCCTTTTCTGCTGGGGTCCATTTCCTGCGGGGGGTCGTTCCGCAGAAGATTTCTTTTACCTCCGCAGAGGTTTCATGGTGCAGGGTCAGCGCTTCCAGGCGCTTCCCCTCCGGCAGTTCCTCCAGGGTACGCAGCACCGCGGCTGTATCCTTTGGAGCCGGCGCGGAAAAGATGAAAGGCATTGGCAAGAAATTAATCTGCCAGAAGTTATCAAGGGTCTGGCGGTCTTCGGCAGTGAGCCTGGAGCGAACGCCGGCTGCCCAGGAGGCGCGCAGCCCGAAGCGGTCCGGCTCGTAGACAGCGATCTGGCTGATAAACAGGTCATAGCCTGTGCCCAGGTCCCAATGCAGTTTGGAAAAAGTTGGTGCTGGCATCGTAACGTTTCCTGAATAGATAATTATCTCAATTATTAGCCAAATGTCTAATAAGTCAAGAGTCGGTTTTCCGCAAGCGTGTCAAGAGTCGGTTTTCCGCAAGCGGGCCTGCCCTGAACCTCTTGAGGAAAAAAGCAAGCTTACAGCAAGGCGGTTTTTTGAGGACAGCGAAACCAAAATCATGTACAATTTAAGCGCGAACGGGAGCGAGAATGCCAAATATTCTGGACTATGTGGACTGGCGCGGGGATCTGGAGTTCCAGAGGGACCCGCTGAACGAGGTGGACAACCTGGTTTTTTCGGTGCTGTCCTATATGGATTTTGCCGGCGCGGTGCCAACCACCGAAGAAGCCGGCTCGATTTCGTTGGCGGACGCGACCGAAGCAATCAAGCAGATGCCCGAACAAGTCACCGCTCCCATCACCAGCGCGTTCTTTTCGCGCCTGCCTGCCCTTTTGGAGAAATGTGCCGGCTGCGCGCGCTACCGGGAAGCGCGCCTGTCCCACTACATTAACAAAGTTTCCTACGACGAGGCTGAACAATTTTCCGCGCTGGTTTTTTCCGTGGATGAGAAAACGCATTTCGTCGCGTTCAGCGGCACCGATGACACCCTGATTGGCTGGAAGGAAGACCTGGAAATGAGTTTCTGCGAGGTGGTGCCGGCACAGCGCAGCGCGGTAGAGTATCTTGAACTGGTTATGTCGCACCTGCCGGGCGTCTTTTATCTGGGCGGGCATTCCAAAGGCGGAAACCTGGCTGCCTTCGCCGGCGCCAACATCCCCACCGACCTGCAGCCCGGCATCCTGCGAGTGTACAACAACGACGGCCCTGGTTTTCAACGTTCCGTAATCGAAAGCCCCGGCTACCGCCGCATCGCAAACAGAATTGTTAACTTCCTGCCGCAGTCATCCGTGGTTGGCATGCTGCTGGACCAAAGCGGGCTCTACCAGGTGGTCGCCAGCACCGAAACCGGTTTCATGCAGCACAACGCTTTCTCGTGGGAAGTTATCGGTCGGAGCTTTGTGTATCGGGAAGGGCTTTCCGCCAGCAGCATAAAGTTCAACGCCGCCCTGCGCGAGTGGTTGGACAGCGTGCCTTTTGAGGAACGCGAAGAATTCATCACCGTGCTATTCACCATTCTGGAAGCGACAGGCGCCCGAACTCTAAAGGAATTTACCCAGGATAAGCTCGCAAGCGCCAAAGCGATGATTGCCTCTTTCAAGCAGCTGGAGCCAGAAACACAGGCACAGATGAAGGCCCTGCTGGAAACTTTCTTTTCCGAAATTCAAAAAACACTGCGCAGTTCCATCACGGAAAGCATCAGCAGCCTTATCACGCGCACCTTCACGCGCAAGCGCCTGCCTTCCTGAAAGTTGCGGCGGGCGCACGTTTGGATTCGTCAGCGCGAAGGAGGCCGGGGATTAAAGCAATTTCCCTTGCTGCCCGCCCAAACTGCAGGGTTTACCAGTATCGCTCTCATTCCCGTAATCAGGTTATCTTTTTGTAGACAGGCAGGCGACTGCTGGCAAAGCATACAGCCCGACGCTCCGCGCGGCAGCGATGAACGGAAAAAACCGCTAAAAGCCCCCACCCGCCCGCGGAGCAGACCGTCCTGCATCTGTGATAAGATTGTCTTGAGTACTCCGCCAGCAATAAAGGAATAAACAAGAAATGAACGACAACCAGGTCTCGCAATACAGCAAAGAGGAAAAAATCGCCGGCCTGATTGACCAGATCAGCGCTTATATCGAACAGTACCACCGCGGTTCGGTGGAATTGGTCTCCATCGAGGGTGATTTGGTAAAAGTGCGCCTGGGAGGCGCCTGCGAAGGCTGCCCGCTGCTGCCGGCCACCCTAAAGGGTTGGGTCGCGGGCACTATCCGCCAGTTCTTCCCGGATGTGACAGTCGAAGCGGTCGAAAATCCCTGCTGAGCAATCCTCTCCCCCCGGGCTAAGCCTGGGCAGTCTGCATTTCTTTTTGGACGGTATTCAACAGCGTTTCTCCGCGGATTTCTTCCAGGGTGTAGCACGCCGCGCCCATCTGGTCCGCCAGTTCCTGCGCCAGCCCCTGGTCAAAGGCTTTTTTCTCCATATTAATCACCACGCTGTGGATATTCTTCCTGGAAAACAGCCCTGCAAGCTCCCGGATTTCCTCCTTGACCGGCTTTTTCCCCAAAGGCACGTTGCCCGCGCCGTCGGTGAGCACAATCAGTAACGGCTGCACATCCGGGTGCAGGATGCGCTCACGGGTAATCACCTCGTACGCCATCACCAGCCCTGCCGCCAGCGGCGTCTTGCCGCCCACCGGGATATCGGTCAGCGCCCGCTGCGCCAGCAGAACAGAGTTGGTCGGCGCGAGCACCAGCGTGGCGCGGTCTTTCTGGAAAACCACCAGCCCTACCCGGTCCCGCCGCTGGTAGGCATCGTTCAACAAGGATAGTATCGCGCCTTTGGTAGCAGCCATGCGCTCCGCCACCGCCATAGACCACGAGCCGTCCACCAGAAAGAGGATCAGATTGGCGGTCTTCTTCACGCGTACTTTTTTCTGGTAATCATTGGGGCGCACCGCGAATGCGATTTGTTCCTGCGTGCGGAGTTCGGCGCGCTCTTTCTGGAAAGGCGCGGCGGCCCGGAAGGTGGCATCGAAAGCCAGGTCGTAAGCTTTATGGGGGGAAGGGCGCGCCTGGATATAGCGCCCGCGTTTGCGGTCGGTATAGGTTTCAGAACGCCGACCCCCTTGTTTGCGCACAATTTCGTCCAGGGGAGTATCCAATGAACGGGCTTCAAAAGTCTCGCCCGGTTTGACGACAGCCCCCCCATCCCACCAGCGCGGGTTCAATTCGGTGAATATCTGCTGCTGCCCCTCGCCGACCGGAATCAGCGGGTCCTCCGGGTCCAGGCTTACGGGTCCATCCAGGGCGTCAGTTTTTTTTTACCTTCATCGCCCTCGGAGGGTGAGCCTTCTTCTTCGCTGGCAACCTGGCCCTTCAACTGCTCAATCCGTTCCTCAAGCGCTTCCACGCCCAGGTCGGATTTACGGAAGGGGCCGGATTTGACGCGGTGCGGCAGCGCCAGTTCGGCAGCCAGGGCGATGTCGTTCTGGTTGATGCGCGCGCGCCCGTCAAAAGCTGCCTGGGCGCGGGCAGCCTTCAGGATGACCAGGTCGGAGCGGTGCCCGTCGACCTCCATCGATGACGTCAGGTCGGCGATGACCAACAGGTCCCGGGGGGTATAAGCCACCGCGTCCACCAGTTGGCGCGCTTTCTGGATCTGGGCGGAGAGCGCCTGTTCCTGCGGCAGCCATTCCTGACGGAAACGTTCCGCGTCCTGCTCAAAAGCGACGTTGCGCTGCATGATTTCCACGCGCGAGCGCGCGTCCAGTATGCCGCGGATTTCCACCGACAGGGCGAAGCGGTCCAGCAGCTGCGGGCGCAAATCGCCTTCCTCCGGGTTCATTGTGCCCACCAGGATGAAGCGCGCGGGATGACTGAAGGAAATGCCTTCGCGTTCCACGATGTTCATGCCCATCGCGGCGGAATCGAGCAGGATATCAACCACGTGGTCGTCCAGCAGGTTTACTTCGTCAATGTAGAGCAGCCCACGGTTGGCAGCCGCCAAAACGCCGGGCTCAAAATGCCGTTCGCCCTTCTGAATGGCCCGTTCGATATCCAGGGTGCCGACCACGCGGTCCTCAGTGGCGGAAACTGGCAGGTTCACAAAAGGCGTCGGGCGCATCACGTAGGGCAGCGGCTGGTCTGAAGCGGCGTCGCGTTCAAGACATTCCGTGCACCAATGGCTGGGGTCGTACGGGCTGCAGCCAAAGCGGCAGCCTTCCACCACGGGCTCTTCCGGCAGCAGCGCTGCCAATGCGCGCGCTGCAGTGGATTTGGCCGTTCCGCGTTCGCCCCGAATCAACACGCCGCCAATGCGCGGATACACTGCGTTCAGGATGAGCGCCCTGCGCATACGGTCCTGCCCGACAATCGCGGAAAACGGATAAATGACGCGTTGATTCATAGGGAATTATTCCTTTACCTTTTTAAGTTTACCACGCGTGAATATTAAAGACAGCCTGCCCTAACGCAGGCTGTACATCCCGATGAGGCTGCCGGAGAAATCCGCCCCCTCCCGCCGCGCTGTTTTTAAGCGTCGCGGCGTTCCAGAATGTGCGTGACAGCGGTGGAACCGGTGCCAGCCAGTGACTGTATCATCCCAAAACGGGCATGCGCCACCTGGCTTCCGCCGGCTTCCCCGCGCAGCTGCAGGCAGGCTTCCACGGCCTGGTAGACGCCGGCCGCGCCAATCGGGTTGCCGCGCGCCTTATGCCCGCCCAGCGTGGCCACCGGCAGGGAGCCGGTCAAAAGCAGGCTGCCGTCGCTGGCCAGTTTCCAGCCCTGCCCGCGCCGGGCAAAGCCGGCCGCCTCCAGAGAGAGGATAGCGTGCAGGGTGGTGATATCGGAATACTCAAAAAAGTCCACATCCGCCAGGCTGATGCCGGCTTTCAGGCAGGCGCGCTGGACCGAGACCGCCGCCGCCTCAAAAAACAGCGGGTCCTGCCGGTCGTGCAGCGCCAGCCGGTCCACCACCAGGCTGGAACCTGCCAGACGCACCGGCGCGTGCGCCAGGCCTTTCGGCAGCAGCTCCGCGCGGGTAAGCACCACCGCGGCCGCGCCGTCTCCCAGCGGAGCGATATCGTACAGGTTGAAGGGGTCGTTCACCAGCCCGGATTTGAGGTAGCTTTCGGGTTTAATGGCTTTGGGATACATCGCGTGCGGATTATTGACCGCGTTGGCATGCGCGATGACCGGAAAAGCAGCTGAAGCCTCACGCGGGAATTGATTTTCGTGCAGGTAGCGCTGCATCAGCAGCGCGGCCTGACCTACAGGCGTTTGCCCCTCATTAGCCTCAAAATCCGCGTCCAGGTTGCGCGTGCTCAGGGATTCGATGTCGCTGCCGAGCACGTCCGTGGCTTTTTCCACGCCCACCGCTGCCGCGACGTCCACCATGCCTGAGGCGACTGCGATATAGGCCATGCGCAGCGCCGCCCCGCCGGAGGCGTCAGCCGCCTCCACCGTGGTGCCTTCGGCGCCTTTCAAACCAGCCCACTCACACAGGAGCGCGCCGAGATTGGCCTGATGCGAGGCACTGGCAGCCAGCATGTTGCCAATGTACAGCGCCTGCGGAGCTAGTCCGCCGGCATCCTGGCGGGCGGCTTGTATTGCGCGCACGCCCAAATCCCGCAGGGAGACGTCCCATAATTCGCCCACATCGGTCTGCCCGATGCCCGCGATGACAATATCCTGTCTGTTCGCGTTCATCACAGACCTACCGGACGACAATCTCGCCGCGGAAGCGCACATAGGTGGCGTAATCGATTTCCGTGCGGCGGCCTATGTAATCCTGCGTGAGAAGCGCCTTGCCGCGCCGTTCCAGGATGGGTTCGCGCACGCGCAGAATAAAGGAATCCGAACCCGCTCCCGAGCCGTAGGAGGTCATCAATATCAGGTCCCCCGGTCGGGCGGCATCCAGCACCGCGCTCAAGCCAATCAGGGACGCACCGGCGTAAGTGTTGCCAATCACCGGTGAAAGCAGCCCGGTCTTGATTTGTTCCGGACTGAAGCCGAGCTCTTTGCCAGCGCGCTGCGGAAACTTGGTATTCGGCTGGTGAAAAACCGCGTAAGTAAAATCTGCCGGCTTTAATCCGGATGCTTCCATAATCGTCCGGGAAGCGGTTAGCAGGTGTTGAAAGTAAGCGGGTTCGCCGGTAAAGCGCTGCCCGTGCTCCGGATAGACCGCGTGCGCCCGGCGCCAGAAGTCCGGCGTATCGGAGACGTACGAGTAAGCGGCTTCCACGGATGCCAGCGACTCATCCGCCGGACCGAAAATATAGGCCGCCCCGCCTGAGGCGGCGGTGTACTCCAACGCGTCGCCGGGCTTGCCTTGGGCGGTGTCCATCCCTATCGCCAGCGCGTACCGGCCCATCCCCGAGCCGACCATGGCCATCGCCGCCACCATCGCTTCGGAGCCGGCTTTACAGGCAAATTCCCAGTCCCCCGCCTGGATGTTGACTGAAGCGCCGATGGCTTCCGCCACGATGGTGCCGCTGGGTTTCACCGCGTACGGGTGCGATTCGGAGCCCACCCAGACGGCGCGCAGTTCCGCCGGGTCAATGCCGGCGCGCTTGAGCGCGTTGCGGGCGGCTTCCACCGACATGGTGATAACGTCCTCGTCTAAACCGGCGACGGCCTTTTCGATGACCGGCAGCCCCTCATCGCCCGCGCTCCAAATGCGCGCGATTTCTTTGGCGGGCAAGCGGTAGCGCGGTACGTACGCGCCGTAACCAATGATGCCAACCTGCCGGTCCGGTTTCAGCAGCAACGCTGACTTATCCTGTTGATGCGTGTGTTCAGTCATGCTTGTTCTTTCTCCAGTCGTCCAGGATCTCCCTGGCACGTTCAATTCGAATATTCCCTTCGCGCGCAAGCTGGGCAGCCAGACGGCCAGCCTCTTCGGGGCTGGCGCCCGCTGAGAGCGCCACCTGCCGGGCATGCAGGCGCATATGCCCGCGCTGGATGCCCTCAGTCGCCAGTGCTCGCAGCGCCGCCAGGTTTTGCGCCAAACCCACCGCCGCGGTAATCCCGGCCAGTTCGCCCGCGCTGCGCGCGTTAATTAGCCTCAGGTTCGCGCGGGCTGTCGGGTGGCTTTGGGTAGAGCCGCCGGTGATGCCCAGCGCCAACGGCAGTTCCAGCGCGCCGCAAAGCTCGCCTTGCGTGCCTTTGCTCCAGGTGGAGAGGCTGGTATACGTCCCCGCGCGGGCAGCATAGCTGTGCGCGCCAGCTTCCACCCCGCGCCAATCGTTGCCCGTCGCGATGACCACCGCGTCCACGCCGTTCATGATGCCTTTATTGTGCGTGGCTGCCCGGTAAGGGTCAACAGCGGCAAAAGCCCAGGCTTCCAGGATGCCGTCGCGCACCTGTTCGCCTGTGTAGCGGTCAAACGCCAGCGCTGCGGAGGGGATGCGAACTTCCGCGCGCGCCAACCGGCGGTCCGCCAGGTTGGAGAGGATGCGCACATGCGCCCGCCCGCCGGTAAGCTGTTCCAGCGGTCCCGCCAGCGCTTCCGCGGCGGAGTTTACCGCGTTGGCGCCCATGACGTCGCGCACATCATAAATCAGATGCACAACCAGGAAAGGACCAATCGCGGAGTTCTCAATCCGCCGCACCTGCAGGTCCCGCGCGCCGCCGCCCAGGCCTTCGATGGTTGGATGCAGGCCTTTCAAGCAAGTGAGCAGTTCGGTTTTGTGCGCCAGAATCGCGGCTTGCGCGGCGTCCATGTCCTGGATATCCAGCAGCTGGATTTGTGCAATCATCTCGGGCGCGCCAGCCCAGGCGAAGAAACCCCCGCCCGCCTGCGCCAACCTGGCCATGAACGACACGCCCGCCAGGATGGAGGGCTCTTCCACCGCCATCGGCACCAAAACCTTGCGCCCGTTAACGATAAAGTTCTGGGCAATGCCCAGGGGCAGCGCGAACACCCCGACCGCGTTTTCAATCATGTGGTCGGCCCGTTCAGCGCTCAGGCCCCCCTGCGGGGACCAGGCATGGATGTCCTCCGCGCTCAACTGCGCCTGGCTTTGCAGCCACTCCCGGCGCTCCGTCAGGCTCATCTGGTAGAACTTTTTGGGTTCCAAAGTTATTCTGCTCCACTCATAGACCCGACACTTTGCCAGGCTCCAGTATTGTTTATCATCCAGGGTCTCTAAAAAACTATCAGGCTTGCAATAATCTGCCGGTTTGAATGAAATTCTACTGCGTTGGCGCTGGATTCGACAGCAAAGCTTAGGCGTCCGGGTGAATCGCCAGTTGAAGTGGATATACTTCAGGAACTTAGTGAAGATAAAGGACTGAATTATGTCGAACCAAAATTCTGAGACGATTTTTGATGCAGTCATCATCGGCGGCGGACCTGCCGGTTCCACAGCCGGGATTTACACGGCTCGCGCCAACCTGAGCACGCTCATCCTGGATAAGGGACTGACCACCGGAGCGCTGGGCACCACCAGCAAAATTGCCAACTTCCCGGGGATCCCCGGCGAAATCGCCGGCGCCGAGCTGCTGCGCACGATCCGCCAGCAGGCGGAAAGCTTCGGCGTGAAGTACGTGAACGACAAAGCCATCGGAGCCGACCTCTCGGCTGACCCAAAATTGGTGTTCGGGAACTTCGGGGTGTACTCAGCGAGAGCCGTTGTCATTGCCACCGGTTCCATGGGCAGAAGCAACCTGATTGCAGGGGAAGCGGAATTGCTGGGCAGGGGCGTTTCGTACTGTGCGGTGTGCGACGCGGCCTTTTTCAGGCAAGCCGTGGTGGCAGTGGCGGGCAAGAGCGACGAAGCCGTGGAGGAAGCGCTGTATCTGAGCCGCTTTGCGAGCAAGGTCTACCTCTTTTGCCCGGCACCCGAACTCTCCGCCCCGGCGGAATTGCTGCAGGAAATGCGTGCCAACCCCAAAATTGAGCTGCTCACCGGCGCCACCCTGCGCGAGATTTACGGCGGGGAACGCGTGGAGGGCGTGCGCTACGCCCAGCGCGGCAGCGAAAGCGAACAAGACCTGCCGCTGAACGGGGTTTTCATCTATCTGCAAGGCGGAGTGCCAATCACTGACTTCCTGCAGGGGCAGCTGGAAACCAACCCGGGCGGCTGCCTGAGGGTGGACCGCGAATTTCAGACTTCAAAACC
>Ga0116171_10004181_pt1 | contig 13055 bp, 13 predicted proteins | sample AD_JPNHW2_MetaG_FD_89798 | JGI IMG/M metagenome (GOLD analysis project Ga0116171, IMG submission 89798) | Active sludge microbial communities of municipal wastewater-treating anaerobic digesters from Japan - AD_JPNHW2_MetaG | ecosystem: Engineered > Bioreactor > Anaerobic > Digestate | place...
CAAAAGGTCATGTTTATCAAGTAAACTTCCTGATGCCTTGTCAAACCTCAACGGGCTTTATGCATAATGTATCAATAACGATCATAATGCCAGTGATAATGAAAAACGTGCTTGACAAAATAACAGCTCATTTAGCTTTGGCATAAATAATTAAGAATCCAAAGAAGAGGTTACAATGCCACAACACAAATCACCCATGAAGAGAATGAAGACCGATGCCAAGCGTCAGGCACGTAATAACTACGTCAAGAAGACCATCAAGACCATGTCCAAGCAGATGCTTGCCGATCAGACTCCTGAAGCTCGTCAGGAACTCCTTTCCAAGCTTTATGCCCAGCTTGATAAGGCTGCCAAAAAGGGCGTTATTCACAGCCGTACCGCTTCCCGTCGCAAATCACGTCTTGCCGATTACGTCAATAAGACCACCAAAGCCTAACAGCCAAATATCAGATACTTTCCGAGGCGGATTGAAACAACCAAAACCAAAGGTTCAGCGGAGTCTTTTTGTCAGGATTCTCAGAGGGGTGTTGTTTGCCCATCTGTGGTTTTGGGGGATAATCGCTTTTTTTAGCATAGTCTATAGCTTCGTCAATCCGCCCATAACCCTTTTGATGATCGACAGGTTTGTCGAGAAAGGGTACAAGATCCAGGAGCGTGAATTCATCCCCCTCGAAAAGATACCAAACCGAACGCAGCAGATGATGATCGCGCTCGAGGACGGTAATTACTATAAACACTTCGGCTTTGAATGGTCGATGGTCAAAAAGGCTTATCAGAAGAACGAAGCCTCGGGCAAGATCAAGTTCGGTGGGAGTACGATCTCCAATCAGTTGGCGCGTTCTCTCTTCCTCACGACTCACCGCAATTACCTGCGCAAATACATGGAAGTACAGGCTACGGTTATCATGGAACTGCTGATGAGCAAGCGCAGGATGCTGGAGCTCTATTTTAACTACATCGAATGGGGCAAGGGGATCTATGGGATCGAAACAGCGTCGCTGGTGTATTATGGCACAAGCTGCAGCAACCTCAGCCGTAGCCAGTCGATGAAGCTCATCTCAGTAATAACTAATCCCCTCAAATACACTCCGCATACCTATTACAATTCACCCTCCGCCAATGCACGATACTATATGCTGCAGCGGTATTTTTGATGGATCTGAACGAGAAGTTTCTCTATCATATCTGGGATGCGGGACACCTAAAACACGATCTAAAAACACTCAGCGGCAAGTCACTCAAGATCATTTATCAAGGGCAGTTTAACACCGATAGAGGTCCTGACTTTCGCAATTCAATCATTGAGATCGAGGGCAGTACTTATCGCGGAGATATCGAGATCCATCTCAAGACCAGCGACTGGAACTCGCATAACCACGCGGAGGATAATCATTACAACGGCTTGATCCTGCATATCGTGCTTCAGCATAATCTTACTTCGCCCTATACGATCCTGGAGGATGGCGGACAAGCTGAGATCCTCGAGCTGGGAAACTATCTTAGTGATGATATCGACAAATTGATGAACCTGCATCAGTCAGAACCGGAAGTAGCGATCAACAGCTATTGTGAGTTGCTTTCCGCGGTCGAAACGGATACTCTCATCTCCCTGCTCAACGTCCTGGGTAAGCAGAGATTCCTCAGTAAAGTGAAGAGATTCAACGCAGGGCTCGGGCTTTCCAGCTTTGACCAGATCATCTGGGAAGGGATGATGGAATCCATTGGCTACAACAAGAACAAGATGAACATGCTCCAGCTTGCCCAGAACGTGACCATGGATATGATCAAGGGGTGGATCAATGATGGCGCGGAACTCAATGAGATGATCTCCATCCTGTTGGTGAGCAGCGGGTTGCTGAGCCGGTCAGGTAAATTGCTGGGGCAAGAGCTATGCGAGAGGATCACGAGTACTTATGAGAGGCAGAGATACTTCTATCGAAAGCTTGATCCGGACTGGCAGCTGTTTCGGATCAGACCGGCTAACCATCCTCTCTATCGACTGATTCATCTGACCCGTCTGGTTTACGCAACGCCCAATCTTCTGACGGACTTCCTGCTCCGCGAAGAGCTTCTCGCTGAAGAGCCAAAGGCGCTCAAGCGGGGTTTGGCAAAGCTCTTTAACCTACCACCCTGTGAAGCATACGACGATCTTCCCAAGCTGGGAAGCGGAACTTTGAGCACCATGCTCGTTAATATTCTCATCCCTATTCAGTATTTGTATTATCAGAAGATTGGCGATAATCTGATGACAAAGCGCTTGATGAACAGCTATTCTGCTCAGCCCGGATTGGCTGATAATTATATTACCCGATTCATGATGAGCCACCTCAATCCCGGACAGGAAGAGAGGGTCAGCTCCCGTGAGATCTGGCAGCAAGGGCTGATCGAGCTCTATTACCGTCATTGCAGATTCCATCTTTGCCGTGAATGCAAGGAATCCTACCTGCGTCTTGAGGATATGTAGCCATTGCCGGCAGTGCAGAAAGATATTGACATGAAATAGTGACGAACATAGCGTGTGTGCTCGTCTTATGTATTTGCGAAACAGAGCATTGATAGATTTTAATGATAAAGTGAGATAAAAATGAACAGATCCCGTATCATCATCCTTAGCCTGGTCATTCTGAGTCTGATCCTGATGGCATCATGCAAAGGCTCGGAGAAAAGGAAACTCCCGGACAAAGCCACTACCGAAGCAATCGTTGAATATGCCACCCTTCCCTCTTTTAAGACACTTCTCCCCCTGATCGATGAAAATTCCACCGGTTCAAGACTTATCACAACGCCGATGGAAGCGACTAAGAACCCGGTCAAGTCCGCTTTCCGTACCGGCGTGTTGACGGCTAATATGCTGATCGCCGAGAAGAGAAATGACATTGCGACTACCAAAATGAGTTCGACGGCACTGGTCAATTCAGATTCCTTCGTTCTGGGAAAAGAGCAGAAGCAGAAGTATCTGGCTCAGCTCTCATCCTATTATCAGACAAATGATTGGGATAAGCTCGGGAAGTCACTCGATCAGCTAAAAAAGAGGATCGAGACAGATGTTTGGGAAAGACAAGACTTTGAAATGTACACGATCACGATCCTGGGTGGTTGGATCGAAGCCACCAGACAGATCTACGGATTGCTCAGTGAGAAAGATAGCACTCAGGCTGTCAAGATCACAACTGAAAATACCTGGAACATGCTCCGGAGCAATATGGATCTCTTTAAGACAAGATCTCTGCTGGACGATCCAGCCATCAAAGAGACCAAGGCGAGAATCAACCAATTGGCAGCGATAGAAACAGCCGCGAAGGGAAACTACAGCATGGATCAGATCAACCAGGCACTGAAGCTTTGCGAATCTATCAAGGCATTGTTTTGATACCATAACCTTATTAACAGGGACGAGGTATGCAAGGATCAAAGATATTAGCCATTTTGCTTTTGTTGTTCGGGGCGTTTTGCAGTCTTACGGCAGGAAATACGACTCTGAACGTTTCCGACGTACCCCACGATGCAGGGGACGCTCTGCTGATAAAGTGGAACTTACCTGCCGCCTATAAGGATCTGACCCTGGCAAAGGCTGATTCAGCCGGAATCTGGCAGGAACTGAACCTTTCCCAGGAACCGGTTGGAGAATTCACTGATACCGATCTGGCACCGAATCAGGAATACAGGTATCGGCTAACAGCCATTAGCTCGTCTGATACAGTCAGCTTCATTAAGAATGGCATACCCACAGAACAGTGGTTCTATCTCAAGAAGATGTCTTTTCTCATCTTCCTTCTGGTGATCAGCTTTGCCATTCTTTTCTATATCTGGCTGGCAAAACAGGGCAAAGACCTTTTTATCCGCAGGATCAATGGTCTGGACTCCATGGAAGAAGCGATCGGCAGAGCTACGGAAAAAGGTAAGCCGATCCTCTTTGTTCCCGGACTGGCTGATCTGGACGATATTCAAACCATTGCCGCGTTGACGATTCTCAGCCACCTAGCCCGTAAATCCGCAGAGTATGATACCGACCTGATCGTTCCCTGCAGATCATCGATGGTTCTTTCCACCGCCAGGGAGATCGTCAAAGAAGCTTATCAGAGTGCCAATAAAGCTGATTCATATAAAGAACAGAGCGTCTTCTACCTAACGGATGACCAATTCGGTTACGTTGCCGGTATCGATGGTATCATGGTTCGTGAACAACCCGCCGCGAACTTCTTCCTGGGTACCTTCTGGGCAGAATCGCTGATCCTGACAGAGACTGGGTTTGGTACGGGCGCGATCCAGACAGCAGGCACGGCTCAGGCTCATCAACTGCCTTTCTTCATCGTTTCGTGTGATTACACTCTGATCGGGGAAGAGCTTTTCGCAGCCTCTGCCTATCTCTCGAAAGACGCGCAACAGCTTGGCAGCCTCAAGGGACATGACTTTGGAAAACTGCTGATCATTCTGCTGATCCTCATCGGAGTCGTCATGGAAATATCCGGATTGCATTGGTTCACAAACTTCTTTAGCCCAGAGTTGTAAAGGATAACAGATGAAAAAGAATATACCGCTTCTGATCGTGTTGGTTGCCGGATTACTGGTGATCTTCTCCGAATTCATCCCTCACCGTCCTTTTAGCATGATCACTGAGACTCTGGAAAACTGGTTTATGATCATCTCAGGTTTTGCCATGCTGCTAGGACAGATCAGCCTGATCCAGGTCAATAGCGCCAAGGTGCGCAATAAAGACGAGAACTGGGTTTACTATCTGATCGGACTCATCAGCTTCGCGGTGATGCTGATCACCGGCTTACTCTGGGGCATGGACAAGACCGCAGGTATCCTTGGCCACGGAGAAGGGATCAAGACCTGGCTGGGACTCAAACCCTTTGATTATCTTTTCGAAAACGTCTATCAGCACCTCTCAGCGACGATGTTCTCGCTCCTGGCTTTCTTTATCGCTTCCGCCGCATATCGTGCCTTCATCATTCGCAGTTTCGAATCAAATCTTCTGATGATAACGGCAGTGATCGTCATTCTGGGCAGAAGCAGCTTCGGCGCGATGCTCACCGGTTGGCTGCCTGATTCGCTTTCCTGGCTGCATTTACCCAAACTGACAGATTTCATCATGGAGTTCCCGAATTCAGCGGCGCAGAGAGCGATCATGATCAGTGCCGGTTTGGGCGTCATCGGCAGCAGTTTACGCATCATCCTGGGCATCGAGAGATCATATCTGGGGAGTGACGAATGAAGCTGACTCCTCTGGTTGAACGCCGCATTATCTATATTGTGCTCTTCGTAGCGGTTATGCTACCCCTGATCTTCCCTATCGGCTGGAGAACCGAGGTCTCCACGCATGCTCGAATGGCTTACGATCTGATCGATAAAACCCATGCCGGAAAAGTTGTGATCATTTCCTTCGATTACGATCCTTCCACCATGACGGAACTGCATCCTATGGCGCTATCTATGATCGAACACGCATGGTCGAAGGGACAGAAGATCATCGTGACCGCACTCTGGCCTCAGGGTCCTCAGCTTGCGGACGAAGCTTTTGAGCAGATCAAGAAGACCAAGTTCCCGAACAAGGTATATGGCGAGGATTACGTCAATCTGGGCTACAAAGTGGGTGGCATGGTCTCGATCCAAGCGATGGGACGTTCCATGCAGGAAGTCTTCCCTGAAGACAGCTCCGGCCTGAAGTATGAGGATATCCCCATGCTGAAGAACATTACGACTCTGAAGGATGTAGCCTATGTATCCTCTCTTTCCGCCGGTGATCCCGGTATGAAGAACTGGATCATGGGTGCTCATGATATGTTTGGCGTAGCCGTGACCGGAGGAACTACAGCCATCTCGGCTCCCGGCTTTATACCCTATATAAATAGCCAAAACCAGCTTGTTGGGCTTCTGGGCGGGCTCAAAGCAGCTTCTGAATATGAAAGCCTGATGGGAGTCGTCGGACCAGCCTCGGTCAAGATGGATGCCCAGTCCGTAGCGCACTTGCTAATCCTTGTTTTTATCGCCATAGGCAATATCAAAGTTCTGGTTGCCAAGCGTAAGAAATCACAACAGGAACAGGAGGTCACCAATGGCTGAGTTCATGAGAGTATTCGGTCTCTACCTTGGCGCGTTCTTCACATTCTGCATCTTCAGCTTTCTCTACAAGGATAATCCCTTCTACAAACTCGCGGAGCAGATCTTTGTCGGCATCTCAGCAGCTTATTGGCTGATCTATATTATATACAACACCCTGATGCCCAATCTTTTCGATAAGCTGATCAATGATTTTTCTGGAAATGCTATTCTCCTGATCCCGGCTGCTCTGGGAATCATGATGCTGATGCGGATTCATCCCAAAACCGCCTGGATCAGCCGCTATCCCCTGGCATTGGTGATCGGAACTTCTGCAGCGATCAGTATGCTTCGTTATACCAAGAGTGATCTGTTGCAACAGGTTTCCGCAACAATGATCAATCCTATCGTTCCCGGATCAGTCATCGAGACGGTTGGACGCTTTCTGCTGATCATTGGCACGATATGCGGAATATACTTCTTTTATTTCAGTAAGAAACAGGAGGGCGTCTATGCCGTTCCCTCCAAGATAGGTATTTGGTTCCTCATGATGAGTTTCGGCGCGTCCTTCGGTTATACCGTCATGGCGCGTGTGTCTCTCCTGATCGGCAGGCTGGAATTCCTGCTCAAAGACTGGCTCCATATAATTCAATAGACGAGGTTACAATGAATCAACTTCATACAAGATTTATAGAAGTCGCCAAAAAGTTCCCTTCCAGGATCGCCGTGATCGATAAAGCTACCAACAGCGACTACACCTATGGTAAGATGCTGATCGCATCCTTCATCCTGAAAGAGCACACTGCCAAGTTTCCCGGTAAATACCTCGGCGTCATGCTCCCCACCTCCGCGGGAGCGATGCTGACTGTCCTGGGAACGCTCATGAGCGGTAAGATCCCCGTGATGATCAACTATGCCACCGGTGCGATCGATAACTGCTGGTACGCTCGTAAGAAATGCAACTTCAAGACGATCATCACCAGCAAGAAACTCATGGACAAACTGAATCTTGAACCGATCGATCACATGATCTATGTGGAAGATATCCTCGCTAAGGTGACGTTGGTCGCTAAACTCAAAGCTGCCCTAACCACCAAACTTCCGGCGATATTCCTCAGCAAACTGGTTTACAATGGTCCTGCAACCGACACATCCGTGATCCTCTTCACCAGTGGCAGTGAAAAGGAACCCAAAGCTGTTCAACTCACTCACCGTAACATCCTGCAGAACGTTGATGCTGTTCCCCAGCTTGTTCATCTGGATGAGAATGACGTTTTCCTTTCGATCCTGCCCCTGTTCCATGTGTTTGGCCTCACTGTCCAGTTTTGGCTTCCGCTCATGCTGGGTTCATCGATGGTGACCTACCCCAATCCTTTGGAGTATAAAACCGTGAGCGATCTTGCCCGTCAGTACAAAGTCACATTCATGGCTGCTACGCCGTCATTTTTCCATGGCTATCTGCTGAAATCAGAACCGGGCGACTTCAGTTCCGTCAGATTCGCCATTGCGGGCGCGGATAAACTTCCTGAGAAGATCTATGACGGCTTCATGAAAAAGCACAATATCCCGATCTTCGAAGGCTACGGTACGACTGAGACCAGTCCGGTGATATCTTCCAACTACACCGGTGTCGAACGCCCAGGCAGCATCGGCAAGCCTATCCCCGGAGTTCAGGTCAAGATAGTCGATATCCACACAGACAAAACCCTCGGACCAAATCAGGAAGGAAAGATATTTATCAAGGGCGATAACGTCATGGAAGGTTATCTGGGCGACCTCGTAGAGACCGCGCTGCATATCCGCAACGGCTGGTATGACACCGGAGACATCGGCTTGATCGATGATGACGGATTCCTCTGGCACAAGGGACGCCTCAAACGCTTCGTCAAAGTCGGCGGGGAGATGATCTCGCTCGTAAAGGTAGAAACCGCGCTATCCGAGCTTCTTCCCGAAGACGTCATCTGCTGCGTCGTGGATATCCCCAATACCATCAAAGGCTCCGAAGTAGTAGCCGCAGTTGCGACGGGAGACTTTGACAAACGAGCCATCCTCAAAGAACTGAAGAGAGTACTTCCGGCAATCGCCATACCCAAAGAATTCTTCGTGATCGAAGATCTGCCCATGATGTCCAGCGGGAAGGTCAATTTCAGAGAAGTAGAGAAGATCTGCCGTGAGCGCAGCTCGAAGAACGGAGACTGAGCCCCGGCATGCAGCTCGATCAGATCTACTCAAAGCTACCTGAGATCATTCCTGGGGTACTGGCTCAGATATCTGAAATAGCCAGGTGTATCCATTGTTTCGGCTGGGCTGAAGCCAATTCGGGCAACCTCTCGGTCAATATCACCGATGAGCTGATCGCTTCCGGCTTGATCGCCTCTCCAGACGATGAACGCTACTTCCTCGTCTCAGGTACAGGTACACGCTATCGGCAGATGCAGTATGACGCACTTTCCTGTCTGATCCTGATACGCGTGACGGCATTAGCAGAAGAAATGTATCCCGAAAACTGCCGTCCCACTTCCGAATGGATATCGCACATCTCCCTCCAGAACCACTTTCACTGCCACAAACTTAAGCACAAGGTCATCATCCATGCACACGCGACCGAGGCTATCGCTTTCTCGAACAACCCTTTGTACGGTAGTGGGGATTATCTCCAAAGTGAACTTTTCCGTGTCCTACCGGAATTGAAGTTCTATCTGCCCGAGGGGATCGGTATGTGCGGATATTATGAGCCGGGATCGACTGAGCTTTGTGACGCGACTCTCTCTTGTATCGGCAACAAGAAAGCCATGATCTGGCAGAAACACGGAGTTCTTGGCTTTGGCAAGACTATCGATGAGGCGTTCGATTACCTCGAACTCGTGAATAAAGCTACCAAGGTTTGGATCACGATCAACAGCTACAGCTGATCATTCTCAAGGAGAAATAAAAAAAGGGGGCGGGGAGCCCCCTGTGTGTGTGTTGAGGTATGTGTCGAAGTTATTGAAACTCTTCGCAGTGCCAGACGCCACCCCGGATGAACTTCAAAGGGCAAATATCACGTCTCTGGCATTGTTCACAAAGACCGCTTAAAATCTCCGCTTCTTCCTCGTCCTGGATCATCCCGATCGTAGTAAAAGTCAGCTCAGGCGCTTCATCTGCCGAGGCTTGGTATTCCTCGCATTCGAAAACGAAGCCTGAACGTTCGCAGAGAGAGCAATTCTGCCTGTTCTCACAGTAAGCACAGAGACCGGATTTATTGAACGCCCGGTCCAGATCTTCTATCGGGACATAACCCCGAAGATCAACTTTTCTGAGTACTGTTCTGGCTGCCATTATTCTATCGAACCTCTATACTTTGGTCTTGTGACGTCTCTGTATAGTGCACTATCCGTGCCAATTCCCGATCATGTCTGATTATCTGTGATAACTATCAACCTTATCTTATACTTAACTATTCTCCTTCTCTGCTTTCAACCGGATACATTTCGCTTAAAATGTAGGGATTATCTACCCACTGGGTATTTATTCCCCATGCGCACCAAATCTTAGCACTTGACGGATATTGGCACTTGCCAAAAATGTAAGTAAATCAATATACGAGGAACTTATGGCTGAAATTAAGGAATTAAACACCCCTGCCACGGACGAACGCCCAGCGGTTTCGAATTTTATCAGAAACATCATAGATAAAGATCTGGAAAGCGGAAAGCACACCAAGATCGTCACCAGATTTCCGCCCGAACCAAATGGCTATCTGCACATCGGGCACACCAAGTCTATCTGCTTGAATTTTGGCATAGCCAGGGACTATGAAGGCGTTTGCCACCTGCGTTTTGACGATACGAATCCCGACGCTGAGGATGTCGAATACGTCGATTCCATCATGGCGGACATCAAGTGGTTGGGCTGGGATTGGAAAGACAAGCTTTTTTATGCGTCAGACTATTACGAAAAGCTCTATGAATTCGCTGAACTCCTGATCAGAGACGGGAAAGCCTTCGTTTGCGATCTCTCTCCCGAAGAAATGAACAAGATGCGCGGAACTCTCACCCAAGCCGGAACCGAAAGCCCCTGGCGCAACCGTAGCATCGAGGAGAACCTTGATCTCTTCCGCAGGATGAGAGCAGGTGAATTTGATGAAGGCAAGAAAACCCTGCGTGCCAAGATCGACATGAGCTCCGGCAATATCAACATGCGCGACCCCGTCATCTACCGCATCAAGAAGGTTCATCATCACCGCACAGGTGACAAATGGTGCATCTACCCCATGTATGACTACACGCATTGCATTTCAGACGCACTGGAAGGCATCACCCACAGCATCTGCACCCTTGAGTTTGAAGATCATCGTCCCCTCTATGACTGGTTCCTCGATCAACTGCCCGTGCCCTGCCATCCCCGTCAGATCGAATTCGCCCGCCTCAATCTCACCTACACGGTGATGAGCAAACGCCTGCTTCTGACTCTGGTCAAAGACAAGCACGTCAAGGGCTGGGACGATCCCCGCATGCCAACCGTCGCCGGTATGAGACGCCGTGGCTTCCCCGCTGCCGCATTAAGAGAGTTCTCAGAACGTATCGGAGTCGCCAAGGCAAGCTCGATCGTAGATTTCGAACTGCTCCAATTTTGCGTGCGTGAGGAATTGAACAAGGTAGCAAAGCGGGTCATGGCAGTGATCGATCCCTTAAAGGTGACTATCGAAAACTATCCTGAAGGCAAGACAGAATACCTCGAAGCGCAGAACAATCCTGAGAATGAAGCTGCCGGAACCCGCATGGTTCCCTTTGGCAGGGTTCTCTATATCGAACGTGACGACTTCCTTTCCGAACCGCCGAAAGGCTGGTTCCGCCTGGCTCCGGGCACAGAAGTTCGGCTCAAACACGCTTATTACATCAAGTGTAAAGAAGTGATCACCGCTCCGGATGGAAAGGTCACAGAACTGATCTGTACTTATGATCCCAGCTCCAAAGGTGGCTGGAGCGAAGACGGCAGAAAGGTCAAAGGTACCTTGCACTGGGTCAGCGCGGAACATGCCAAACCGGTCGAGACCAGGATCTACGAGCAGCTTTTCACGGTGCCCGATCCCATGTCCACGGAAGAAGGAAAGACCTTCCTCGACTACCTCAACCATGATTCCCTGAAGGTCGTCACTGCCTGGGGTGAACCGTCCTTGTATGAGGCAAAACCCGGCGAGAATTTCCAGTTCCTGCGCCTTGGCTATTTCTCCTGTGACCCTGATACCACCGCAGAAAAACCTGTGTTCAACCGTGTCGTCCCCCTCAAGGACAGCTGGCAAAAGCAAGATAAGAAGAAGTAATACTTCTAAAACATATACGCGATCTGAGTCATCCCGAGCAAGCTTGGGATGACTTTTTTTATCTGCTGCGGAACGACTCTCGCATAGCTCCCCTTTTCCGAATGCTAGTTCGTTTCTCCTGATAACGGAGCAATAAGCGAGCGGGACTCCTTTATCGCTCAATGATCTGCCAAGCAGACCAACTTCCCGGAATAGGACAGCATCTAGAACCGCATTGGTTTCCATATGTCCAAATCCAAGTCCTCCGGAATAGTCATCCAGCAGTCATCCAAGAAAACCCGCGTCAGCCTCAGGCATTCCCCGCGTGATCCCGGCGTGCTCATACGGGATTCACGCGGGAATCACACGATCTTCACGCGTCATTACTTTAGAGAGGATGAGTTGAATCCGGCATAGATTTTGGGGACTAAACGGGCAAATCGAAAAAAAGTATGGGTTTTCTGCACAAATTCCCTGTTTTTCTGCTCCATATAGTATAGAGGGAGATAAACTCCAACTAAGAATAGTGAGGTGAATAATGAAAGTGAAATTCATGACCGGTTACCCCGGACTGAGCGGAAAATCCAGCGAGATCGTTTACTGTTACAGCAAGTTAACCGGACTTTTCTATGCCCGAATGAACACCTATCCCAGCTTGACCACGGAAAACGAGCGGATCGGAAGCATCTCCGCCATTCTCTTTCGCATCAAGCCATCAGAAGGATTCAAGGCTGATCTCCGTAGATATCTAGATAGCTACAACTCTTTGCGGGTTAATAGGAATAACCCTCTAAGATCATGGTCCGCTCTCTACGTCAGAATGATGTATGAGCTGGCAAGGCAGAACTCAGATATCGATTTGCGGTACCTGACGCGGGAGCTCATCTATCAAGAAGACCTGCCCTGCCGGAGCGTCAGACGCGCTGTGGAAGCGGGAATACTTCCTCAAGTGGAGTATTGGGAAGCGTACACTCGGGAGATTTGAAAGAAAATAACACTCCTCGTATGTACTTGCGAGTGTATAGGAAACAATCTCTTGAGCTAGTAAGTAACAACCCTTTATATCGAACACCATGGAATCATAACGATGCTTAGTATAAGTAATAAATTGTTCTTGACATAAATATTCTAATGATATCCAATGGATTCGTAATGATTGTAGAAAGTTTAGGACAGAACTACCCCCAATCCCTTCAATCCAACAACATCAATTAGGTATTCAATTGAGGAGCCCGGGGCGGTATCTTTGGATATCTACAACATAAAAGGGCAGTTGGTAAAGACTCTGTACAACGGCAATGCCGAAGTTGGCAGTCACACAGCAATCTGGAATGGCTTGGACATTGCTGGTAATGCCTGTTCTTCAGGAGTATACTTTTACCGCTTAAGAACCCCCAAGACAAGTCTGGTTCGAAAAATGCTAATGCTAAAGTAACGGCAGATAAATCGGGGAGGGCTATGCCCTCCCCACTGATAGGAGTATTTATGAAAAGACATAGATGGATTATTGCCTGGCTGTTATTCATTATGAGCATTGGACTGCACGCTGTAACCAGAATTGTTGATATTACCGGAGCAGGACAATATACAAGCATACAAACGGCTGTTACAGCATCGTCAGCAGGGGACACTGTTCTTGTTTATCCTGGGAGGTATATGGAGAACGTTAACATATCTATTAGCAATCTCACCGTCGTAAGTTTGGAGTATACCTCAAATGACCCCTCATTCA
>Ga0116171_10004182_pt1 | contig 13054 bp, 10 predicted proteins | sample AD_JPNHW2_MetaG_FD_89798 | JGI IMG/M metagenome (GOLD analysis project Ga0116171, IMG submission 89798) | Active sludge microbial communities of municipal wastewater-treating anaerobic digesters from Japan - AD_JPNHW2_MetaG | ecosystem: Engineered > Bioreactor > Anaerobic > Digestate | place...
AAGACTATGGAACTGACCGGAAACCCCGAGGTAAAGTTTCTACATTGTCTTCCGGCATTCCATAACAGAGAAACGAAAGTTGGAGAAGAGATTTTCCAAAAGTTTGGTCTTGATGGACTGGAAGTTACCGAAGATGTTTTTGAGAGCCCTGCAAGTATTGCGTTTGACCAGGCTGAAAACCGGCTTCATACGATAAAAGCTGTTATGGTTGCAACCTTAGGATAAAAAAAGCTGCCGGATTAAAATCCGACAGCCTTTGTATTTTTGAAGTCTTACCAAATTGATTTCAGAATTCTCAAAATTAGAATCTGGCTGAGATTCTTAATTGAACTGGTGATGTTGCTATTGAATATCCCCGAGGTGAAAGTTGGAAAAACAAGTCTCCATGTCTGAAGAAGATGTTTCCATTTACATAAACACGTTCACAGTCAACCGGAAGAGTTCTAAAATAAACATCTCTTGGAGGTTCAATTACGCAATATCCAATGCCTCTGCGATAAGTGTAAAAGTGATCGCCATAATAGTAGTAATCGTCTCTGTCGTGGTGAAATACAGTCGGTCTATAATCAAACCGTTCGTACACTCTGCCATAACGAGGGTGCTCGTAATATCCATGCCCTTCAAAACGATGTTTGTAATTTCCTAAATGATAACCTCTTCCATTATCATGGCGATAAGCATCTTCGTATGCATAATCGCGGTTATCGTGTCCATTGTTATATCTACCTCTGTCACCGCGATCGGCTCTTTCGCGATATTCACTTCTTCCCCTCTCATCTTTATCTTTCTTCCAGTGATTTTGTGCGCTTGCGCTTGCAGCAGTTATTACCAGCGTTGAAAAAAGTGCAACCGGAAGAACTATTCTTAATTTATTAATCGTTTTCATGGCCTTCAGTTTTTAAGGTGAATAATTAATTGTTTGAACTATTTTACCGGTAATCTGATTAGCTTTAAACAAAGGTTGTGCCAAAACCGGCAAAAGTCTCAAACCAAAATTTTAGCAATGAAAACTAGTTGCAGAGAATAATATTCTGAACAGTTATAAGAAAACTAATTGGGGTATTGTAAAGGTTCAACTTCACCTTCAGCAACTCTCAGTGCATTTGAGGCCAGCGCCTGTAGTTCATCTTCTCCCGGGTAAATATATACAGCCGAAATAAACTCCACCTTTGAGGTAATGTAATTGGTTAGGTATTTATTGTGAGCCAAACCTCCGGTTAAAATAATAGCATCCACATATCCATTTAACACCACCGCCATTTCGCCAATCGTTTTTGACACCTGATAACCCAGTGCTTCCTGAATCCGGGCTGCTTTTTCATCTCCATTTTGCGCTCTTTTCAGTACCTCCTGAGCATCGTTGGTTTCTAAATACGCCACATAACCGCCCTCTCCTATTACCATCCGTCTGATTTCGTCTTTTTGATATTTTTGACTGAAACAGATATCTACAAGCTGGCCTACAGGTAACGATCCGCTGCGCTCAGGACTAAACGGACCTTCACCGTCCAACGCATTATTGACATCGATTACCCGACCCTTTTGATGAGCGCCAACGGAAATTCCTCCACCTAAATGAGCAATAATCAGGTTCATCTTCTCATAGCTCCGCCCCACTTCTGCCGCGTGCACTCTGGCAATGGCTTTTTGGTTCAGTGCATGAAAGATCGATCGCCGCTCGAACAACGGATGCCCCGTATATCGGGCAATTTCGTCCATCTCGTCAACAACTACCGGATCTGCGATGAAGGCTTTCGCTCCCGGAATCTGACAAGCAATATAGTCGGCAATAAGTGGGCCCAAATTACTGGCGTGATGCCCGTAAACGCCCGCTTTTGCATGCTCGATCATCCTGCTGTTTACCAGATAAACGCCCGATTTCAGTGGATAAGTCAATCCTCCGCGGCCGATGATGTATTTAATTTTATCAACGTCAATACCTTCTTTAACCAACGCATCTATTATCAGGCCTTTCCTGAAGTCGAACTGATCGATAATATTATCATATAGCGACAACTCTTCAATAGAATGTCGCAGCGTCATTTTCAGTTTGCATTCCTTTCCCGAATACACTGCAAATTTTGTAGATGTTGAACCAGGATTAATTGCTAATATCCAAATGTCGCTCATACCTGAAATTTATTTGCTTAACAACGCTGCAAGTGCAATTGAGTTCAATTTAGTTTTTATACTATCTCCTCGCGAAGATAACACCACAGGAGCACTTGCACCCATAACTACAGCTGCCTGATCGGCTCCACAAAGTTTAGTATTCATCTTATAAAATACATTTCCAGCATCGATATTGGGAAACAACAAACAATCGGCATCACCGGCAACTGCCGAAGTTATCCCCTTTATTTGAGCTGAATCTTTGTCTATAGCAACATCCAATGCTATTGGGCCATAAACCAAGGCAGGATCAAATGCACCTGTTTCAGCCACTTTCATCACTTCCACAGCATCGGTACAAGCCATTAACGAGGGTAAAACCTGCTCTGTAGGAGCTATTAAAGCTATTTTAGGCTGATCAATCCCTAAATCGGTGGCCATCTGCTTTAAGTAGCTTGTCATCCTAATCTTTTGAGGTATAGTTGGATACGGGATTATGGCAACATCACTGGCTATCATCAATTTGTGGTAATTTGGGTTATCAATCACCGACATATGACTTAATACGCCACCAGGAGGCAATAATCCATTTTCTTTATTGAGAATTGCCTTCATAAACTTATCACTGCTAATCAGCCCTTTCATCAATATACTTCCGGAAATTGCCTTCACTTCAGCAACTGCGAGGGTTGCGGCTTCTTCTTCCGAATTTGCATGAATTATCCGAAACAATTGAGCATCAATCCCCCCCTCTCTACATTTGCTTTCAAACTCAGCTTTATCTCCAGTCACAACTCCCGAAACCAGCCCAATTTTGATGGCTTCGCAAATAGCCTCAAGGGTATGCAAATCAACGCCGTTTGCGGCAACTAATACTTTTTTACTCAGATACTTTGTGTAAACAAATAAGTCACTCAGTCGCTCCAATTTCATTTGTTTAAATTTTTGTTGAACGTTTTGCCATTTGGATTTACTTTATTCTCTCCGAACACTATATCAACCTCCTGGAATAGCTATTTATACTGCTTCGGTTTATGCGGCCTGATACTCTTGGCTATTTTATTTCATACTAAGAAAATTTGTTCCTGTAAAATTACCATTTCAAAATAGAGAAACTCAGGACAAACGTCAGATTGTCTGATGTTTTAAAACCGATGGAAAAACAAAACGTCTGATGTTTTGTAACACCAGACGTTTCATAAATGTAATTGGATTTGAAATAAACTTTCAGATTTCAATTAACGATTCTGAAAAGCTTATTATTTTTTGTTTTCGTTTACAATTTGTTCAGTATCCAAAGCAATCATTAATTCTTCGTCAGTTGGCACTACAATTACTTTGACTTTCGAATCAGGAGTACTAATCACTCCTTCTTTCCTGAAACCTTTGTTTTTCTCCAGATCGAGAGAGATTCCCAAATACTCGAGTCCTGTTAAAACTCCTGCACGGGTAGTATCAGCGTTTTCACCAATTCCGCCGGTCATAACGAGAATGTCGAGTCCGCCTAAGGCCGCGATATACGATCCGATGTATTTTTTCACTTTGTAATCGTAAATTTCGAGTGCCAGGGCTGCCCTTTCATTTCCACTCTCAGCAGCAACCTCAATTTCACGCATGTCCGACGAAACTCCCGTAATTCCAAGCATTCCTGCGTGTTTGTTGAAAAGTGTACTTGCTGATTTGATACCAATCTCTTCCTTCTCCATAATATAGTGAACAACGCCAACGTCAAGATCACCACTGCGGGTTCCCATTACCAAACCTTCAATTGGAGTAAATCCCATAGAGGTATCAATTGATTGTCCGTTTTTTATGGCTGTTACAGATGCTCCGTTACCCAAATGACAGGTAATGATCTTTTGAGTGTTGTAATCGACGCCCAGCAAATCACAGGCTCGTTTACTCACATAGCGATGGCTGGTTCCATGAAATCCGTACCGACGAATACCATATTTTTTATACAGAACATAGGGAATTCCGTACATATACGCTTTGGGCTGCATAGTCTGATGAAACGCAGTATCAAAAACACCCACCTGCGGAATCCCCGGAATAAGCTCATCCATTGCTTCAATACCCTTCAGGTTTGGCGGGTTATGCAAAGGTGCAATGTCTATACACTTGGTAACTTCGGCAATAACTTCATCGGTTAACAGAACACTGGAATTGAAGCGTTCTCCACCATGAACGACACGATGTCCAACTGCATCAATCTCTGACAGACTTTTTAAACAACCGTGTTTTGCACTGGTTAACACGCCTAATATATATTCGACGCCTATCTTATGATCTAGTATTTCACCTTCAAAAATCACAGTTTGCCCATCCTGGCGAACGTGCTTGAGGAAACTACCTTTCATACCTAGCTTTTCAACTCCACCTTTTGCAATAACCTTTCTATCGGTCATATTAAATAGCTGGTATTTGATTGAGCTACTTCCACAATTTAAAACCAGAATTTTCATTCTATGTTATTTTAATTTTTCAGATCTTTATTATTAACATATTTTGTTACTTGATGACAGGATTTTTTTTCCCTCTTCGTTATACTTATAAAATCCTTCACCAGATTCAATTCCGAACTGTTTTGCTCTTACAAGTCTCCTTAAATATGGATTAGGCTTGTAGCGAATATCTCCAAACTCGTTGTAAATATTGTCCATCCATCGCAGTACTTTATCCAGCCCCATTTTATCGGCTAACTCAAATGGTCCAAGACGCATGCCAAATCCTATTTTCATTAGGGAATCAACATCTTCTATATTAGAAATTCCCTCCATCAAGATTTCGCAGGCTTCATTCAGCATAACCACAAAGACCCGGACACTAACCAACCCGGCCGATTCCTGAACAGGTATAATCTTTCGGTTGATCAAAGACACAAATTTGCATACTTTTTTGTACGAATCGTCGGTTGTATAAAGTCCCCTTACCACTTCAATAACCCTGGCTTCCTGATGGTTCACAAAGAAATGAAGACTAATGCAACGATCCCGGTATTTGAGGTCTGACGACAACTCGGTAATTACAATCGTAGTTGAATGAGTCGCAATAATACATTCAGGATCAACAACTTCTTCTATTTTTCGGAAAATTTCCTTGCGTTCCTTAATTTTTCCACCGCGGTCGATGGCCCTGATCGCTTCAATCACAAAGTCGCATCCTTTAAGATCCTGGTAATCAAGAGTTCCTTTTATTCTTGATAAAATCGCCCTTTTTTCGCCTAAAGTGATTCCCCAATGTTCAATCCGCTCGTCGAGAACTTTTTCAATATTCCGGTAAGCTTCACGAATTTTCTCTTCGTTAACTTCAATAAAAACCACCTCAATTCCGTAAAAACTGGCGACGCGTGCAAGGTTCTGTCCAACCAAACCGCATCCAACAATCCCGATTTTAGAAAAGAGTGTTTTATTTTTGCTTTTTTCACTTAAGCCAAAATCTTCTATCGATTCGTATATAACTTCACTTGGCATAGTATAATCTATTGAATTTTATTACTCAAAAAGTGCAGCTGCCTGATTAGCAGTAATAGCAACCATATTAACGATATCGCTTACTGAACAGCCACGTGAAAGATCGTTAATTGGCGCAGCCATACCTTGCAAAACCGGACCAATTGCCTCAGCTTTTCCGAGACGCTGAACCAGCTTGTAACCGATATTTGCAGCTTCCAAGCCTGGAAAAACTAAAATATTTGCTCTACCGGCAACATCGCTGTTAGGCGCTTTAAGTCGTCCGACTTCAGGAATCAAAGCGGCGTCGAGTTGCATTTCTCCATCAATTTTCAGGTTTGGATCGAGCTCTTTTGCGATGCGCGTTGCATTCACCACTTTATCAACCAGCGGATGTTGTGCGCTTCCCATTGTAGAGAAACTAAGCATGGCCACACGCGGATCCATCCCCACAATTGCTTTTGCTGTTTTTGCTGTTGTAACTGCGATCTCAGCAAGCTGCTGTTCGTTTGGATCAGGCATCACAGCGCAATCGGCAAACACAAGTATTCCTTCGTGTCCAAAGTGCGGATCATTTACAAACATCATAAACGCTCCTGAAACGACACTCACTCCAGGCATTGTTTTTACATACTGCAATGCAGGGCGCAAAACATCTCCTGTAGCATTAATTGCACCTGCCAACTCGCCGTCAGCATCACCATTCTTGATCATCAGGGGGGCAAAATACAATGGGTCGTCCAATAATTTAAGTGCAGCTTCGCGAGTCAATCCTTTTGATTTACGCATCTCCACCATCAAATCTGCATACTTTTCCCTACTTGGATCAGTTTTAGGATTGATAATTGCAACCCCATCAATGTTTACTCCTATTTCTTTTGCTGCTTTCTGAATTTCTTCCGGGTTTCCGAGAAGTGTCAGTCTTGCAAGTTTCTGATTTAAAATAATCTCAGTTGCACGCAACGTTCTTGGTTCTGCTCCCTCAGGCAAGACTATCCTCTTCTGATATTTTTGAGCATTCTGAAAAACACGTTTTAAGATTTCCATTAGTGATTTAAAGTTTAAACTTTGAAGTAAAAAATTCGATTCAAAAGTACTTAAAATATGCCCTGATACTCACACAATTTGTAAAAAAATATTGGCCATAATGACTTTGTTCTTGCATAAAATGACCTTAAAAATAAGCTTAATTGCTAAAATACAATCGATTGCACACTGCCTTTCGGGCTACATTTTTTCTATTTTTGAGAAAAATTTGTCCATGAAATCTTCCGATCCATTTTTTTCGCTCAAACAATCGCTTGACGGTGACATTTATACAGATCAGGTTCAGAAAGTTTTGTATGCAACAGATGCCTCATCGTATCGTGAAATTCCGCAGGCGGTAGCCCGCCCTAAAAACAAGGAAGACATACGAAAGATCGTCGAATTTGCCAGGAAAAATAGTACTTCTGTTATTCCGCGGGCCGGAGGAACTTCATTGGCAGGTCAGGTTGTTGGTTCGGGGATCGTAGTCGAAATTTCAAAGTATCTGAATAAGATTGGAGAATTAAATATTGCGGAACAATGGATTGAAGTTGAGCCTGGCGTTGTGCTGGCCGAGCTTAACCAGTTTCTTTCAAAATACGGTTTTCAATTTGCTCCTGAAACGTCCACTGCGAACCGGTGTTGCATTGGCGGCATGTTGGGAAACAACTCCTGTGGACTGCACTCATTAATATATGGAAGCACCCGCGATCATATTCTGGAAGTTGAAGGAATTCTGTCCGACGGATCTGACGCTATCTTCAAATCAATGACAGCGCGGGAATTTCAGGAAAAATGCAATGGCAACCCAGAATTGCTGGAAACAAAAATCTACCAAAATATTAGAGAAACGCTCTCTGATCCATTCAATCAAGCCGAAATAAGGAGAGAATTTCCTGACCCAAAAGTAAAGCGGCGCAACAACGGCTATGCGCTTGATGCTCTTTTAGAAACAGATCCTTTCACTGAAAATGGAAAATCTTTCAATCTTTGCCAGCTGATAGCTGGATCTGAAGGAACTCTGGTTTTTGCCACAAAAATCAGATTGAAGGTGGTTCCTCTGCCTCCAAAATTTCAAGGAATCGTTTGTGCACATTTCAGAACGCTGGAAGAATCGTTTTATGGGAATCTTGTCGCTTTGCGCCATTCACCTGATGCTATTGAACTTACCGACGACATTATCCTGAATTGCACACTCGAAAATATTGAACAACGGAAAAACCGCTTTTTTATAGAGGGAGATCCCAAAGCCATTTTAACCATCGAATTTTCGGCGGAATCGGCAGAACAGCTTCAGGAGAAAGCAAAAAAGCTTGAGGCCGATTTGCGCAGTTCGGGCTATGGATACCACTTCCCGTTTTATACTGAAAAAGAGAGCATCCGCCGGATATGGGAATTACGCAAAGCCGGACTCGGTCTGCTTTCGAACATCCCGGGAGAAAAAAGAAATGTTACAGTAATTGAAGATACGGCTGTTGCACCTGAGTATTTACCCGATTACATTCGCGAATTTGATCGGTTAATTGCTAAATATGGGCTAAAATGTGTTTACTACGGACACATCGCTACCGGCGAATTGCATTTACGTCCATTACTTAACCTGAAAGATCCGAACGATATAAAAATCTACCATTCGTTAGCTGAAGACATGGCTAAACTGGTGAAAAAATTTAGAGGATCTCTTAGCGGAGAACACGGCGATGGCCGACTGCGAGGCGAATTCATTCCATTGATGCTTGGAAAACACAACTACGGCCTAATCAGAAAGTTAAAATACACATGGGATCCGCAGAATGTCCTGAATCCCGGCAAGATTGTTGACACTCCGCCAATAACGAAGGACTTACGGCTAATGATGGGGCAATCAGGATTCATAGCGCAAACTCACTTTGATTACGAGCCTCATGGCGATCTCCTGCGATCAGTTGAAATGTGCAATGGTTCAGCCGATTGCCGGAAAAGCAGTTTAATTGGCGGCACAATGTGCCCTACCTACATGGCTACGCGCGACGAAGATAAATCGACGCGGGGCCGGGCAAATATCTTGCGCGAATATCTTACGCGCCCAAAAACAAAAAATATTTTCGATTCCGAAGAAGTTCTAAAAGTTCTTGATCTGTGTTTATCTTGTAAAGCGTGTAAAGCAGAATGCCCGTCGAATGTTGACATGGCGAAATTTAAAGCGGAGTTTTTGCAGCAATATTACGATATTCATGGTTATTCATTCCGTTCGTTGCTTATTGCTTATCTGCCACAAATTAACCGATTGGGAATGGCATTTCGCCCGATAACAAACATAATCACGGCTTCTGACCTCTTCAAAAAAGCAATTGGTTTTGAGCCAAAGCGAAATATCCCAAAACTATCGAACCATAGTTTGAAAAAGTTGGCCGGAAAATCGCAAAATCTTAACTCACCTAAAGGGAAAGTTTACCTTTTCGCCGATGAATTTACAAACTACAACGAAAGCCACATCGGGATTAAAGCAATATTAATCTTGAATAAACTTGGTTATGATGTAGTTATTCCAGAACACCTCGAAAGCGGAAGAACGTATCTCTCGAAAGGATTTCTCAGGAAAGCGCGACAGATTGCCAACTATAACGTGGCCCAACTTTCGGAATTAATCAGCGACGGCAGCCCATTGATTGGAATTGAACCTTCAGCAATTTTGTCGTTTAGAGACGAATATCCTGAATTAGTAGATTCTTCACTTCAGGAAAAAGCAAAGCAACTTTCAAAAAACACACTGCTATTTGAAGAATTTGTTGCCAAAGAAGTTGAAAAAGGAAATATTAATTCTGAACAGTTTTGGAAAGAATCAAAAGTGGTTAAACTGCATGGACACTGCCAGCAAAAAGCAATTGCCTCCATTCTTCCAACAATGAAAATGCTCAGCTTGCCTGAAAACTATACTGTTCAGGAAATAAAAAGCGGTTGTTGCGGAATGGCTGGATCGTTTGGCTACGAAAAAGAGCACTATGAACTGAGTATGCAAATTGGAGAAATGGTTTTGTTTCCTGCGGTGAGAAAAACGACAAATGATGAGGTTATTGCTGCTCCCGGAACCTCGTGCCGACACCACATTGAAGATGGAACCGGGCGTAAAGTTCTTCATCCCATCGAAGTTCTTTGGGAAGCACTGATTAAATAAAATCAGAGATTTATTGATGCGATGATATTTTTAAATGCACTTTTATAATTCTCGCCTACCGGAACGAATGTTTTACCAATCACAATGCGGTTTCGCTGAATGGAGTCAATTTTAGGAAGCGAAACAATAAACGACCGATGGACACGAACGAACTTCGACTCTGGTAATATCTCCTGCAGTTTTTTCAGGCTATTTAGTGTAAGAATAGTTTTACCAGTCAAATGTATCTTGATGTAATCTTTGAGCCCTTCTACAAAGAGGATATCGTTCAGGTTAACATTAATTGTGTTATAACCCGTCTTTACCATTATAAATTCGGGTTGCGCTTCTTTTTCAACAAGGAATTGGGATTTCTCTACCGATCTTTTCTGAAGCTTGCTAAAATTGTAAGCTTTATTTGCAGCTCGCAGAAAACGGTCGAACGAATATGGTTTCAGAAGATAGTCGGTAATCTCAAGGTCGTAGCCAGCCAAAGCATATTTATCATTTTCTGAAGTAAAAATAACCATCGGCTTCATTTGCAAACATTTCACAAATTCTACTCCGTTTAAATGCGGCATCTCAACTTCAGTAAAAATAAGATCAATCCTATTTTCGTGAATGTAAGTAAGCGCCTCAATCGGATTGGTAAATGTTTTGTCCAATTTAAGAAAAGGCAGCTTCTGAATATACTCTTTTAAAATATCTAATGCCGACTGGTCGTTATCGATTGCAACACAAATCATATTGAGATTACTTGTACTTTTAACAAAACTCGGTATCTGCGCCTCCAAAATTCGAGCTTAAATATAAAATTATCTTTTAGTAAAAACTAGAGTGAAAAAATCTTCATCGAAAACGACTTGAGAGTTCTTTAGCCATCTGCAAGCCTAATACCATTAAACAAAAAAGCTGCCCGGTCAGGAGCAGCTCTTCACATTATATTTTCTCAATATTAGTTATCATCTTCATTCAGTTCTTCATAAGGCTTAAATTCCCAAACGTCATCAAAATAGTTAGCCGATGCCGAACCTGTTGCCACAATAGCTTTACCATTACCATCGCTAAATGAAAAAGCTACAGCATATTCACGGGCAGCGCCTTCAAATTCGTTTTTTTCATTCCATGTATCATTGGCAAAATCATATTCCCAACAAGATTTCAGTGTCTGAGAACCGCTTCCAAGGAACACGTATGCTTTATTATCTATTACAAACGAGCACGCATTGTCTCTGGTAATTGTCCAATCACTATTGTCAGTTAATGAAATTTTCTTTGTCCATTGATTTGTTGCCGGATCATATTCCCACATATCCGTTGTTTTTGCCGAATTGCTAGTTCCCGTGCAAACATAAGCTTTATCATTATGCACAAATGCTGTAGCTCCGTGGCGTTTATCTCCTTTAAAAGGACTAACCTGAAACCACTGACTACCAGCAGGCTTTGTTGGATCAAACCTATATATTTCCGATTTATCCGAACCATCATTGGCATTTCCGGTTCCAACATAACCATACTCCTTTATGCCAAATGCAACTGCATACCTTCGTGCACCTCCGGCATAATCATCTTTCTGAGTCCATTTATCAGTAGTAGGGTCGTATTCCCAAGTATCTTTTAACCTATCATTGCCATCGTATCCGGTGGTCACGTAGCCTTTACCATTTACAGAAAAACCTACTGCATTTTCACGCCCAGCGCCGGGAAATCTTGCAATCCTTGTCCAATTATCAGTTGACGGATCATACATCCAAAAATCCTTTTTATATCCCTCATTTGAAATATCCGGATCATCATTTTCATAATTGGTGTTATAGCCAAGTCCTAAATAGGCTTTATTCCCTATAACAAAGCCTACAGCCCCACCCCGGGGAGCCCCAACAAAAGGAGCTTTCTTGGTCCAGTTTCCAAGAGTTTCGGTACTTTTGCTTTTGCACCCAACCAACAAGAACAATCCTAAAATTATTGCCCAAAATGTCTTCATAGCATTTTTTTGTTTACAAATTGAGGTTCAAAACTAAATTTCGCTATTTTGCCGAAAAAGAAAATTCATTCAGACACGATATTTTTATCGACGTAAAAGAATTTTTTATCTATAAAAAAGGTTTATCGATTATAATAAGGTGTTAAAATGAGTTAAAATTCACATTACAAATTAAATATCAGTTAATTGATATAAAATATACAAAATACAATTAAGCATTCATTGGTTAAATTTAGTTATTGGTATATATAAACTGAATTTTATTTAACTTAGAGATATTCTGTTTTACGAATTTTAACTAAATAGAACACCTTGGTTTCATAGGCGCTCAATGATGTTAAAAAACTAAAAATTTCCCTGTTTCGGTTACAAATGAATTGGACTGGAAGGGGAAATGATTATTTTTACCCGCCTTTTAAGACAAATTTTATGAATCAAAATAAAACGTTTTTGTTTTGTTTGCTCAGAAATATAGAAAACTGTAAACAGATGAGAAATTTCCAAGTTCTTTTATTATTATTTGTTCTGCTTGCTTCTGCATCTTGTACGACTTCGCCGATGGAGGAGTTTGTTGTTGGTAAAAATTTCATTAAAGACCAAGCCGGCATTGTTAAAATAGATACAATTTCCATACAAAGTTCTGTCGTAAAGTTCGACTCCGTAATTTCCAGTTCTTCGGGAAAGTTTTTGATCGGGAGCAACTACAATCCATTTTCGGGATACAAAGCTTCAAACACATATTTTACATTGAAATTTGACGGAACTATCGACAATACAAAATTTGTGTACGATTCGTTGTGCCTTGTATTGAGCTACGATTCATATTTTGCCGGAGATACTTTAGTTTCACAAAAATTTAGTGTCCACCCTCTTACAGAAAAGCTGACCACAACCAATAGGAACTCTAGCTATTTATACACGACAGACAAATTTGCTTATGACACTACTCCTTTAGGCTCGGTCGAGTTCAAGCCCAGGCCAAAATCAAAAAATCAATTAACAATCCGACTCTCTGATACATTTGGCGAAAAATTGGCCGATATGATTAAAGCAAAGAAGGAAGACATTACATCTTCAACCTCATTTATGGAAAATGTTCTAAAGGGAATTGTTATCAAACCCGAACAAAATGTGAGCGGTGCAATTCTTAGATTCAGAACTGTAGATATTGAGAAGAAGAATACACTGAGCAAAAACAAGAATCTTTCTAAACCTGAAATGAGGCTATACTATCACTTGGCCCCAAATCCAAATGAATTGAAAGATCTTTATTATAAATTTTCATTTAACTCAGATGGAATCTATTTTAACCAGATTGAAGAAAATAATAAGAATAGTGCCATTGAA
>Ga0116171_10004185_pt1 | contig 13044 bp, 9 predicted proteins | sample AD_JPNHW2_MetaG_FD_89798 | JGI IMG/M metagenome (GOLD analysis project Ga0116171, IMG submission 89798) | Active sludge microbial communities of municipal wastewater-treating anaerobic digesters from Japan - AD_JPNHW2_MetaG | ecosystem: Engineered > Bioreactor > Anaerobic > Digestate | place...
GTGACAACTGTCGCCACCTCCGAGGATCGGACCGGCGCCACCTCGAAAGCCTTCGCGGTCACCGTGACCTGGGCCGTGACCTGGGTGGTCGGGGTGAGGACGAAGGCGACCGTGGCGGTCTGGCCGATCTGCACGACCACCGTGCCGGTCGAAGGCGTAAATGTGTCCATGGTTGCGGTCAACTGGTAGGTGCCGGGCACCAGTCCACTCATCAGGAAGCCGCCATCCTCCCGCGAGTTACCGTCGTACTTGAGGCCTGACGCCGTGTTCACGGCGGTGAGCTGCGCCCCGGGGAGGGGGCCGCCGGCGTCGGCGACCGTGCCCTTGATGGCCCCGGTGGAGGTCTGCGCTGCCACCTGTCCCGTGGCCACCACGAGGACCAGGAGAAGGAGCACAGACCACCCTATCGCTTCGCACTTCCTTGTCTTGCCACGCATCGCATCTTCCTCCTTTCGAGCCCTTGACTTGAGTTGGTTGTTTTCGAAGAGGTTCGTCACCAACGAGAAATCTCGCTGTCGCACAAGACCGGGAAAGATCACGGCGTCCTCCGCCGCGGGGTGGCCCGCCGCATCGGCCTCGTGGTGCCCGTGTTGGCGCCACAGGACTGTCGCACCATCAGGGTCGCTGGCAGTACCTCGCGAACCCGTTCGTGGTGGTTCTTGAGGTCGATGGCGAGCAGCAGGCGCTCGAGGGCGCGCGTGCCAAGGGTCTCGATGGGCACCTGTACCGAGGTCAATGGGGGCGTGATGTAGCGGGCGATCGGGATGTCGTCGAACCCGGTGACAGCGATGTCCTCGGGGACCCGCACGCCGGCCTCAGTGAAGGCGCACAGCACGCCGACGGCGGTGACGTCGTTGGCGGCGAATACGGCCTGAGGCCGCGGCGACATCGAGAGCAGGTGCTTTCCGGCCTGATAACCGCCGGTCTCCGTGAACTCGCCGTTCACCTCGAGCTCCGCCTGGTGCTCGGCACCCAGGGCTTCCAGCGCCTCGCGGTAGCCGCGCAACCGCTCCTGGGCGTCGTGGTTGGCGGCCGGACCGCCGACGTGGGCAATCCGGCGATACCCGAGGTCCACGAGGTGACGGACCATGGCAAAGGCGCCGCCATAGTTGTCGACGCGGATGGAGTCGTACTCCTCGTCGCGGCTGGGGGAGTTCAGCAACACAATCGGCAGACTGTCCGGAAGGGTCGCCCGCAAGGTATCGCCGTCGATGTCGGGCGACATGACGATCAGGCCGTCCACCCGGCCGCGAGTCGCCTGCAGCACGGCGGCAGCCTCGGCCCGGTCGCCGTGGGACCCGGAGACGAGCAGGTGGTAGCCATGCCGGCGGGCCGCCAGGTCGATGCCCCGGATGAGCTCGGAGAAAAACTCGCCGCAGATGTCGGGCAGCAGCACACCAATGGTGTTGGTCCTGGTGGTGACAAGGCTGCGGGCGGCACCGTGGGGCACGTAGTGCATCTCGGCCGACAGCGAGAGAATACGTTCACGAACCGGGTCGGAAACGGGTCCTTTGTTGTTGAGAGCACGTGAGATTGTGGCGACCGAAACACCCGCCGCCCGAGCCAGGTCTTTGATGGTGACGCTCATGACACCTTCATTCGACCGTCACCCGAAAGGTGGCGGCCCCGGTCTGCAGCGGAGGTCTTGGTGGTTGCCACAGGACTTACCGTAAACGTTTACACGCAGGTTACTCTAGAACCCCACCTGGCAGGCTGTCAAGGGGGGGTGGAGTCGGGTCTCAGGAGTCTCCCGACGGTCTTGATTGCGGTCAAGAAGATTTTTGGTCCAAGAGAGTTAAGTCGATTTTCGGACCTGATGTTGAATTCGGGTGGCCTGGTCTGGGGTGATGAAAGGCAGAAAACGTTTACTCTCCGACGCCGACCTTTCCCCACCGATCGAAAGTCGCCTCGATCAGGGAGTCATCCTTGAAGCCGCTCGGAGAAGGTTGGCCTTCCCATTTGTCGGACAGGCTCCTAGACTTCCGGCCAGAACATCGAGGCAGGCGCTGCCGACGTGGAGGGGACGGCCATGGCCAGGGCGATCAGGCGGATTGCGGTCAACACCGGAGGCGGCGATGCTCCCGGGCTCAACGCGGTCATCCGCGGAGTCGTGCTGTCGGCGCTGCGGCGGGGCTGGCAGGTTCTGGGCATCCATCGTGGCTACGAAGGGCTGCTCGACACCTCGAAGATCATCCCCCTGACCCGCGAGTCGGTGCGTGGCATCACCCACCTGGGAGGCACCATCCTGGGTACCACCAACAAGGGCAATCCGTTCGAGCTGCCGTACCGCAACGCCGACGGCTCGATGGTTGTCGTGGACCGTTCCGACGAGGTGGTGGCCAACTTCCACAAGCTCAACATCGATGCGCTGATCGCCATCGGTGGGGACGGCTCGCTCTCGATTGCCCAGCGGTTCCACGAGAAGGGGATGCCGGTGGTGGGGGTTCCCAAGACCATCGACAACGACCTGGCGGGCACCGTTATCACCTTCGGGTTCGACACCGCGGTGGGCATCGCCACCGACGCCCTGGACCGCCTCCACTCGACGGCGGAGGCTCACGACCGGGTCTTCGTGGTCGAGGTGATGGGGCGCTATGCCGGGTGGATCGCCCTCAATGCCGGCGTCTCGGCGTCCACGGACGTGATCCTCATCCCGGAGATTCCCTTCGACATCGAGATGGTGTGCGACAAGGTCATGGAGCGCGAGGGCGAGGGTCGCCGCTTCTCGATCGTTGTCGTCGCCGAGGGCGCCAAGCCGGCGGGTGGCGAGATGGTGACGCGGGGCCCTAAGGAGTCGGGGAGGGAGGTCCGGCTGGGTGGCATCGCCGAGCAGGTCGCCCGACAGATCGAGGAGCGCACCGGCAAGGAAACGCGGGCCGTTGTGCTGGGGCACCTTCAGCGCGGCGGGAGCCCGACGACCTTCGACCGGCTGCTGGCGCTGCGCTTCGGGGCTGCCGCGGTGCGGCTGGTGGCGGCCGGCCAGACCGGTGTGATGGTCGCTCTCGATCCGCCCGAGGTGCGCGCCGTGCCCCTCTCCGAGGCCATCGGACGATCGAGAACCGTGCCGCTCACCTGCGACACGATCCAGACCGGCCGCGAGCTCGGCATCTGCTTCGGCGACAGCCCGCCGGACTGAGGTCGAGCCGCCGCCGGTCGGGACGGCCCGCGTCAGCAGACCGGGTGGGGAGTCGGGAAAGGCAGCAAGGCGCGCCAGCGGATGATCTCGCCCAGTGCCGCCGCACTCGCCACCTGGCGACGGTTGCCCTTGTCCCGCGGCAGCGGGATGGGTGGCTCGGTCATCAGCCCCCACGCGGCGTTGGACGGTTGGTAGAGGTGGGGAGGCCGCTCGGTGAGGTGGCGGACGAGGCCGCCGTGGGCGGTCCAGTGGGCGAGCGCCGGTGGCTCCACGGCGGACAGCTCGCAGGCCAGGAAGAGCCCCGCGAGCAAACCGCATGCGGCCGACTCGACATAGCCCTCGACACCCGTGAGCTGGCCCGCCAGGTGGAGGTCCGGCCTGGCCTTGATGCGGAGGTTGCTGTCCAGATGGCGGGGGGCGCACACGAACGAATTACGGTGCACCATCCCGAAGCGCGCAATGCGGGCGTTGGCAAGGCCTGGAATGAGACGGAGGGTGTCCTTCTGGGCGCTCACCGTCATGCGCGTCTGGAAGCCCACCAGGTTCCAGTGCTCGGCCGCCAGGTCGTCCTGGCGGAGCTGCACCACCGCGTAGGGGCGCCGGCCCGTCCGCGGGTCGTCCAGCCCCACCGACTTCATGGGACCGTAGCGCAGGGTGTCGAGGCCGCGCTCGGCCATGACCTCGATCGGCAGGCAACCCTCGAAGTGCGGGATGTCCTTTTCGAACTCGTGGAGCGGCACCCTCTCGGCCTGGCGCAGCGCGACAACGAAGGCGACGTACTGGTCGTGGTCGAAGGGGGCATTCAAATAGTGGGCGCCGCCGCCCTTGCCGTACCGTGAGGCGGCGAAGAGAACGCCCAGGTCGAGAGAGTCGGCCGTCACGACTGGGGCAACGGCGTCGAAGAAGGAGAGCGACCCTTCACCCAGGAGCTCCTGAAGAGCGGCATGCAGCAGCGGCGAGGTGAGGGGGCCGGTGGCGAGGATCGCCGGGCCGTCTGGGATGGCAGTCGCCTGCCGGCGCACGACTCGAATCCGCGGGTGGGAGGCGAGCGTCTCGGTGATGTGCCGTGAGAACGTTTCGCGGTCCACGGCCAGGGCGTCGCCAGCCGGGAGCGCCGCGGCGCGCGCCGCCGCAAGGACGAGGGAGCCCATGGCCTCCATCTCGCGCTTGAGGAGCCCGACGGCGTTGCTGGGGTTGTCCGAGCGCAGGGAGTTCGAGCACACGAGCTCGCAGAGATCGCCGGTGCGATGCGCCGGAGTGAGCGTTGCCGGGCGCATCTCCCAGAGCTCGACGTCGACGCCCGCTGAGGCGAGCTGCCATGCCGCCTCGCACCCGGCGAGCCCGCCCCCCACCACCATGACCATGCGCGTGTGCCCTGTCACTCGGCCGGGACGCGGTAGGTGCAGCCTTCTGTTGCGCAGACCCACTCCGTGCCGCGGCGCACGGTTTTCTTCTCGAGGACGAAGACGGCGCCGCAGGTCGGGCAGGGCCGCGGCAGCGGCCGGGCGTTGAGGGTGAAGGTGCACTTGGGGTAGCGGTTGCAGCCCCAGAACGGCTTGCCGCGGCGGGAGCGCTTCTCGACCACTTCGCCGTCGCAGCCTTCCCGGGGGCAGCGCACGCCGGAAGGAGTGTTGGGGCTCTGGGGCCCCTTGGTGAGGCGGCGAGTGCCCTTGCACTCCGGGTAGCGGGAACATGCCCAGAACGGTCCGAAGCGGGACCGCTTCTGGATCATCCCGGCGCCGCACTCTGGACAGACTGGGGTCTCCTCGGTGGGTTGCACGGCGCCCGGCTCGCGGGTCGTGCGGCACTCCGGATAGCGCGAGCAGGCCAGGTACTCCCCGTAGCGGCCGAAGCGCAGGATCATCGGCGAGCCGCAGGTCGGGCAACGCTCGGAGGTCTCGACCCCCTGGCGCTTGACCGACTGCATCTCGCTGCCGGCTTTCCGGAGGTCGGCCTCGAAGGCGCCCCAGAACCGGTTGAGGGTCTGTCGCCAGTCCTCCTTGCCCTCGGCCACGGCGTCCAGCTCCTCCTCCATGCGCGCCGTGTAGCGCTCGTTGATGAGGTCCGCGAACGACCCGACAAGCAACCGGTTGACGAGCTTGCCGAGCTCCGAGGGGGAGAAGGCGCCCTTCTCCTTGCTGACGTAGTCGCGGTCGGAGATCACCGAGATGATCTGCGCGTAGGTGGATGGCCGGCCAATGCCGTTCTCCTCCAGCGCCTTGACGAGGGTGGCCTCGGTGAAGCGCGGAGGTGGCTGTGTGAACTTCTGGAGGGCGTCCAGCTTCTCGAGCCGCAGCACTTGTCCCTCGGCGAGAGGCGGCAGCCTGCGGGTCGTCGGCTCCTCGTCGTCGGCGTCCGCGACCTTGCGTGGCGGCGGCGCCTCCTCCTCCTCGCGGTAGACGCGCAGGTAGCCTGGCTCCACCTCGACCTCGCCACGCGCCTTGAAGCCGTACCGTCCGGCCCTGACGACGACGTCGGTGACGTCGAACTGCGCCGGCGTCATCTGGGAGGCCACGAAGCGCTGCCAGATGAGGGTGTAGAGCTTGAGGGCGTCCGCCTCCAGGTGTGCTGCCACCGATTCCGGGGTGCGGGTCGGGTCAGAGGGGCGGATCGCCTCGTGGGCGTCCTGGGCCTCGGAGCGATTCTTGAAGTAGTTGGGCTTGTCGGGAAGCAGCTCGGGTCCGTAGGTGCCGGCGATGAAGCCGCGCACCGCCTCGATGGCCTCAGGCGCGACCCGCAGGGAGTCGGTGCGCATGTAAGTGATGAGGCCGACGCGCTCGCCGCCTCCCAGGTCGACGCCCTCGTAGAGGCGCTGGGCGAGCTGCATGGTCTTGCGCACGGCGAAGCGGAAGCGCCCGGCCGCGGCCTGCTGGAGCTTGGCGGTCACGAACGGCGGTGGCGCTTTCTGCTGGCGTCGCCGCCTGGCGACGCTCGCCACCACAAATGGCGCGTTCTCGACCTCGCCGCGGATCGCGGCCGCCGTCTCGCCGTCGCGCACGTGCAGCTTCTTGCCGTCACGAAAGGCGAGGCGGGCCACGAACGAAGGGGGCTGGTCCGCGCCCAGAAGGGCGTCCAGATGCCAGTACTCCTCGGGGACGAAGGCCTCGATCTCGGCCTCGCGGTCACAGATCATCTTGAGGGCGACCGACTGCACCCTTCCTGCCGACAGCCCGCGCTTGACCTTGTCCCAGAGCAGGGGTGAGAGCTTGTAGCCGACCAGGCGGTCGAGCACCCGGCGGGCCTGCTGGGCGTCGACAAGGTGCGCGTCAATGGGCCGGGGGTGGGCGATGGCCTCCTGCACGGCGCGCCGCGTGATCTCGTGGAAGAGCACCCGGCTGATGGGTTTTCCGGAATCCCGGAGGAGCTCGGCCAGGTGCCAGCCGATGGCCTCGCCCTCGCGGTCGGGGTCGGTCGCCACCAGAATCTCGTCGGCATGCCCGGCTGCTGCCCGGATCTCGTTGATGACCTTGCGCTTCGCCGGCATCACCTGGTAGCGGGGCGCAAAGCCGTCGGCGACGTCGATGCCGAGGTCGTTACGGGGAAGATCCCGCACATGGCCGACCGACGCCATGACGACGTAGCCCTTCCCCAGATAGCGACCCAGCGTCCGCGCCTTGGCCGGCGATTCGACAATGACGAGAGCTGTGCTCACCTCACCTCCGCCGGGGAACTCTAGCAGCGCTGTCAAGCTCATCGAGGTTCGGAACGGCGCTGGCGGGGAGATCGGCGACCCGAATGGACGGGGGAACGTGGCCGGCGAGCGGGGTGCCAACACGTCTGCCCCGCTTCTCGATCCCCCGCCATCGTGGGCGCAGACCCCGATCCGGTGGCCGGGGACGGAAGAGCTTCCTTCCAGGTACACCCTGTCGCCCCGGGAGGACAGCGCAACAAGTGGGAGAATGCCAACGTACCCATATGGGTTCTATTGGAGCGCGGTTGGCGTGCGTATTGCAACGATGTCTCAGGGAGGCGATCGCCGCGCGGCGGTCGCGGGAGGAACGGGTCATGACGAACACTCGGACGTTTGCTCTGGCGACGATCCTCGGTCTGGCGGCGCTGGCAGGCTGCAAGTCGGCCGCGGTCAAGGACGAGAAGCCGGTTTCCAAGCAGGCATCGGTCGAGCAGGTGGGTGCCACGGTGGTGAAGTACGCCGGCCCGGACATCGAGCTGGCGCTCTCCTACCGATTTGCCAACATCAACATGGGCATGGAGTGGCTGATCCTGGACGCGGCGGTGACGGGCACCGACCGGGTCTCGGTCGAGCTCAAGCGCGAGAAGATCTCCCTGCGCACGCCGGACGGCGACATCGTGCCGCTGCCCAGGCAGGAGGAGCTCGGCGATGCCTTCGCGAGCATCCGTGCTGCGAATCTGCGAGCCGACGTGGCGTCCGAGCCTCTGCGCTACTGGGGTGGGCGGCGTGAGTGCACCCTCAACTTCCTCGTCGAGCCGGGCTCCAACCTGGCCATGCAGTCGATCTGGGTGAATGACGAGCGCTGGTGCACGGGTCGCCTGTACTTCCCGCTCATGAAGAACGTCCAGCCCGGCCGCTACGAGCTGCGCATCGACCTGCCCGAGAGCAAGGTGCGTGTGCCGTTCGTGCTCGGCGCTAGCCGGTAGCGGATCGGTGCCCACGCCGGAAGCTGCCGTCAGGCTCGCGGACGACCCGGCCTTCAAGCTCGAGCTGCACGAGCGATTCGAGGACCGCAGCCACTGGCATGCCGGTGGCGGAGGCCAGGTCGTCCACGGTGGCGCTCGTCCCGGGCTTCAACGCTGCCAGGAGCCCGTCGGCTGGTGGCTCTGGCGTGGCCGGAGGAGGCACGACGCCGATGACCTCCAGGATGTCCGCGACCGTCAGGGCGGGAGCGGCGCCCGATCGCAGGAGCCCATTCGGGCCTGCGGACAGCGGGGCGAAGACCGAGCCCGGCACCGCCAGCACGTCGCGTCCCTCCTCCAGCGCCAGCCGGGCGGTGATCAGGGCTCCCGAGCGGACGTCCGCCTCGACCACCACGATCGCCTGCGCCAGCCCGGCGATGAGACGGTTGCGCTCGGGGAAATGATGCGCGAGCGGAGGGCTGCCGGGCGGGTACTCGGTCAGAAGGGCGCCGTGCGCGACGATCTGCGCGGCAAGCTGATCGTGCTCGGGCGGGTAGAGGCGGTCGGGGCCGCTGCCCCAGACGGCCGCGGTGGGGCCGCTGCTCGCAATGGCGCCGCGGTGGGCGGCTGCATCGACACCGCGCGCCATCCCCGAGACGACGGTGACGCCAGCCCGGGCGAGCTCCCGGCCGAAGCACTCGGCCACTTCCCGGCCATAGGCGGAAGCCTTGCGAGCGCCGACCAGGGCGACCGCGGGACCGGCCGGCAGTGTCCCCCGCACGAAGAGACCGAGGGGCGGATCCGCCAGGGCCACCAGGCCCGGTGGGAATCCGGGTTCACTGGCGTCGCACCACCGCCAGCCCAGGCGATCGAGCTGCAGGAGGACGCGGTCCGCCAACGGCACCGCGGCCTCGGCCGCCGCGGTGCGCCCCGGATCGCTGGCCTCACCAGCCAGCCAGGCGCCCGCCTGTCGGCGGCTCTCGCGGCCGCCGTCGGGATGGGCCAGGACCCAGGCGAGAGCACGTCGCGACTGGAAAGAGGGAGTAGTCATGTGTGCCTATAATACCGGGACGTTCAAGGGGGTGGTATGCGCTGGAGCGTGATGGCGATGGCGCTGGCGGTCCTGGCCGGTGGTTGCGCGAGCTCACGGCCGAAGGCGAGTGCGAACTTCGAGATGCGGGCCGGGGTCAAGGCGGCGGCCAGGGAGTACTGGCAAGAGGCCCACTTCCGCTTCGAACGCGCGCAGCAACTGGAGCCGCAGAGCTTCAAGGTCCTCAATAACCTGGCGGTCTCGCTCGAGGCCCTGGGCCGTTACGAGGAGGCGCTCGGGATCTACAAGCAGGCCCTGGAGCAGTCGCCTTCCAACACGGCGCTGAAGCGCAACTACGCCCGCCTCGCCGAGTTCTACACCAGTCTGGCGCGCGGGGTGAAGCCGAAGGAGAAGGGTGATGCGAAGCCTTAGCCTTGCTCTCTGTGTGTTGCTCGCGGCGGCGGCGGTGCAGGCGGGAACGCGCGAGATCGAGCTCTCCTTGCCGTTGCGGTCGAAGTTCCAGATCTCCGGCCACGAGCGGCTCCAGATCGGGCCGTTCCTGCGCGAGACCCGCGGCGACGAGGCGCCGGCGGCGCTGAAGTTCGACGTCGCCCAGGAGTTTGAACGGTTCCTCCGCAAGCTCCTGCGCAAGGAAGGCAAATTCGTGATCTTGCCGGCCATCGAGGGGGTGCGGCTGTCGACCACGGATCCCCTGCAACTGTCGAAAGACACCGAGTTCTGGCGCGAGCTGGGAACCAGGGCCGGCGCCGACTATGTGGTGGCCGGCTCCATCGAGTTCACGGTCCAGGACACGACGCAGCCGAAGATGGAGTCCTACGAGTCGCCGATCGACGGCCGCACCTACTACCGTCAGGTGATGGTGGAGCAGACCGGGTTCACCTACGACATCCTGCTCAACGTGTATGATGCCCGCACCGGGGCACTCGTCTTCCAGGAGCCATTCAAGGACACGCAGGAGCGCGAGGAGCGCAGCTTCGACGAGTTCACCGGCATGTTTGCCAACCTCTACGCGCTCGAAAACAAGCTGGTGGGTGTGTTCGTGCCCCGCACCGTGAAGACCAAGCGGTTCCTCTTCCTGCCCTGACGGGGGTGCCATGAAGCGACTGGTTTCCATCCTGGCTCTGACCGCGCTGGCGTCGTTGCCGGCGTCAGCGCAGTACTTCGGCAAGAACAAGGTCCGGTACGACGCCTTCCAGTGGAAGGTCTACCCCACCCCCCATTTCCGGATCTCCTACTATGATCGGGTCGAGCCGTCCCTTCCGAAGCTGGCGTCGTTCGCCGAGAGCGCCTACGACGAGCTCGCCCGCAAGCTCAACTTCCAGATCACCTCCGAGCCGATCCCGATCATCGCCTACGCCACCCATGCGGAGTTCGAGCAGACCAACACCCTCGTCGAGTTCATCCCCGAGGGTGTGGGCGCGTTCGCCCTGCCGTCCCGCAACCGCATGGTGCTGCCGGTGGACCTCACGGACAGGGGGCTGCAGGAGCTCATCCAGCACGAGCTCACGCACGTTTTCCAGTTCGAGATCCTTTTCCAGGGCAGGCTCGGGAAGGCGCTTACCTCGAGCCCGCCTCAGTGGTTCATGGAGGGGATGGCGTCGTATTTTGCCGACGACGAGGACGCGCGCGCCAGATCGATCATGCGCGACGCGGCGCTGGCGGACCGGGTCGCCTCGGTCGCCGAGGGCCCACAAGGGTACGACGCCTACCGGTACGGGCACATGGTGTTCAAGTTCGTGGAGTCGGAGTGGGGCATGGAGGGCGTCCGCGACCTCGTATTCGAATTCCGCAACAGTCTCTCCGGGTCCGTGGGTAAGGCCGTCAAGCGCGCCTTCGACCTGGACATCGAGGAGTTCGACTCCCGATTCCGCTCGTGGATGCGCAAGTACTACCAGCCGTTCGGGGAGCGGGGCGATCCGCGTGAGTTCGGCCAGCTCTTCAGGATCCAGACCGAGAGTCGCATGGAAACGTACGAAACCTCGCCGGTGGCCTCCCCGTCCGGCGATCTCATCGCCGCGTTCACGACCTTCAAGGAGGACGTGGACGTGGTGCTCTTCGGCGTGCCCGACCGCAAGCTCTTTCGCAACCTGACGAGTGGCAACACCACCCGGTACATGTATCTCATCGCTCAGATGCTGACGGTGGGACCGGATCGGGGCCGCGACCTCGCGTTCTCTCCGGACGGCGACCTCATTGCGGTGTTCGCCCGCCGCGAGCGCTCCCGCGACCTGTTGCTGCTGGACTCGACGCGGGGCCGGATCCGCCGCCGCTTTCCGATCAGCGTCGACCAGGCGATGGAGCCGGCGTTCTCTCCGGACGGCAAGACCATTGCCTTCCATGCCTTTGCTGGCGGCCGCGCCGACATCTACCGACTGGACCTGGAATCCGGGAAGATCACCAACCTCACCCAGGACGAGGCCTACGACGGTGACCCGGTCTTCACGGCCGACGGCAAGCACCTGGTGTTCTCGTCGCAGACCGGCGACTACTCCAAGCTCTTCGAGCTCGATCTCGAGAACCCGACGCAGCGCCGGCAGCTCACCTTCGGAGCGGGGGACGACGAGGGGACCTCGTTCTCGCGCGACGGCAAGCGCCTGTACTTTGCCTCGGACCGCGACCAGGGGGTCATGGACATCTACGCCCTCGACCTCGAGACTCGCGAGCTGACACGACTTACGAAGGTCATCGGCGCCGCCCTCAACCCGGTGGCGATCCCGACGCGCGACGGCGAGCGGGTCGTTTTCCAGGGTTACGCCAAGGGGCGCTGGTCGCTCTACGTGACGGATCCCGCGCAGGGCAAGCCGGCCGGCAAGGAGGAAGTCGTCAAGGAGGCTCCGGCCCGCGAGCGCTACGAGCCTGCCATTTCGGTCGCGATCAACAAGGAGAAGGCCGAGCCGGTCAAGCGTCACAAGCTGGGCATCGACGACATGCAGGTGCTGGTCGGCATCAACAACGACAACACCCTGCTGTCGGAGACCTACATCTCGCTGGCCGACAACTACGGCGACCGGCGCTTCAACCTCCTCCTCTCCTCGGTCCAGGGCTACACGACTTTCTCGGCGAGCTACCTCAATCTCGCCAAACGGTTGCAGTGGGGGCTGACGGTCTTCGACGACCGCTCGTACTACGTGTACCGCGCCAACCCGGTCGAGGACCGGGTGGTCCAGCAGCAAGCGGTGCGACAGACCGGGGCCGCAGCGTTTGCCCAGTACCCGTTCTCGATCTACCACCGCGTCGAGGCGACGGTGGGCTACATTTCCCAGTCGATCTCGTACCCGATGTTCACCGATCAGGGGACTCGATTCGCGTCGATCTCGAACAACATCCCCTGGGTGGGGGTCAGCCTGACCGGCGATACGACCTTCTGGCAGTACTACGGCCCACACGGTGGGCGTCGCATGCAGCTCTCGGTCAACAACTCCATCGACACCCAGAACGGCGGGAGCCTGTCGCGGGACTACATCCTCGACGCCAGGCAGTACCTGCCGATCTCGCGGCGCAACGAGCTGGCGCTCAGGCTTTACGCCGCGTGGGCCGACGGCAACCAGCCGAACCTCTACTACTTCGGCGGGATCGACACCTTGCGGGGCTACGACTACCGCACGCTGGTCGGCAACCGCGCCGCATACCTGAACGCCGAGTGGCGCTTCCCGCTCATCGACCACCTCGTGCTGCCCTGGCTCCACCTGACCTCGGTGCGCGGCCGCTTCTTCATCGATGTCGGCGGGACCTCGTTCGACCTGCCGGCCTACACCGTGAAGTTCGGCGGCGAGAAGATCCGGGTTCCAGGCTACAAGCAGGGCTTCCAGTTCATGAAGGACGGGCGGCTCAAGGATGCAGTGTCCTCCTATGGCTTCGGCCTCTCGCTGGACCTCTTCGGGTTGCCTGCCCATTGGGACTTTGCCAAGCGGTGGGACTTCAAGGACTCGATCGACAAGGGCTACAGGACTGAGTTCTGGATCGGCATGAGGTACTGAGTCGACGAGCAGGGGCAGGCCCCCACCCGTCCGGGAGTGCAAGTCAATGCCACGCGGCCGGCGAGTTGCCGGCCGTTTGGCTCAAGGAGCGGTGTGGGGGGCGGGGATGGCCTCGATGGCCGCCAGTGTCTCGGCGGCGAGGCGGGACTGGAGCTGCCGCAGGGCGTCCGCGCCTGGAGCGCGGCCCTTCCATTCCTGCTCGGCGGCGTGCACGGCGGCGAAGGCCCGGTGTTCCTGGGCCAGAAGGGGCACCAGGACCCCAGAGTCCCTGCCGGCAAGCGCCGACA
>Ga0116171_10004186_pt1 | contig 13043 bp, 12 predicted proteins | sample AD_JPNHW2_MetaG_FD_89798 | JGI IMG/M metagenome (GOLD analysis project Ga0116171, IMG submission 89798) | Active sludge microbial communities of municipal wastewater-treating anaerobic digesters from Japan - AD_JPNHW2_MetaG | ecosystem: Engineered > Bioreactor > Anaerobic > Digestate | place...
CGCTTCATTTTTCAGCCAGCTGTCCTATAATTACAAAGAATTAAATATGCTCCCTCCGCAGTTTGAAGACCATGACAGATCAGCCGCTATAGTTTCGGTGTTTATTCCTGGAGGCGGAATGTTCTATAAGGGATATAGATGGAGCGGCTGGGGCATTTACCTGGGAGAGATGTCCATGGCCGGTTATGCTGTGTACACCGATGATGATGCATTGAGAAATAAATTATTAGTGTCTCTTGCCGCAGTAAAGTGTGCTGAGATTATTCTCTCATATTTTATTTCACCGTCATATGCCAATTACAACAGTGAAGTTGCTTCATTTAATTCAGTAGATTTTTCAATCGGAATGAATAAGAACCATGAAGGGGGGGAGGATTTTACTGCTTCTGTATTTTTACGGTACTGATTCTGTTCCCTGAAAAAAAGAAAACTCCAAGGAATAGTGTATACGCTGCAATCGCAGGAATTATAAGCTGAGGGAAAAATTTCGCGAATGGAGCAAGTACAAGTATAACACCCCAGTGATAATAGATCGCTTTCTTCGTTTTAAGTGCTATGGGAAAATCATCCCATCGTATGATCACCATCATCCCTGTCAGATTCCATCCGTATAGAGAGTAAAAAGCGTGCATTCTTAAAATTATTTTTCCGTAGATTTCATCATAAGTAATCTGCTTTATTATGATATAAAGAATTCCTGTTACAGCCGTTGCCATGAGAAAATAGATTCCTGAAACCAGAAAATATTTCTGCTGCATTCTCCTGCCGAATTTAAAAAAGATCACAAAGATAAAAAGAACTGTTACAAAAAGATAAGAGGAAATAAATACTTCGCCCTGAAAAAATTTCATAATAATAAAAATAAAAAATATTATAACACCTGCGCTGATAGACCAGAAAAGAAAATGTTCAGCGGTTAAGATCGATTTATTACCGTTATTTTCGATTATCCCGAATATTATAGACATTGTAATGAGCGATACCGGAAATGAAAATCCGAGAAAGAAAACATCCAGTGTAAGCTTTTCAAAATGTAACAGGTTAAAATAAGTATCATTCAGTATAACAAACGAAGACATAAGGAGAGCTATTACCAGGCACAAAAGCGAAGCATGATGAAACTTCTCTGATGCCGGGGACTCTCTCTTGAAAAAAACTGACGGAAAGAAGGAAAATCTTTTTATCCTGAAAGATTCAACAATCATGGCAAGAATTACCGCGACAGCTGCTGCCGGGATATAGAGTTTCATAAAAGCAAGAATTGCGTAAAGAATACTTAAAATAAAAAAAGTAATTGTTTTGGCGGAGGGTTTGTTCCTTCCCTCTGTGAGATAAAGAATAGTAAATCCGCCGCTTGTAAGGTTGAAGAGAAATATATGCAGCCTTTCAAAATTCATCTGAAAGTAATAATCCAGATAACCGAAAATGAAGGCTGCAGTCATAGCCGTGAATAGTATCAGCCTGAAAAAAATATGTTTTTTAAAAAACATTTTGTTCCGCTTTCCTGTTAACTGAAAAACGCTTTGTATAGTAAATGTGCAGAGTAAATATCAGCTTTTGATGTTACCTCACACACCGAGTGCATTCCCAGTACACAGGGGCCGGCATCAACGCAGTCCATGCCGAATCGTGACATAAACATTGCGATGGTCCCCCCTCCGCCGATATCAATTTTCCCCATCTCGCCGGTCTGCCACGGAATGGAATTTTTTTCGGCAATATCCCGCATAAACTGCATATACTCGGCGTGAGCATCGTTTGTATTATACTTTCCTCCGCCTCCGCCGTATTTTTCGATTGAAACACCTTTTCCGAGATAAGAAACGTTCTGCGGATCATTAACAGATGAAAATGTCGGGTCCATAGCTGTAGTCACATCAGCTGAGATTGCTTTAGATCCTTCAAGTATTCTCCACGGGAGAATATTTAATCCTGCGAGTTTAATATAATCAAAAGTAAAATTAACAAGCGAGAAACTCTCGGCACCGGTATCACCGTAAGAACCGGTCTCCTCTTTATCTGTAAAATAGGCTACCGCGGTGTGAGAGGGATTTTTTGTTTCAGTCAATGCCATAAGGGATGAATATACACACACCCTGTCATCCTGCCCGTATCCTCCGATCAGTCCCCGGTCAAAACCGATATCGATGCTTTTCTGCGCGGGAACAAACTCAAGCTCCGCGAATGCGAAGTCCTCCTCAATCAATCCGAATTCATCATTGAGATATTTGAGTACGGTGAATTTTACTTTTTCCTTAATGTCTTTATCCCGTAAAGGGATATGGCCGCAGATAATATTAAGCTCCTCCCCCTCAATGATTTTCGAGCCCTCTTTTTTCATCTGCTCTTTGGCAAGATGCGGCAGAAGATCCGGGATGATAAATTTCGGATCGGCATCTTTATCACCGATATGAATTTCAATGTTTTTTCCGGATTTTGTAAACGCAATGCCGTGAAGTTCCAGGGGAGTGTTGATCCAGTGAAATTTTTTTATTCCGCCGTAGTAATGAGACTTTAAAAGCGCCAGCTCTGAATTCTGGTAAAGTGGTGACGGTTTAAGGTCAAGGCGCGGAGAATCAACATGAGACCCGATCAGGCGGAATTCATCCATTTTCTCACCCGCTACGAATGCTGTAAGAGTTTTTCCCTTGAAAATTTTATATCCCTTGTCCCCTTTTTTTACTGATTTGAGGTTTTCAATATTTTTGAAACCGGATTTTTCCAGTATTTTTTTTATATTTTCGATACAGAGTCTCTCGGTTTTTGATTCAGTAAGAAATGATTTGTAATTACAGGCAAAGTCAAAAATCTTTTTATGTTCTGTATCCTTGAAATCTGTCCATGCGCTCTCTTTTTTATAAAACAGCTTTTCTTCAAGTTTTTTGTTAGGATTTTTCTTTTCACTCTTCTCTGTCATTTTTCCACCTTTTTTAGTACTCTTTCAATATAGTCAGTTTTTTACTGTAATGGTCTCTCTAGCAACATTTTTTTTGATTTGGGGAATAAGTTGTGTATTATTTTCTCCTTCCTTGATGGGACTGCAAACAGGATGTTTGCGTTTCGACGCGCGACACGATGTCGAAATAAGCGTCGAATGAAGGGGCAGGGGGATGAGGGCAATAACAATTAATAATAACATTTTAGTACACGCATGCCGATCTATATAATGATACATTTTTTTTACCGGATAAACTATGAGTGTTTCAGGAAATATTATAATAATGCCGGATAAATTCCGTGATCCATATATTTTTGAAAATATCCTTTCAATGCAGGAGGAAATCTTTTCAGAGAGGGCGTCACTCGATATGTCACGTGTCGCATTCATGGAGCCTTATTCAATGCTCTCTTTTCTTATTATGGGACGGAATTATCTGAGGACGAGCGGTGAAAAGCTGAAACTGATTAATGTGCCGATTCATATACAGCAGTATCTTACAAGGATGGATTTTTTTGAGAACGGCGCCTTTAATATGCCTGAAGTCCTGAAAGACAACATGATGTTTAAAAGAAATGTTTCAAGCAGCAGGCTCCTTGAAATTACAATGATTCCAAATAAAGAGAGGCAGAGTGTAAATGTGATATCCTCTGTAATCGCGCTTTTCCGGAAGAGGGCATCTATCATTTTGAAATACTGGATGAATGATTCGGTCACTGATTACTTTGTCACAGTGATCTCGGAACTATGCCAGAATATTTTTGAGCATAGTCTCGATTCAGGATATATGGCCATGCAGACATACCGTTCGGGGAATGAAAATATAGCAAGGCTTGTAATCTCGGATTCAGGAATAGGAATCTTAAAAAGTTTCAGCGGCAGGGATGATCTTCATTATGCAGGAGCTGCAGAGCTTATAGAGATGGCACTGACAACTCCGATTTCAAGCAAAAGAGAGTTCGGTTACGGTTTATGCCAGGTAAATTCAATAGTTGAAAGGCTTAAAGGTGTAGTATTCATAAGATCAGGCGGATCATCCCTTACGGCGCTTTATGATAGAAAAGATACAAATTCAAAACATATTTTTCACAGAAACGGACTGGTTCAGTTTGACGGGACACAGATTTCAATTTCGTTATCTGCATAGAGCAGCATAGAGAGGATTTGATGATAATTGATGTGGCAAAGACTGCTAAAGAATTAAAAGTCAAACTTCCGGATCTTATTACAAGACCCGTGGGAAGAATGATGTATGCCGCCACCATAGAAAAACTGTCAATTATCGGTGCAGGAGAGACTGTTATACTCGATTTTGGCGGGGTTAAGGTAATCGATTCCTCTTTTATAGATGAATATATAGTTAAGCTGATACACGATTCGAGGGAAAAGGATTTTTATCTTAAACTGAGGAATATATCCCCTATATCTGAAATTAATATTGACTCTGTTTTCAATTCATATTCTAATTATAAAGATACAAGGATTGCGGTAGCAAGAGAGGAGATCGGGAAAAACAACAGGTTTTATATAGGCCCTCTGATTGAACATGAAAGTGACATTATGGATTATCTTAGAATTAATATAAGTGCGGGAATTGATGATATTTCGAGATTCTCAGGGATCGATTTTAATTTATTAAAATCTTTGCTAGATGAACTTTCTATTTTAAGAGTAATAAGAAGAAATAACGGGAATTTTACTGCGGTTTAGGTTTTAAATGATTAAGAAAATTAAGAATGAACATGTACATAGAGATGACAGCCTTTTTGGTCTTCTTTTGTCATATAAACATAATAATACTTATGTCAGAGTTTTTCTTAATGAAGCGGAGGCATCTGTTGCAGTCATATTGACCGGCAACCCGAAGTTCTGGATTAATCTTCCTCCGGAAATTACAACTGCATATCGAAGCATGAAACGGCTTGAAATAGACACGGAGAAGATGTTTATAAAGTACATTCTGCCTGAACATCTTATAAAAACAGCGGGGATTTCTGCGGGAATAAATCTTTCGTCTGATAAAATTGAAGTTGAAAATATGCTTGATACTCAGGGATATTATTTAATTAAAACTTCAACCCGCTATTTGAACAGGGTATTGACCGGAGTTAAGAAGCTTTTAAATCTCTCACCTCAAAAAAAATATGAAATTCTTGAGAAGTGTATTTCGGAAGAACAGGAAAATTAAATGGCTACTAATCAGAACATCATAGGTGAAAAAGCAAAAAGGATTGAAATAGCCCTGAAGTTTACAAATGGGGATATGGATAAAGCAAAACTTATGGCGTCAGGCAATATGTTTGATGTTATAGCAGTTAAGGGAAAATTTACTGTTGCGGATCAGGATAAATCAGGATTTTTCCTCGCTTATTTCAATATTATCGGTGAATATATAGCAGCTATAAAAAGCGTAGTAGTATCAAATAACAGTATTTTTTCAAGGATACGGATTTTTGACGACTGGAAATCTCATTATAAAAATATGCTGGCCTATGAAAAGGGTGAAGATACTTTAGATTCAGAAAAACTGAGCTCTGATCTGCTCGGGTCATTTATTAAAGTAGATGTTTTCCCCGATGTACAGAAGCAGAATCTTGATTATCTATCATCGGCAATTCCGGATATGATTAAGGCCAGTTTCAATTCCTCAAGTGTCAAGTGCCAGCTCGATCTGGAACAGACAAGTTCCCTGGAACTTGTCTTAATGGGAATAGATGTAATGGTTCCTGCCCCTGAAGAGGAACCTCATGAAGAGCCTCAGGAATCCGGAGCAGCGGAAGTTAAACCGGTACCGGAAAGCGCATTTGATAAAAAACTTGCGGAGATTGAGTCCAAAGCGCAATTCATTGTTGAAGGATGCTGTGTCCTCTCTCCGGTAAGAGGAAAGTTGATAACCGAGATTACATCAGGGGAGAGAATTTATGTCGTTCTCCCTTCGAAGGACTCGGTATCGCAGCGGATTCTCGATGCATATAAGGCCAGGAATAGTGAAGGGAATCCTCTCCCTGTTGTAGGCAGAGTAATGGAGAAAATTCCTTACGAACTTACCAAGGGTTATGTGCTATATGTTCTTGTAGCAAAAGGTATATATGCAAAAATAATTGAAGAGGAAAATGTGAAAATTCAGACAGAACTTTCTGCTGCGTCTTCAAAAAGCGAAAGTGATGCCGAGTTGGATCCGAGAAACAGAATTTATAACTGGCTTTTATATGTGGTTTTCATATTATTAATCATCGCGCTGATATCAATATTTTCAATGCTCTGATTGTTATGTGATTCATGAATGAAACATAGAATTTTTATAATTCTTTTTATTTTTACAGCCTTATGTTTTTCTTCAATATTTCTTTCCGCCCAGATGCCTGACTGGAAGTTTTTCCGGGACCGGGAGGGGAACAGCTACTATTACGACAGGGCTCTGAAACTTAGAATAACTGATGAGAAACCTTTTGAATATCATCCGGTATCAGCTGACGGTGGTGATTACTATCTTCATAAAGGGATAGAGCTGATCCAGAAAGGGGAGTATCCTGAAGGGCTGTTCTATCTTAAATCCCTGAAGTCTCTCCCGATGGATAATTATAAAGTCAGAAAGAACGCTGAAGATGCATCGGAATGGATTAACTCTCTACAGAAAAAACATGGAACAAGATATGAACGATTTGATAAGGAGAGTACTATTCTACTTAACTTTTCCGATACCCGCTATAATCTGATTAATGAAAAACTCCGTTATAAAATTAACCTCGGGAAACAGCCCCGAGTTATAAAAGCCGTATGGAAACTTTATGATAAAGGATATGGTTTGAAATTCGGCTTCAATCTTGATAAAGACAATGCTGAAGAGGGCTATGACTGTATCGCCGGTATAGAATCGAGAATCTTTAAAGGAAAGATCGGCAGTGTCCGTGAAGCTGAGGAATCCTGGAGAAATGAATTCGGAAAAGATAATTTCATCAGAGAGGAAATATTAAGAAGGGATGACAGAATAATCTATACATATACATACAGTGATAGCGTTCCATTTTCCGGGATCGAAGGTATATTTATAAACGGAAATATTATTCATATACTCCGTGTTCTCTGCAGCAACACTATTAAAGATAAAGTTTTTGAAGAAATAAGGAAGCCTGTGGAAGAGATGGTGATTGTAAAATAGCCTTTACAGCACTATTGCCGGTTTTTGTAAATCAGAGCAGTTTCTCCGCAGTTTTCTTCATCTTTGCAGTTTGCGCAGTCTTTCCATATTTTTTCAGGGAAGTCATCTTTTGGTACTGTCACAAATCCGTTTTTTGCGAAAAAGTCCGGCCTGTAAGTAAGAGTAAAGATTTTAGCAGTATTTTCTGATCTCACACGGGTAATAAGCTCCGAGAGAAGTGCTTTTCCTACCCCCATTCCCTGAAATGTTTTATCCACCGCAAGTGAACGAACCTCTTTAAGATTTTTACCATAATCATAGTATGTTACTGAACCGATAACTTTACCGCCAGAGACTGCAACAAAGAAATTGCTGATATTATCTTTGATGTCATCCATAGTTCTTTCAAGGATGACACCTTCTCCGGCGTAGTATTTTATTAATTTGTATATTGATCCGGCATCGCTCATACGTGCGGTTCTGATAAAGTAAGCCATAGTTTCTATCCGGTTAAATGCGTTTGATTATCTGTGCATTAGTCGCGATAGCATACTGCTTGTAAAGAGAAATTTCAGAAAGAGATTTCCGTGCGTCAGATTCTGTTTTATAAGGACCTGTAAATATTTTAAAATTCTGATTATTTTTTGATACTATTACTGTATGGCCTTTGCTGCTCAGGAATTGAGCTACAGGCTTAAGATCCGCTTCGTTATATTCTTTACCAAGCTGTATAACAAAAGGATATTCTACTTTGGGATATATCTGATTAGCGGGTTTTGAATTGCCTGTTACATCTTTTACGGCATCCGACATCCTCTCCCCCAGGTTGTTCATTGCGCTTAGGGTATGATCGTCTACTATCTTTCTTTCAGCTCCGCCTGCAAACTTAATACCGATTATCAGACCTGTTGTGAAAGAGATTATTATTAGAGCTGCAATCATCGTAATTATTCTCGTAGCTTTTTTGCGTGATTTATCATTCTCACGTTCAACGCTCCCGGAGGTTCTTGAAAAATATTCTGTATCAAATTTATCAAATTGAGGAGGAAGGTCACGCAGATGCCTTCCGTCATAAAAATCCATATTCTGCATAATAAACCCGTAAAGAAAGATATTTGAGATGAACCGGTTCCATCCGGTCTATATAATAAGATTGTCGGCACATGGATTTAACTCTTTTAGTAAAAGAAATTTTTTTAAGGGAGTTTTGGGAATAATATTCCCGCGCTGGAGATTTATGTCGCTTTATAATATTATTTTGTATCTGATTTGACTTCTGATCCGGATTTATCCGGTTCGAAATTTTTATAGCAGATAATATTTTTAAAGTACCGGCTGTTGAATAAAGAATATATACAAAAATGAATTTTTAGTTTCGGAAATAAAATTTGAAACTTGCCGGTATCCCTTTTAAATTCAAAGGAGTTATTATCAGGATCGTTACTAATATAAAACAAATTCATAAATAAAAGCAGGAGGATTAAATGATGCGATCTTTTTTTCTTAATGGCTGTATTGCTTCAATCTTTTATTTATCGCTGATTGTTATTGTACTCATAAACAGCGGTAATCTACTGGCAAGCGATCTTTCTGATGCCACGGAGCTGCGTGCAAAATGCGAAACGGAGTTTAAAACTATTGAAGTACCGGCAAAAAATTTTGGTAATTATTATGTGAAACAGAATTATAAGACTGCAACGGATTTACTTAAGGAGGGGAAGATTAAGCTTGCCCAGTCAAAGTATCAGGATGCGATTGCCATTTATAATAAATATCAGCAGCTCCAAAACGATATGTATAAAGAACTTGCGAAGGATTATATCTCCCGCGCTGAAACTATATACAATGATACCGCAGTGGAACTGGTTGATTTTATAGATAACGATAAGGTGAGCCAGTATTTCAGGCTGGCGAATCAGAATGTAGTTGATGCGAAAAAGGCTTCAACCGCAGGGAATTATAAGCTGGTAATTGAAACATGCAGAACTTCTAAAAAATATTCCTTTGAATCTTACAAGGCTGCGGGGAAAGCTATACCTGATAAATATAAGAAAGACGTAAAGGATAATAATAAGGAGTTAGAATAAAAATTTTCAGAAGATTGAGCGTAAAAAATGATGCCTGTGATTGATATAATCATGTCTACAGAAATGAAAAGAGTTTGTACATATTATATAATGATACAAGTGAAACAGAGTAAAATCTATTTCACTTGTATTTCACAATATTAGCTAAAGGTTTAACAATCTCTTTCCGCATACGTCTTTTATAGATCTCGTTTCTAAAACCACCAAATTTAGAAAGTAGAATAAGTATAGCATTAGTCAGGCGTATCTTGAACATATTCTGCGGGAAGTCAAAAATTCCGTGTTTTTTGTAGTACTTGAAGTCTGAAATAAATGGAAAGCGAAGCCTCCCGAAAACATCATCCCTGAATATTTTCCATCCGCCAACACCGATAAATGTCTGTGGTTTTATATACTTATGATCGGCATACCATACTGATTTTTTAGACAGGCTCGCTATCAGTATGTCAATTTTCCGTGAGTCGCAGGATTCATCAGTGACAATACCGGCCGGGTTAGCTTTCTGCCATTCTGTAATTTCATCAATGAAGTCTCGAAGGGATGGGACTTGTGAAACCGGCCCGGAAACTATCCATCCCATCTGCTTTCCGGCAAGTACCGGTATGTGTGTATTATAGAAAGCTCTGTCAAAAAACTGTTTCCACTTTGAAGAAAGAAAACGGTCATGAATGCTTCCCGCCATAAATATGATATCTGCAGGTTTTACCTTTCTCTCATAAAATTCATGATAACCGTCGGTGTCTCCGTACGAACAGATGTTGTCATATCCGCATTGAATACATCCGATACATCCTCCCTTGATATCTATATCACGGAGGTTGATGACTTCCGGTTCTGATATGAATGAATTTTTCAGGTGATTTATCATGCCTGACAAATTTTTGTGTCCTTCCTCGAGATCGGTAATAATGACTATTTTTTTAGAGCCTGAATCGGTTTTTGCAGCAGTTTTTCCGGGACGGTATACAAATCGGGAAGGTTTTATTTTCGGATAAATCACGTCCGACGGCTGCCGTTCCTTAACTGCAGTGATTATTGATTCTGTGAATACCATGAAATTATCTCTTTTTGTACTGTGCATCAGGTCATACATCTCTGCAGAATACGATCCGGCAAAAACCATGCCCAGGTCATCGCATATAGCCCTCATGTAGGAATGGGCTGTATTGTCAAAAAAGTGAATTGATGTTGAGAGTACTCCTGTATACTTTCCGCGGAAGTATTTCTCCGCCTTGCGTTCTGATATCAATTCAATAAAACGCTTATATTGAGAAGGAACCAGGCATACATATAGAGGGAAAGCCCAGAGTATAAGATCGGATGATTTAACGTCATTTAAAATCGAATTAAAAGCTTCCGCTTCACGTTCAATTTTTTTTATCTGAAGGGAGATATTGTGGGTCTGAATTTCGAGTTCCGGATGATGCTTCCCCATATACTGGATATACTGCATGGTAACACTTATATCACCTTTCGGGCTGCCGTTTAATACCGTGATTTTCATTTATCTCTCCTTGATGATGCATTATTTATTATCTAAATAATATATACAGGAACAAAAGAAAGCTTTATTTTTTCTATTGAGCTGAATGAAAATTTCTGATAAAAAATTATGCATGTTCAACTTCAAATTTTTTCATAAATTCAACCAGATGCTGAACTCCTTCAACAGGCATCGCATTATAGATGCTCGCCCTCATCCCCCCCGCAGTCTTATGTCCGGCGAGGTTTGTAAGAGATTTTTTCTCAGCATCTTTAACAAAGAGCGCATCAAGTTCTTTTGAACCGGTAGAGAATGTCACATTCATCAGGGATCTGAACTCTTTATCAACATTGCCTTTAAACAGTTTAGAATTATCAATATAATCATAGAGGAGGGCGGCTTTGTGTCTGTTGATTTTTTCTATCTCCTTAACTCCTCCCATATCTCTCAGCCATTCAAAAACAAGTTTTGACATATAAATCGCGTATGTCGGAGGAGTGTTGAAAAGAGACCTGTTCTCCGCATGAACATTAAAATTCAGCATTGAGGGAAGATTTTTATCCGCTCTCTTCATCAGATCTTTTTTTATAATTACAATTGTCACGCCGGCCGGCCCGATATTTTTCTGAGCGCCTGCGAAGATTATGCCGTATTTACTGACGTCATAATCTTCGGATAATATGCATGAGGACATATCCGCAACTATTGGTGTGTTCCCCGGATCCGGAAGGGTGTTATATTTTGTTCCATAGATTGTATTGTTATAGCAGATGTGGAGGTAATCTGCATTGCTGTTAAATTTGAGATTTTCAAATGACGGGATATAAGCATACATCCTGTCTTCAGAGGATGCGAGGACATTCACCTTTCCTAATTTCTCGCCTTCTTTAATAGCATTCTTTGTCCATGCCCCGGTATGTATGATATCAAATGTTTTATTTGCGGTCATTATGTTCATAGGAATCATTGCGAACTGAAGAGATGCGCCTCCCTGGAGAAAAAGGACCTGGTAGTCGGCAGGAATATTCATAAGCCTGACAAGAAGCTCTTCCGTTTCATTCATTATGTCCATAAAGAGTGGTGATCTGTGACTCATCTCCATAACAGACATTCCTGAATCGCGGTATTCAAGCATTTCGCCTGCGGCTTTCTTCAGTACGCTCTCGGGCAGGACTGCAGGTCCGGCTGAAAAATTATAAACTCTTGCCATATGATTATTCCTCAAAGTTTTTTTACAGGAAAATAGATTTATGGAGCATGTCAAGTTTTAACTATATTTTCTTCTTGAAAATAAAATTTATTTATAAGCTATGGTCTGTTATTGTATAATATGTAATTACTAACGAGGGTATCTAAAAAATGGCAAAAATCAGAGCTTTCAGGGGAATCAGGCCGGTAAAAGATCTTGCTCATAAAATTGCGGAGCTTCCTTATGATGTTGTATCACTTCCGGAGGTTATTGAAATAGCAGGTAACAATCCATATAACTTTTATCATGTAACAAGATCGGAGATGGATCTCGCAAAGGGAACAGATCCATATTCTCCTGAAGTATATAGTAAGGCAAAAGAAACTTATGAAATGTTTAAAAGCAGGGGCTATATGACGGCAGACCTGACGCCTATGTTCTATCTTTATTCGCAGGTGATGGACGGAAGGATGCAGACCGGAATTGTCGCATGCGCCGATGTTGATGACTATATCAGAGAGACCATCAAAAAGCATGAGCTCACTAGAGAGGAAAAGGAGCTTGATAGAACCAGGCATGTGGATATAACTAAAGCCAATACCGGTCCTGTTTTTCTGATATACAGGGACAGTGATGAAAAGAGAAAACTTGTAGAGCGAGCCATGACGGCAGAACCTGTTTATGACTTCACTGCGGCTGATGGAATAAGACATATAGTAAGAGTTATAGACGACCAGACACTCATCGCAGAAATTCAGAAATCATTTGTGAATGATGAACTCTACATCGCTGACGGTCACCACAGGGCAGCATCAGCAGTGAGAGTCTGTAAAATGCGGAGAGAAAAAAATCCTGCATACACGGGGGATGAGGAATTTAACGGATTCCTGTCGGTAATTTTCCCTCATACACAACTGAAGATTCTGGCATATAACAGGGTGGCCAGGGATCTCAACGGCATGTCGCAGGATGAATTTATAAATAAACTCGGTGAAGAGTTCAGTGTCGAAAAGAGCAATATAAAAGTTCCGGTGAGGGTTAATACTTTCTCTATGTACATAGGGAATGAGTGGTACTCTCTGAAGCCTAAATTTGAGATATCCAAAGATCCGATTGAATCGCTTGATGTGACAATTATACAGAAGAAAGTTTTATCTCCGCTTCTGGGGATTAATGATCCGAGAAAAGATAAACGCATAGATTTTGTC
>Ga0116171_10004187_pt1 | contig 13040 bp, 9 predicted proteins | sample AD_JPNHW2_MetaG_FD_89798 | JGI IMG/M metagenome (GOLD analysis project Ga0116171, IMG submission 89798) | Active sludge microbial communities of municipal wastewater-treating anaerobic digesters from Japan - AD_JPNHW2_MetaG | ecosystem: Engineered > Bioreactor > Anaerobic > Digestate | place...
ATGTTCCTCCCCTATAATAATTTTAAGGAGCGTGGTTTTCCCATGCCCGTTTCTGCCGGTTAAACCGATCTTTTCACCGGGATTTACATTGAAGCTGATATCGTCAAAAATCACCTGCTTTCCGAAGGATTTGTTCAGGTTCATTACTTTTATCATATGGTGTCTCTTTAGTCCTTTAATTTTAAAAGCATCTTATTATTTAGAATTGCTTTTTAATACCCGCGGATACTTCGGCTTTCGGCACTTTAACAGGCTCAGTGCGGTGCAGCCCGGTACAGGTCATGTTATCCACGATGATTTACATGTTCAGATTCCGGTTCCTGTGCCGAGTCTGCCGGAGTATTCAAAGGAATGACATGTTTTAATGCTTTCCCGAGCATAATATGGAATTTATGCCCGCTGTCATAGCATCTGAAGTGCTCTATTATTTTCAATAAAAATATTTTTATCAATGAATGTAATTTTAATGAATCATGGATAAATGAATTGATTCTAGCGGGAAAATCAGTATTATTATTATGCAATGTTTTTTCAAAAAAGATAATTTATTATGCTCTTTATTGGAATTACTGCAGGTGAGCGGAACATGTTCATTTAATTGATTAAACAGAAAAAGAGTGGTTAATATATAATTTTATGATTAAAAACAGCAGTCTTGGGACAGAGACGGAGAATGATCAGGTTAATAAGAATTTAAAGATAAAGTATTCTCTCAGGGTTGTACTTCTTGTACCTTTTCTTATCCAGATAGTATTTATTTCAGGGTTGGTCGGATATATATCATTCCGCAACGGTGAGAAAGCTGTGAATGAAGTTTCCGGCCGGCTTCATTATGAAATCAACGCCAGGATCAGAGAATATCTTAAAGATTTTTTTGAAACAGCAGATCAGATTGTTCAGAACAATGCGGTTGCTATCACTCACGGCCTTCTTGATTATCAGAATCAGTATATGCTTGAGCATTATTTCTGGGAACAGATCCAGATTTTTAAATCTGTCAGCAGCATTTATTTCGGAAGTACAGCAGGGGGAGTTGTGAATTCCGGACGCGAGGCTATTACGGGAACTTCTTATATTCTTAGGACTGACGGATTAAAAAGCGGTATCCTTCGCAAGTATTCCACAACCATCTCAGGTGACAGGGTTAAACAGCTGCTGGCTGTTCCGGACTTCGATTCCCGTTTGCGGCCCTGGTATAAATCCGCTATATCAAAAGGGGATGATGTATGGAGTGATCCATATATTCTCTTTACCGGTCAGGATATGGCAATCTCCGCGAGTAAACCGGTTTACGGCAATAACCGTAAACTCCTTGGTGTGGTGTCCGCAGATCTTTTTCTCTCGCATATAAGCAGTTTTCTTGCGGGAATTGATATTGGTAAAACGGGTTTAAGTTTTATAATAGATTCAAATGGACTGCTCATAGCTGACTCAACAAATGAAATGATTATTACACCTAAAAAACCGGGGATGATTCAAAGAAGGATTGAAGCTCGGGAGAGCAGTGAACCCCTGATCCGCAGAGCGTCGGAGAAACTGGCTGAAACATTCGGCAGCTTCAGTGAGATTAAATCTAATATGCATATGGATTTTAATCTGGATGGAGAAAAAAAGTTTATGTATGTTTCTCCCTTCATTAATAAGCATGACCTGAGATGGGCCGTTGTTACAGTTATTCCTGAATCTGATTTTATGGAGAAGATAAGTGAAAATAACAGAATTACAATTATACTTATTATTTCCGCAATTTTCATTTCTGTCATCATCGGTTATTTTACTTCACACTGGATTGCGGAACCTGTTTTCAGATTAAAATCCTCTGTAAAGGCTTTGACTATGGGGGAATGGCCTGAAAAACCGGGGGACAGCCGTATCTCTGAAATAAATGATTTAAAAGTATCATTCTTCCGGATGAGCACACAGATGAAAGGGCTTATTGAAAATCTTAAAATTGAAATCAGGGAGCGTAAACTGACAGAGGGTGCTCTCCGCGAAAGCGAGGAAAAATACAGGGAACTGATACAGTATTCCAACAGCATTATTCTCCGGCTGGATAATCAGGGAAGGATTACATATGCTAATGATTACGCATTAAATTTTTTCGGTTATTCGCATGAGGAGCTTATATGGAAGAGTGTTCTCGGTACTATAGTTCCTTATACTGATAAAACAGGACTCAACCTTGAAGAGATGATTATTGGGATAGTTCAGCACCCTGAACTTTATGAACGAAATGAAAATGAGAACATGCGGAAAGACGGATCACATGTATGGGTAGTATGGTCAAACCGGGGCCTGGCTGATACAGGTGGAAACCTGTCCGAAGTGCTATGCATAGGTAATGATATAACCGAACGGAAACTTGCAGAGACTGAAATAAAAAGGCTTCTAAATGAAAAAGAGATTATTCTTCACGAGGTCCATCACCGCATTAAAAATAATATGAATACGATCGCCGGACTTCTCTACCTGCAGTCGGTCTCAATCGAAAACGAATCTGCTGTTTCCGCTCTTCAGGATGCGCATAGCCGCGTTCTAAGCATGATGCTGATTTATGATAAACTGTTCCGTTCAGCTGACTTTCACAGCATGTCCACGGGAAGTTATCTTCCTGAACTGATAGATGGTATAACTGCTACATTTCCAGATTTCATCCATGTGAGGATTTTAACAAAGATTGATGATTATATACTGGATTCGAATACCCTGGTGCCTATAGGGATAATTATCAATGAGCTGCTGACAAACGCGTATAAGTATGCATTTCCAGACAAAAGAGACGGATTGATTGAGATCTCATTCCGGAAGACAGGAGATCGCGAGTTTGAGATAATTTTTAAAGATAACGGGATCGGGGTGCCCGGATCAATTGTGCTTGGGGAATCTACCGGATTCGGTCTTAATCTTGTTTATCTTTTGGTTCAGCAGATGAGAGGTGCTGTCGAAATTATACGCGGCGAAGGTTCAGTCTTCAAAATAAAAATATTTGTTTAATAGCCCGGCCTGGAACTGCAGGTTCCGGGATGAATCCTGTCAAAACTCATGCCATGCAGATAAAACGGAGTTTTCAAATCACTTATAATAATTGAACTGAATATGTATTTCTGTTTCCCGGCCGATTATAGAGCTATGGCTATCCCCGTGAATTTTTTTATTGACAAAAAAACTCCCGACTGAATAGTCAACGACTATATAGTCGGGAATATGCATTCTCCCCGCTGTAAACAATTTAATGGCAGTCCCGGTAAATACCTGTCTGCAGCTGAAATCCCGTTGATTAAATACTCAGTGGTTCTTTCTGCATATTTTTACAGTTTTTTGCGGCTGTCAGATTAACAATAATAATTAACAAAGGAGAAACAGATGCTAGGATTTGAAGGAGCGGGAGTTCTTCTCGCGTATGTACTATCTATCTCTGCCGCGCTGGTCTGTGTCATTTACGGAATAAAAAACTGGAACATACCGGGTGATGAGGTTGTAAAAAATGAAATTGATGAAGAGATCAAGTGGGAAAAAACTGATCCTGAAGATGAAGAGAGGTAGATAATGAATGTTCTTCTTATAACAATTGTAACACTGGTTTATCTAATAATAACAGCTTTTTTCGGATACCTGGGATACAGACATACAAAAAATACAACAGATTTTCTCCTTGCCGGCAGAGAAACGCATCCGGTTATAATGGCGATATCGTACGGTTCGACATTTATAAGCACTTCTGCCATCATAGGTTTCGGAGGTGCTGCTGCGGTTTACGGGATGGGTGTATTATGGCTTACATTTCTTAATATCGCTATAGGAATATTTATTGCATTTATTATTTTCGGCAAGAGAACGCGTAGAATGGGGCATAATCTTGATGCTCACACTTTTCCGGAACTTATAGGCAAGCGCTTTGACAGTTCTCTTCTGCAGACTGCTTCCGGACTGTTGATTTTTGTCGCGATGCCTCTGTATGCGGGATCTGTAATAATCGGCGGTGCACAGTTTATTGCGCAGACTTTATCTATCCCGTACGAAACAGCACTCTTTTTCTTTGTCGCGATAGTTGCGGTTTATGTAATTATGGGGGGATTAAAGGGTGTACTCTACACAGACGCATTCCAGGGAGCAGTAATGTTCGCAGGGATGCTGATCCTTATAGTTATGACTTACTGGAAACTGGGTGGAGTTATTGATGCGCATAGAGCGCTTAGTAATATAGCACCTGAGGCAGTGAAAGTCTGGGGTGCGCAGGGTCACCAGGGTTGGACAACAATGCCGGCCGCAGGTTCGGTTTTCTGGTGGCAGCTTCTTTCTACAATTGTACTTGGTGTAGGTATCGGGGTTCTTGCCCAGCCTCAGCTTGCTGTAAGATTTATGACAGTAAAAAGCGACAGGGAACTTAACAGGGGTGTACTTGCCGGCGGAATTTTTATTCTTATGATGACAGGTGTTGCATTCGTTGTAGGCGCGCTGACAAATGTATATTTTCTAAATAATCCTTCATTCGGGAAAATATCGATTCTTGCTGCTGAAAAGAAAGTGGATAATATAATTCCTCTTTTTATAAATTCGGCGCTTCCTCAATGGTTTACAGCTATATTTATGATAACCCTTCTTGCCGCGGCGATGTCTACATTAAGCGCACTGTTCCATACTTTGGGTTCTGCTTTCGGAAGAGATTTCCTGGAGCAGGGGCTGAAGGTAAAAACAAAGAGTACTATCAGGACAATTAAATTATCTATGGGTGCAGGTATAATACTTAGTACATTGCTTGCATATTTTCTCCCGAGATTCTTTGAACAGGGTTCTGCAATTGTAGCAATAGGTACTGCGATATTCATGGGTCTCTGTGCTGCTACATTTCTCCCTCTATATTTCGGCGGACTTTTTACAAAAAAGATAACAAAGGCAGGAGCCATTTCCGGATTTTTCACAGGGCTTACTGCAGCGGCATTGTGGATATTTTTTATTCATGCAAAGGAGGCTGTTCCCCTTGGACTCTGTAAATTATTGTTCGGTGTTCCGACACTTGCGGGGACTGCAGCAAAGCTACAGTTTGTAGATCCTATTGTTGTAGCTCTTCCACTTTCAACAATAGTTACAATAGTTGTGAGTATTATGACTAAACCTCCAGCAGACGAACATCTTAAAAAGTGTTTTAGAGGATTTTAAGAACAGGATAATTGGTTATATAGAAAAAGGCATCCTCTGACAGGGATGCCTTTTTTATTTTGATTTATGATACAATATCTTATATAAAATACCGCTACCTCTGGCGATCTCCCCCATGAATGGGGAAAGTCGCCCATCGGCGGACAGGGGCGCACAGTACTGATTTTTTAGTCAATTTTGAGTATAGTTAAAAATGCCTCCTGAGGTATCTCTACAGAACCTACGAGTTTCATTCTCTTCTTACCCTCTTTCTGCTTATCGAGGAGTTTTCTTTTTCTGGAAATATCACCGCCGTAACATTTAGCGGTAACGTCCTTTCTCATCGCAGAGATGTTTTCTCTGGCAATAATATTAGCTCCGATTGCAGCCTGTATCGGTATCTTGAACTGATGCTTGGGTATTATATCTTTCAGTTTTTCAATTATATCTTTCCCGCGCGTCCTTGCTTTGTCTTTGTGAACAATAAATGAAAGTGCATCAACCGGTTCCCCGTTAACCAGAATATCCACCTTCACCATTTCTGACGGCCGGAAGTCGATCGGATCATAATCAAATGATGCGTATCCTCTGGAGATAGATTTTAATTTATCGTAAAAGTTGAAAACAATTTCTGACAGGGGGAGTTCATATGTAAGCTGAATCCTGTCAACTGTGATGTACTCCATGTTTTTGTGGATCCCGCGGCTGTCAGTTACAAGCTGCATGATGTTTCCCACATAATCATTCGGTGTTACTATTGAAGCTTTTACATATGGTTCTTCGATGTGCTCAATAAATCCAGGATCGGGCATATTTACAGGGTTGTCTATCTCAAGCAATGTACCGTTCTGCATGAAAATTTTGTACTCAACACTGGGCGCAGTTGTAATAAGAGAGATGTCGAACTCTCGTTCAAGCCTCTCCTGAACTATCTCCATATGGAGGAGCCCCAGGTATCCGCATCTGAATCCGAAACCGAGGGCGTATGAATTATCCGGTTCAAAGAGAAGAGATGCATCATTAAGCTGCAGTTTGAACAAAGCCTCCCGAAGCGCTTCGTACTCATCTCCGAACATCGGGTAGAGTCCGGAAAAGACCATGGATTTGACATCTTTGAATCCCTGAAGCGGTTCCTTCGCAGGATTTTTAGCGGAAGTTACGGTGTCGCCTATCTTAGTATCTCCGACACTTTTAATACCGGCTACAATATATCCTACCTCACCGGGTCCGAGGCTCTCTCTCTTCTCGAGATCAAGCCTGAATACACCCACTTCAATTACAGTGAATTCTTTTCCTGTAGCATAGAATTTAATTACATCATCCTTCTTCACTCGGCCGTCAAAAATCCGCACCTTGATGACGGCTCCAAGATACTGATCGTAGAATGAATCGAAAATAAGTGCTTTCAGGGGGGCGTTATCCACTCCTTTTGGTGCCGGTATATAATCAATTATTTTTTCAAGAAGCTCATCAATCCCGATACCCTGTTTCGCCGAGGTGAGTACCGCATGTTCTGTATCGAGTCCGAGAATTTTTTCAATCTGGTTTTTTGTTGATGGGATGTCAGCGCTTGGCATATCTATTTTGTTTATTACAGGGAGTATTTCAAGATCATTCTCAAGGGCAAGGTAGAAGTTGGCAATGGTCTGAGCCTCCACCCCCTGTGAAGCATCAACGATAAGAATTACTCCGTCGCATGATGATAAGGCCCGCGATACCTCATAAGTGAAGTCAACATGCCCTGGAGTGTCAATAAGATTGAATGTATAGTCAATGCCGTTTTTCGCGATGTAATTGAGGGTAATGGCATTGGATTTTATGGTAATCCCTCTTTCCCGTTCAATATCCATAGTATCAAGCATCTGATCTTTTCTGTTCCTGTCATTGACAAGGCGGCATTTTTCGATAAGCCTGTCAGCAAGGGTCGATTTCCCGTGGTCAATATGGGCAATTATTGAAAAATTACGTATATGAGATAAATCCATTTTTTAATGGGTCTCCTGATTGTTAATATAATAATTACAAGTTCCTGATTATAGCAATAATTTATGTCTGTTGTTGGCAAGTATTTTTTATTCGGATTTTATTCAAAGGGGATTCGTATAATCGATAATTATTATATAGATTAGAATAGATAAAATTTATTGATTTTATCGTTGAATGGCCTTATATAATCTGATCATAAGGATTATCCTTTTAAATCCGGCCGAAGCTGAAATATAAATTTAACATAGAGCTGTTGAGGACTTTTTGAAACAAACGGGGCCCGCTGACTCCGGCACGTGAGAAGATGGAGATTGTTCTCACGTACCGGCTGGTAAATATTGCTTCATCTTTTCTCGAGAAGCCGAGCCGGCGATATTTAGTCTAAATGCAGGCAGGTTACTTACTATATAAGTTCTTACATAAAGCCTTTGTCGTTTTGTTATAAATTGCCGGTCAGATAATCAGAATTTATTTCTATCCAGCATTATCAGCGTGCAGTCCTGAATAACTGTAATTCCTGCTTCTTTCAGCCGTTCATCGAGCAGCGGATGCTCTGTCCCCGGATTAAGTATCACTCTTTTGGGATTTACTGATATTATATCATCTATATAAGTAAGTGCTTTATCCGGATTGAGATATACTGTAATTGTATCTATAGCTTCAGGGCAGTCTTTTAATGATCTATAACAGTGCAGTCCTTCAACCTCTTCATAGAGGGGGTTTACAGCCTCAACGGTATGCCCTTTGGCCATCAGGAGTTTTATCGCGCGGTTTGCAAATTTTTCCTTGTGATTGGTTGCACCGAGTACAGCTACAATTTTTCCCATATTACTTCATGAACTCATACATGACAATTGCTGCTGCGACTGAAGCATTGAGCGAAGATACTTTTCCTTTCAGCGGAATTGATACAATATAATCGCACTTCTCCTCTGTAAGTCTTCTCATCCCTTTCCCTTCACTGCCGATTATGATACATGCTGGATGAACATCCTTGAGTCCGGTAATTGGAACAGTCCCGTGATCGCTTGTCCCGACTATCCAGAAACCGAGTTCCTTCAGTTCATCCAGAAACTGCGAAACGTTTACTATTGTGATAATCTCAACATGTGCTGTAGCGCCTGCTGAAGTTTTAATAACTGTTTCATTTACTTCTGCGGAATTATTTTTAGGGAGAATGACAGCCCCGCATCCCAGGGCCTCGGCTGAGCGTATTATTGAGCCGAGGTTGTGCGGATCTGTGATCTGGTCCAGTAATATTACTGTTCCTTTGTCCGCAGCAATTTTTTTTAATACTTCGAAGGGATCGCTTTCCTTTTTATCAGCAGGAATGTGCAGTGCAACTCCCTGGTGTGTTGATGATGAGCTGAAATCCTTGAAAAAAGATTTATCTTCTGTAATAATTTTTACTTTTTTTCTTCTGCAGAGATTCTGTATATCAATTATTATTTTCCCGTGAGCAGAGGAGGACAGGTGGAGTTCAATTCCGCTTCCGTCATCAATACTGTTCAGGTACTCAATTACGGGATTTCTTCCTGATATTATTTTTTTCTTTTCCATCTTGTACCGTCTTTAGTATCTTCAAGGATTATCCCTTCGTTTTTGAGAAGTTCACGGATCTCATCAGCGCGCGCGAACTGTTTATCTTTTTTTGCCTGTATCCTTTCATTTACCAGCTGGTCGATTCTGTCTTTGCCGGCATTATTGTCTTCACCGGTACCATAGAATACAAATCCGAATACCTGGTCGAGTTTCTTCACTGCTTCAAGAATTTTCTCTGCATCTTTTCCGGATACTTTATCCTCCGAGATCAATGAATTTACTTTATGTATAAATTCAAAGAATACTCCAAGCCCGCCTGATATGTTAAGGTCATTATCAACTGTTTCACTGAAATCATTAATCAGCGCCGGGCAGATATTTTCTATTTCAGGATTTTCTCCTGCCGCGTTTTTTCTGTCGTTTAGTCGTACTATAAAATTATCAATACGTTCCAGGGCCTGGTCTGCCTGTGTTATTCCTTCCAGTGTGAAGTTAAGCTGCTTCTTGTAATGCGCTGACATTAGAAGATATCTTATCGAGCGGGGGGAATAACCTTTAGCGAGAAGATCTCTCAGTGTATAGAAATTCCCCGCAGACTTGGACATTTTCGTACCGTCAACAAGGAGATGTTCAGTATGAATCCAGTGGCGCACGAATGTATCCCCATATGCGGCTTCACTCTGCGCAATTTCGTTTTCGTGGTGAGGGAATATAAGGTCAACTCCGCCTGTGTGTATGTCAATTGTTGTCCCGAAAATTTTTCTTATCATTGCAGAACACTCAATGTGCCACCCCGGTCTGCCCGGTCCGTATGGAGTTTCCCAGAAGGGTTCGTTCTCCTTCGGAGCTTTCCAGAGGGCGAAATCGCGGACGTCCTCCTTCTCGTACTCATCCGCATCAAAACTCACTCCCGATTTTATCTCTCTCTTATCGAGAAGGGATAGTTTGCCGTAGTTGGGGAATTTTGCTATATTAAAATAGAGCGAGCCATCTTTTTTATAGAGTATTCCGTTTTCATCAATTTTCTTTAAGATATTTATCATCTCATCGATAGATTCGGTTGCTTTCGGATTATGTTCTACGGTTTCGATGTTAAGTGTTCTCAGGTCTTCGTAAAAGATTTCTGTATATTTTTCAGTGTATGCGGCGAGTGTAATCCCCTCCTGCATAGATCCTTTAATTGTCTTGTCATCCACATCTGTAATATTCATTGCGTGGTCTACGCGGAAGCCACGGAATTTAAGGTAGCGTCTGAGAAAATCATTGAATATAAATGTTCTGAAATTGCCTATATGCGCGTAGCTGTAAACTGTGGGTCCGCAGGAGTAGATTGTAACCGCAGGGTAATCTTCAGGTTTATCTCTCTTTTTTCCGCCCGGAATAAGTTCATCGATTCTCCTGGTCAGTGTGTTGTATATTTTAAGGGACACGGCATCCTCCGGACTGGTATTTTAAACCTGTAAATGCGATAATTTTACAGGAAAGTTCCTTATGGAAAATAACTTCTTCGGGGGATATTTATGTCAAACATTTTTCAGGAGGTTATTCGTCGTCATCCGCGTGCATTACTTTTTCTTCAACTTCTTCATATTCAGATATTACTTCTGCCAGCCTTTCACTCTGGATACCGAATGTGACCGGGATGTTAAGCATTGCTGCTTCATCGGGATTTGCGTTCATATGCGCAATGAATTCGTGCAGCTGTTTTATATACTCGATGAGTTCTTTCAGTTTACGGTTTTTTCTGTCTATAACACGTTTGGTTTCTGCTACATAGTTCTGTAAAAGCTTGCCCTGTTTCTGAAGTCTCTGCTGCAGTTCCAGAGCGGTATCGTAGAATTCTTTATCGACTTTCTGAAAATCTATCCGCGCGAATATAACTTCATCCTTCGCCCGCTCTTTCTCCATAGTGGTGATAATTTCATTCAGTTCTTTTATGGAGAATAGATCATCAGTGGATGTCTGTACCCATTTTTTTCCGCTGTCATCAGTGAACTCTCTGAGGTCAGGTATTATTGCTTTTTTGTCTCTTTTTTTCATCGGGTCTCTAAAAAAGTTTTCTCCTCGGATAATTATCGGCTGAAGGATGATATAAACTTAGAACTGTATACATGATAATAGTACCAAAAAAATAATATTTTGTGCAGCTGGTATTTTATGAAACATTCAATCAATTGTTATTTAATATTGTAAATGCAGATTATTATCAGGCGGATACATGTTAATATATAACAGCTTTATGAGGAATTTACGGGAAACATGTATGTTTTCCGGAATTTATATAAAAATTCAGAAAAACAGTAAATTTATAAGGTTTAATATTAGTCAATGATAAGTTTATGTTAATAAATCTTTATGGATTATTAAAAAAAATGATAATAAATTGAATAATAGTAAGATTTAGCAGAAAAAATATTTGACAAGTTGTATAAATAATGTTTCGATTAATTTGAAAAGTTTTTTGGCGGTTTTTGTTTCCTGAATGCCGACTTAGTATTTTGAGTTAACATTTTTGCTTCCTCTTTATCTCCCCCTGGATTTAACAGGGGGATCTTTTTTTACTCCATCTGCCGGATTTAATGAAATTTAATTTTTAGATATTTTAATATGAATTTTATTGACATGATACTCTCACGTAAAATGATACACTAAAAGCAGGATTAAATGTTTAGTAAAAATAGTATAATTTCAGAAAATACAGCAAAAGAACTTTCGCAATTCGGCAAACTTGAGTTCAATTCCTCTCTTGCCCTCTGCACTACTTTTAAGACCGGCGGAAATGCGGATCTTATCATTGAACCTTACAGTGAAGAATCGATTGCTTCGATTATGCCGTTTCTAAAACGGGAGGGGATACCTTTTCATATTATAGGGGGAGGTTCTAATCTTCTAATCAGCGATAGAGGGCTTCGCGGAGCTGTAGTTAAAATTTCAGGACTGGAGAATAGTTTTCACCTGTCGGGAGAATATATTTACGCAGGGGCGGCTTTAAGCAAGGAGAGGTTTATCCGTGAAGCTATTAACGCAGGTTTCGGCGGTATTGAATTTATGGCGGGTATCCCCGGTTCTATCGGCGGAGGTATATTCATGAATGCCGGAACATACATGGGCTCATTTGTCGATATATTAAAAAAGATAAGGGGAGTTGACTACAGCGGTTCACTAATTGAAGTTGATGCGGGAGCTGACATTTCCGGTTACAGGAAAATGAATCTGCCGGAAAATACTGTAATTACAGGCGGGCTTTTCTCGCTCACTCGTGCCGAAGATATTAATGAAACAAAAAAGTGCGTGGAAGATATAATCAGTGACAGGTGGAATAAACACCCTATGGAGTATCCTTCTGCGGGATCTGTGTTTAAAAATCCTGAAGGTTTTTCTTCATGGAAACTTGTTAATGACAGCGGTCTCAAGGGATTTAGAATAGGCGGAGCGATGGTATCTGAAAAGCACACCAATTTTATTATAAATGCAGGTAATGCTTCATCGAACGATATTTATAATCTCATAAGACATATACAGGAGACGGTTCATAAAAGTACCGGAGTGCATCTTGAAACAGAGATTAAAATTCTGGGAGAGTTCTAATGGTAAAGAACTCTGTTAAGCTCTCAACAATCGATTTCTGTGCCGTAGATCTTGAAACTACAGGCGTTAATCCTGCGTTTGATAAAATCGTGGAGATCGGGGCTGTGCGATTCAGGATTGACGGCGGAAATATCTGTTATCAGACCCTTGTTAATCCCGGGGTCCATATTCCCGAGAACGTGATTCGTATTCATGGAATTACCGACAAAATGGTTTCTGACTCTCCATCTCTTGAAAATATCAGGGATGATTTCTTTTCGTTCATTGACGGGACAGTGCTGGTTATACAGAATCCCCGTTTTGATCTCTCATTTATTGACCGTGCATTCGGCATGAGTAACGCACCGAGACCTGAACTCCTTGCGCTGGATACCGTGAGACTTGCGAAGAAACATTTTACTGATCTTCCGAATCATAAACTCCCGACCCTTGCGTCCCATCTGGGTCTTGAACTGGTGAGCCACCGAGCGCTTGACGATGCGATTGCATGCATGGCAGTATTCTGTGAAACATTAAAAGGTTTCGGTTTAACAGGTGAGTCAACTTTTTCAGATCTTATAAGAATTCATGGAGAGCTGGTCCGTCCCGGAATTGTATCCGAATCATCCATAGGTACAGAGGTGTGGAGAACTATATGTATCGGGGAGGAGGTCACTATCAGGTATATTGACTCTGATGGTATTATTACAACCAGGCATATACTCCCGAAGGAGTTTTTAAAATACGGTAAAAATAATTATATTCTTGCGCACTGTTTTCTGCGCGACAGTGAAAGATGTTTTATGACA
>Ga0116171_10004189_pt1 | contig 13029 bp, 9 predicted proteins | sample AD_JPNHW2_MetaG_FD_89798 | JGI IMG/M metagenome (GOLD analysis project Ga0116171, IMG submission 89798) | Active sludge microbial communities of municipal wastewater-treating anaerobic digesters from Japan - AD_JPNHW2_MetaG | ecosystem: Engineered > Bioreactor > Anaerobic > Digestate | place...
AAAAGAAGCAGAAGAATTTCGTGGCATGACCGCGGGTTCTCACCCGCGCACCACTAGCTCAGTTGGTAGAGCAGCTGACTCTTAATCAGCGGGCCCAGGGTTCGAGTCCCTGGTGGTGTACCAGCGACATTCACTGTCGCAATTTTAAAAATGACCCCAACCTGGCCCGTTGGTCAAGTGGCCTAAGACACTGGCCTCTCACGCCGGTAACATGAGTTCGAATCTCATACGGGTCACCAAACAACTCCGGAGGAGTTGTTACGAAGAAACTGCGTTTCTTCTCCCATGACCAGCAGCTCCATCTTAACGCAAGCGAGATGTTCTCGACCAAGACCAACGATCCTTCCTCTGCCCGACCGATCGGGACTAACAGCACGCTGAATGCTGTACCACAAAAGGGTAACCCGCCCCATACAGGAGCGTTTACCATATATCTTGCCGGTGTCGATTGCTTTGAGGCTCCACCCGTTCCCATTCCGAACACGGTAGTTAAGCTCACGGTCGCTCAAAATACTTGGCTGGTAACGGCCCGGGAAAATAGGTGACGCCGGCACAGAAACGATGGAAAACAGCTTGAATAAAGCTGTTTTTGTCGTTTATCGAGACCGCTGATACGGTTTGTACTTAAAAAGAGTATACTGTAGGCGGTACGGGCTCTTAGCTCAGTTGGTTAGAGCTACCGGCTCATAACCGGTTGGTCCCGGGTTCGAGTCCCTGAGAGCCCACCAAGAAAAACACTTGCTTTCGCAAGTGTTTTTTCAGTTATATTCGTCCCTTTGGGACGAGTGATATTTACTTTGTAAGTGAAATTCGGCTGCGCCGAGTGATATTGTCTGCGGACAGTTGGGAAGGGACGAATATAATATCACTGCGAAGCAATATCACTGTTCGCTAAGTGAACAATATCACTGCGAGGAATTCGAGTAATTTCACTTAAAATTTCAAATACGCTTTGGTGTGTTTTTCCGTTAATAGCTCTTTCTGTAAAAGATACAGATGTATTATTTAGATTACTTGTTATGAGGTCTTCTACATTATATAATAAATTATCATCGCAAAGATTGAAGATTGGGGAAACAGAATGAGCGAAAGCTTGAAGGTAAAATTAGATAATGAATACGGAATTAAGTTAATTTCGTTAAATGCGGTTCCAGCAGGGTGGTCGGCAGAAGCGTGGAGAGTGAGTGCCGAGGACAGCGAGTATTTTTTGAAAGTGTATGACAAACAAAAGCGCTCGATAAAATGCTGGATAGAGCGTATTGATAAATACATGCCGGTGGTACTTTGGCTGTCTCAGAATACCGTACTTACGAAAAACATGGTCGCACCGTTGTTGACGAAAAACGGCACGTATAAATGGGAAGACGATGAATTTTTATACCTTGTGTTTCCCTATATTGACGGAAAGACTATCGAGGGAGAAGAATTAAGTTCGGGGCAGATACGCGAACTGGCGAAAACGATTGCTCATTTACATAGTTATGGGGCGGAGATACCGGTTCCAACAGAGGGTATGAAAGAGACATTTGACGTTTCGTTTTGCATGGAATTGACAGAGTGGTTGGTAAATTCGGAACTGAAAGAGCTGCTCGCACAATATACTGAGACGATTAGCAATTTTGCGGGAGAACTCGAAAAAAGAGCTTTTCAATTACGGAAAGCGGATTTGAAGTTTGTGCTTTGCCATACAGATATCCATGGGTGGAATTTGATGCAAACGGACAAGCTTATTTTGATCGACTGGGAAGGGCTGAAGCTCGCGCCGCCCGAAGCCGATCTGTTTTCGTTCACCGAAACCTTCTTTTTCGGATATGCATGGGAGGAATTCTTGAATGAATACCGTGATGTACATCCGGATTTTAAATTTGATCCGGAAGTGATGCGATTTTACCGGCTGCGTCGTCGGATAGAGGATATTCACGCTTTTGCTAAGAGCGTTTTGTTCGATGGGCTTACAAAAGAGGAAAAAGATCGGGCGATGTGGTATTTGAATCGTGAATGCGGGTTTTTATGTGATATGTGAGTAAAAATACGAAACCGCTTCAAAAAGAAGCGGTTTGTTTATCTTATTTCATCCTGATAATACTACATAAAGCTGATTATACTTGATTAATGCTCCTGAGTTTTTATAAACGCTTCGACTTCGGCAAGGGTCGGAATAGAGTCTATGACACCGAATTTGGTCACCGAGAGGGCAGCGGCATGGCTTGCAAGGAGTATGGATTCCTCGATAGACTTATCCTGTGCAATGCTCGCCATCAGCGCGCCGCTGAAACAATCACCGGCGCCTGTGGTATCGACTGCGTTTACCTTTGGCGTATTAAAAAACTTGCCGCCGTTCTTAGTCACGAGCACAGAACCCTCGCTGCCGAGTGTGATGATGGCGACTTGGACGCCTCTGTCCAAAAACCATTTGCCCGCTTTGCAAGCCGATTCGAAATCGCTCACGGGGATACCGGTCAGAGCTTTTGCCTCGTGTTCGTTTGGCTTGATGCAATAGATGTATTGATAGAGGTCTTGCGGAAGAGCGAACGCCGGAGCAGGATCGAGCAGTGTTTTAACGCCCAGTCCCGAAACTTTTTTCAAACCGTAGGCGACGACTTCCGGCTGGTTTTCCAGTTGAAACCCGACGATTCCGGAGTCGCACAGAACATCCAAGGAGGCATCAATATCCGCCTTTGAAAGGTTATAATTTGCTCCGGGTACGACTGTGATTTGGTTGCGGCCGTTCTCGTCCACCATGATCACGCTTAGGCCGGTGCGGGCGCATTCGTCAATGACCATGCGGCTTCTGTCAATGTCCTGACGGTCATACATCGCAAGCGCGTCTTGCCCGTTATGATCGGCACCGATCCGTCCGATAAATCGGGTTTTTGCGCCCATTTTCGAAGCCGCGACGGCTTGATTGGAGCCCTTACCGCCGCTGCTTTCACTGTAGGACTGCGCGATAACGGTCTCGCCTTCATGCGGCAGCGCTTTGCATTTTAAGGACTGGTCGAGATTATAACTGCCGACGACGGTGACGGGTTTATACATAAAAGTACCTCCGTGATCTGATCGGAATTAGGAGAAAGTGTAGCACAGATCGGTGAGATGTTCAAGCACCGCACGGTTGCCGGATGGGTTTAATACAAGTTTGCTTTTATCATTGATAGCGGAAGAAGCATTTGAATGATATCGGAATTTGTAGTATTATAAAACTAAATTTAAATAGGGGGAAGAAAGGCATGAAATGTCCGCGCTGCGGCAGTTTGAACCTACTTGTAACCACCGAGCAGTTGAGCGCAAAGACCCGCGAGAGAGCACCTGGCTGCCTTTGGAGCATCGGGCGGGCGTTGTTAATTATATGTACATGCGGGCTTTGGCTGCTGGTCGGAAGACGCAGAGGGACAGCCAAGACCAAATTCAAGAATCAGACCGTCGCCATTTGCCAGAGCTGCGGCAATCAGTGGAGGGTGTAAGATACTTATAACGGGTTGGGATATCCTGCTAAGTTATATTTTATTAAAGTATTATCTCCTTAAGTCATCTTGTAATTCGAGCGCCCGTTTATAAAGCGGGTCGTATTCGCAGCCGCAGCTGCCGCATTCGGAATCGGCCTGCTCAATGGCTTTGATCAGGTCATCGCCGTTCTTATCGCCCGAGAGCCAGGCTTTGGCGGGCATTGCGATCAAATCCCAGTTGGATTGGGAAAATTTTGTGAGGATTCCGATCAATTCATCGCCGCGTTCCATATTGTTTACTCCTTTATATTCCGTTTCGGAAGCAGATATATTGTTATACGATCTTCAGGGATAATTCCGAAATCTTCTATATGTCAAAAGTAAAAAGACTTATAAAAAATCAGGTTGATTCGGAGATGCAAATGATTCGTCGGCGAGATCGGATATACGGTCTCAATCGCAAGCCTATAATAAAAATCCTGCCCGTTTAGGGCAGGATTTACTTTTTGGTACTGCATGTGAACTTTTAATTATAATAATGCATTTGACGGTTATAAAACCGCGAAGCGACGAAAGCATCGCTTCCTGCGTTCACGCCGAGGACGGTAGCGCGTGCTATATGGCTTTCGGGATGCAGATGATATGACGCGTTTGAGACCGGCATCAAGCCGGACACTTAACCTTGGGCTGCGGCTTTTCTGATGTATGTGACATACTTAAAATCAGTGGGCAAGCCGGGAATCGTAAGTCCGTACCGGTCGACAGAGTGGGCATCATCGCGGACGAAATCGGTGTTGAGTATTTGCCGAACTTCATCGCTCAAATTGCCGGCTCTGATTTCAAAGACAAAGACGATCTGAGCTTCGTTCAACTGTTTGAGAAGATTTTCGCCGAACCAATTATAGTCCCCGGTGAAATTTGCGGGATCCTGGACAAAAACAGGGCCGAGCGGCGAGTGCTTGGTCAGACCGTAAAAGAACACGCCGCCGTCATTGAAACCGAGGAATTGGTAGCGGTCGATTCCTTTTTCATCGAGCAGCGCATCGACGTATTCGGCCTGTTCGGTCATGATTTGAAAATTTGAAGTGATGTCATGATCAAACGAGAAATACGGCACAAAAATGAAATTAATCGAAAGAGCCGCCAAAATACCGGAAATCAAAATCCGGCATTGTCTGACGCCGAATCCGGCCGATATGCCTTCATCTTCTTTCGGATGCAAAAGCTTCGGTTCGACCGCACTTCCGCGAAGAAGCAGCAGGAAAAGCGACAGATAGTAGGGCAGCGCAAAGACGAAATGGTGATAGAAATAGCGTCCGCCGACCGCGACGGCAAACGAAGAACACAGCAAACCGGCAAAAAGTGCAAAGAATCTCCAAAACCAGCGCAGACGGCCTTTGAGGCCTGCGGTCGGCAGCTCGCGGAAATCCTGAAAGAAATAGAAAAACAGGGCGATAAACAACAAAGTGATAATGCAGAGAAATACCATCGAGAACGAGCCCATTTCGTTGATGATGTTTATAATATTAAACATTCTTATGAAAGGCGAACTGCTCGACTCGACCCGGCTCGCAAACATATATTTCAAATAAATCGTGATATAAGGTTTCAGGACGCCTGTGGCGGCCATGGCCCCAACCCCGATAGCCCCTCCGTATAAAAGAGGGAGGATGTTTTTATAAAGGAAACCGCGCAGACTGTCGATAAACAGGAAAGAAACGCCGATAGCCACCAGCACGAACGGTTCTTTTAAAAGTCCGGCGAAGGCAAGCATCAAACCGGATAAAATCACTTTCGGAGAATAAAATTTCAGTTTCGATGCATCGCTGTCGTAAATCAAAAGCAGATAGAAATCGACGAACACAATGCCCATCGCTTCAATCTGTATGTAACCGCTTCGGGTTTGGGCATATAGCATCATCATCATGCCGAACAGAAGCGAACTCAGAATAGCTGCAGTTGTAATGATTTTACCGCAGTTTCTTTTGATACAGAGAATGGTGGCGGCAATCGCAGGAGTCAGCATGGTGACCAGCAGGCAGATGAAACTGAAGATATTCATGGCATAGACGCCGCCTGTCAGTTTCAACGAAAGCGCCGACAGCCAGAAGATACCCGGAGGTTTGTTTTCAAACAGGTCAATGTATGGTTTTAAGCCGTTCAGAATGCCCCTGCCGACCGCCCAATAGAGCGGATCGTCAACGCAATAAGCGACATTCAGCTCCGTGCCGAGGCAGGACCAGCTTTTCCGGAGGGCCGGGATAAAAAAGAGAATGACAAAAAGCAGTCCGCTCAGTAAAAGCAGGAGCAGCTGAAGTTTGCGCGACGAACGGATACGCGTATAAATGGGATTTGTTTTCAAGTCCATTGTTGTCTCCGGCGTATGAGAAGAATAGGATAAAATAACAAAAAAATTCACCGATAAACGGCGGTGAAATGCGTTATGAAACGCAAATCGACAAAAATATACCACAAGAAGGGGTGTTTGTCAATCGGTCGGCATTGAAAACGCGTTGAAATCACAGGGTTTGACAGAAACGGCGGAATTTACTATGCGGATTTTCTCACGTAAGTGATATAGGTGAAGCCGTCGGGCAAGCCGTCGACGGGGTTGCCGTCTTTGCTGACAGAATGGGCGTCGTCGCGGATGAAATCTGTATTGAGAATGTCCCAAACTTCATCGGTGATAACGCCGGCGCTTACATTTGCGACAAAGACGATCTGTGCTTCGTCCAGTTCGGCAAAAAGGGACTTTGTAAACCAGGTATCTTTTTTAGCGAAGTAATCGGGGCTTTGAACAAAAACGGGCCCGAGCGGTGAGTGTTCGGTCAGGCCGTAAAAATAGGGGCCGTTGAAACCGAGGAACAAATAGCGGTCGATGCCCTTTTCGTCGAGCAGTTTATCTATGTAAACAGCATGCGTTTTCATCAGGGTTGTCTCTTCGGAGAGCCGTTGGTCGTAAGTAAAATCGGGCAGCAGATAAAACCCGAATAACAATATGACACAAAGAATCGAAAGCGCTCTTCGGCATTGTTTCGGGCCGAGGTGAATCTCGGGTTTATCCTCCGAATCGTGATTTCGGATTAAAAAGTTCGGCTCGTCAATACAGCCCTTCAAAATAAACAGCATGAGCGCCATATAGGCAGGCAGCGCGAAAACGAAGTGGTGATTGTAATATTGATTTCCGATCGCAACGGCAAGCGAAGCGGCCAATAAACCCACCGGAAGTATGATAAATCTACCGGTCCATCTCAGCCAGTGTTTTACACCGGACGAACGCAGTTCCCGGACATCCTGCACCAAATAGATAAATACAAAGACAAAAAGAAATATCACCGCACAAAGAAGCAGTGGGGAAAAGGTAGAGAGGTCGTTTATAATATGTACGTAATCCCGTGTTTTTTGAAACGGGGATTCACTCAGGCAAACCTGATCGTCGAGTATGCGCTTGAGATAGACCGTGAGATAGGGTTTCAAAACGCCGGTTGCCCCCATTGCCGCGGTTCCGGCTGCGCCGCCGTAGAGAAGCGGGAATACCGTTTTATATAAAACGCCGCGCAGATCGCCGGCAAACAACAGCGATACGCCCACAGCCACCGGCACAAACGGCTCCTTCAGCAGGCCTGCGCAGGCGAGCAGCAGCCCCGATGCGATCACCGACGGTGACCAAAACTTTAATTTTTGATTGTCTGCATCGAAAATCAAAAGAAGATAAAGGCAGACGAACATCGAGCCGAATGCCTCTATTTGGATATATCCGCTGCGGCTCTGGGCGTAAAGCGCCAGCATCATACCGAATAACAGCGAGGTAAAAAGAATCAGAGCGGAAGTGCGTCGGCTGCAGTTTCTCTTTCGGCACAGGATGGCTGTTCCGATTGACGGAATAAATCCGGTAATCAACAAGCAGAAAAAGCTGAACACGTTCATTGCGTATACGCCGCCGGTCAGCTTCAATGTCAATGCGGACATCCAGTATATACCCGGAGGCTTGGTCTCGAAAAGGTCGACATACGGCGTAAGGCCGTTGAGAATCCCTCTGCCGATTGCCCAGTACATCGGATCATCCCATACATAAGCCGGGTTTAATTCGGAGGAAAGACGATCCCAGATCTGTTTCACGGACGGAACCAGAAGGAGAACCAATACTGTAAGCGCTATAACCGCAACCATTACGGTTTTAAATCCGAGAGGTGTAAAGGTCCTTTTGAAAACTGCTTTCAGGCTTGGCTTCATCGTGGCTTCTCCTCAACCAATCTGCACAAGGCGTAATATTATTCATTTTATCACGGAATGTATATAATTGTCAAATTTAGAAATGCAGCCGGATTGACAGAAGAGGTAAAATTAGTTAAAATAACATCGGGGGGATGATATGAATAACAATTTATTGAACGATTTGGTAAAACAAGTCGAAACGAGAGGCCCGAAAGTATGCAACTTGGTGGTTCGTCAAAACGGAGAGATCATCGCGCGCCATGATTTTATTCCCGAACAGCCGCGGCTTTTATATTCGGTCAGTAAAACCTTTACATCGCTCGGCATCGGGCTTGCCGAGAGCGAGGGACTGTTGGGATTGGACGAGACGCTTGATGTGTTTTTCAACTGTCCGCGGGGTTTTGAAAAAATCAAAGTAAGGCATCTGCTGATGATGTCGAGCGGGCACGGCGCTTGTCCGCTGGAGTCCGCCGGGAATATGGACGATATCGAGAAAATTTACTTCAGCAAACCGCTTGTCTATGAGCCGGGGAAGGTGTTTATCTACAACAATGCGGGAAGTTATCTGCTTTCTAAATTGCTCGGGAAGCGGGCTGGGTGCAATTTGAAACAATATCTGACACCGAGATTGTTTGAACCGCTCGGGATTTCAAATCCGCGTTGGGACGAGGATCAATTCGGGGTCAGTTACGGTTTTACTGATCTCCGTCTGAACGCGACCGATCTCTCGAAAGTCGGGCAAGTGCTGCTCGACCATGGGATATGGCAGGGCAAACAACTATTGCCGGAAAAATATCTGGCACAGGCAACGACAAAACAAATTTCCACCGAAAATGTCAGAAACGATTGGGCGACCGCCGATTCGCACGCGGGATATGGATATCAGATATGGATGAACAGTTATCCGGGAAGTTATCGGATGGACGGATACAGGGGACAGTATGTCGTCATGCTGCCTGATAAAAACGCGGTCGTGACTTATCTCTCGGACGAAGATAAAGATATGCTCGGTGTCTTGAGTTTGACTTGGAAGTATTTAATCGATAAATTATGATTGTAGGTAGAAGAGGGGGCGTTTTGATGAAAAGGGGTATTGCTGTTGCTTTGATGGCCGTTTTATTCGCGGTGGGATGCGGAAAAACGACTTCGGCGTCTTCGTCAGCACTCGCTTCAAAAGCGGGTTCAACCATCTCGGTTGAATCAGCAACTTCCGCGGTGAATCAAGTCGTTTCGTATATTACAAAACCGGACGATATGAGCGCGGCGGCGTTTTTGCGCCAAAACTTCCCCGATACCGACGGCTCGACCTCGACGATTCCGCTCGATGCGGCGGTACGCAGTGCCATATTTAATACGGGATTGGATTACGAGACGGGCAATGTCAAACATACAACTACTTTCGGTTCATTTGAGCGGCTACTTTCCGGAGAAGCCGATCTGACCTACACCGTGCCGCTCTCCGCCGAACAAAAGCAAGCCGCAAAGGACGCAAACATCGAGCTCGAGATGGTCCCGATTGCGAAAGAGGCGTTTGTTTTTGTGCTGAACGCCAAAAACCCCGTGATAAAACTTTCACAGGAACAACTGCGCGGCATCTACAGCGGCAAGATCACCAACTGGAAGCAGGTCGGCGGCATCGACGCCCCGATTGTGGCGTATCAGCGCAACAAGACCAGCGGAAGCCAGACCTATATGACCGCGTTTATGGGCGACACGGCGCTGATGGAACCGGTTGAAACACTGGTCGCGACCTCAATGGGCGGATTGATGGATGCGATTGCGCTTTATGACAACGCCGAGAACGCGATCGGTTATTCGGTGTATGCCTACGCCGCCGATATGTACGGAACGGGTACCGAGTTGAAATTCGCGGCGGTGGACGGCATCGCGCCCGACGACACAACGATGAAAAACGGAACTTATCCGTTATTATCGGAAAACTTCGCGATTTTCAAGGCTTCGGAGCCCGAGGGCAGTCCCGCACGGGTGCTTGCCCAGTGGCTGGTGACCCAAGACGGGCAGCAAGCGGTCGCAAACGGAGGTTATATCCCGTACGGTGTCAACCCCTCGACCGTGGTCGCACACAAAAACGCATGGAACAAGGTCGGAACCGGACCGAAAGCGACGGGAAGGGAGAAATTACCGACGAGTTATTATAAGGCGCTGTTAAGTGAAGCCGGTAATTACGGAACTGACGGCGCATGGGTTGACGGCGCTTATACTGTGACACTTCTTGATAAAAGCGAACTGCATATCTATGACGGACATAATTCCGACAGTGTCGTTTGGAATATTCGGGTGGATTTTACCGGATTGGTCAGCAAAGACAAAAACGCCGCAGTTACCGATTTTATGAACAAGTCAATTGGAGAACTGACCGCGCAGCGGACTGCGTTTGAAGCATATCTCAAAGAACTGAACAAAGCTCAAAAACCGACCTGGCACAGCACCGGTGACCCGTACAATATCCAGACGCAATGGCATGCCGCTCAAGAATATTCATGGAGAAGCGCGGTTCAGATTGATACGATTTGTTATAACGGATATCTTTCAATTGCCGTTCGGCTGCATTACAGCGGGCCGTTTGAAAGCGGGAATTTTGACTGCCGAACCGCAATTTTTGATTTGTATACCGGCAAACAGGTGCAATACACCGATTTGTTTTATGAGGGGACGAATATTGCGGATAAATTGGATGAAGCGGTGAAGCACTATATAAACGGCGACCTCTATTGGGATACCGGTTATGTGCATATCCGCCACGAAAACCCCATTGTTACGGATGAAGTCAAAAATTTCACGCTGAATAAAATCTATTATCCCCATGTCAATCATTGCTTTACATCGGGGGTAACGGTTGAATATGACATTCTCAGCGCTTCGGTTGTTGCAGATGCGTCGCGTAATATGAACGGACTTTGGACACCGAAGGTAGGCGTCTATCGAACCGCGCTGACCGAATCGGTCGGTTCTGGGCTTCGTAAAAACGGCGTTCTGGCTGACAAGGAGAAGAATTTTTATGCCGTTGAGGCTGACACCTATATCTCTCAGACGGCGGCAGATAAGATCAATGCTGCGGTACTGGCTTACATAGACGAGGTACACACAAAAACACTGAATGACTATTTCAAAGCCACCGGAATGTCCCGTAATGAACTGGTTTTGTATTTTAACCCCGGAATTGAATCCGGATTAAAGAGTTCGCTGGATGACTATTTAGATGAAAACGGCTGTACGGTAGAGAGAATTTTAGGGAACGGATTGTATTATGAGAAGTATGATCCGTATGTCATTTGCGGAAAATGTGTGGTTTATCCGAGAGCGGGCGCTTATTTTGAGAGCGGACATTATTTTATCGATAACGAGAGTATACGCACTTTTTATCTGCCGATCTGCTTGGTTTTCGATATTGACACCGGTGAACCGATTCAACTATCAAAGTTGTTTTTAAACGGATGGGAGAAGACAGCGAAATGGTACGATCTCTCAGAAAGCTTTTTTGTGAATACCTATGAAGCAGAGACGATTGCAACACCCAAAATCGACGATTTGGTTTTGGTCGATCTGTCATGGGGAACCGGATATAACACGCAATCCATTGCTACCTTTATGACCAAGGATGGCAAGAAGACCTATCGGGCGGAAATTCCGGGAGAGTATTTGAATTTTGACTGAGGATATGATAAGATGGGGTTAAGAATTTACCAAAACCCGAGCCAAGAAAATGCGAAGGATTGATTTGATGAAACAGCCCAATATCCTGTTCTTTTTGGCCGATCAGCACCGGTACGACTGCACCGGTTATGCAAGAAAATATCCCGTGTCGACCCCCAATATCGACGCAATCGGCCGCGAAGGGGTTTGTTTCAACAACGCCTATGCTCCGACGCCGGTCTGCGCGCCCGCGCGCCAGTCATTTTTATCCGGGCGCAGGGCTGAGGCCATCGGCGCTCTGCACAATTATAATTTTATCCCGACCAAGACGCTGATGCCCGAGGATTTTCACTTTGTCAAGGGATTAAAATCGGCGGGGTATACAACTTCGTTTGTCGGTCAATGGGATGGCTCGGTGCGTCCTATTGACGAATTCGGGTTCGATCAAGTTCGGCTCGGCAAGGAATATGCCGCATATATTAAAGAAAAATATCCCGATGTGAAATATCACAACTCGTGGTTTGGAGAACATAATCCGATACCGCTCGAAGACAGCCGCACCCATTGGTATGCCGCCCGAGCTTGTGAGCAGATTCAAATGCTTGCAAATTCTGAAAAGCCGTGGTTTCTGTGGATGGACGGGGTCGATCCGCATCTGCCGTGCCGGCCGTCAAGCCCGTTTTTCGAGCGGTACAAGCCCGAGGACGCTGTGATCTGGGACGGGTTCGGCGACCGGTTTATCGACAAACCCTATATCCACCGACAGCAGCTTTTGAACTGGCGGCTCGAAAGCAAGACATGGGAGAACTGGGCGCCGACCGTCGCGGCTTATTATTCAATGATCTCGCAGGTGGACGATGCGTTCGGGCGTGTGATCGATGCGCTCAAAGACAGCGGTCAATACGACGATACGCTGGTAATCTACACCTCCGACCACGGCGATATGTGCGGAAGCCACGGGATGATTGACAAACACTACATCCTCTGGGATGATGTGATTCGTGTTCCGCTCGTGATGCGGCTGCCCGGAAAAATCGAACCGGGTACGGTCTGTGATGATTTTGTCAGCAATGCGCTGGATCTGTTACCGACGCTCGCCGAAATCGCCGGTTTTGAAGTGCCCGGGAATGCGATCGGAACATCGTTATTCGACACCGAAGACAGGGATGACTGCGCCGTCTGCGCTTCCGGCGGACAACAGTTCGGCGCGTTTACGCAGCGGTGCATCCGCACAAGAACGCATAAATACATTTGGAACCTGACCGATATCGACGAGTTATATGATTTGAAAAAAGATCCGGGCGAGCTGCATAATTTGATCAAGCGGCCTGACCATGCGTCTTTGGTCTCGCTGATGCGCAAAAAGATGAAAGCCGAATTGGTGCGCTGCGGCGATCCCTATGCCAAGGCGGGGTGGCTGGCAAGACAGCTCGACGAGGATGTCAAGCTTGTTTGAGCGGTGCCGGCAAGCGTAAAGTATAATATGTAAAGTTTAAAGTTACAATATATTTAAATTGTAAAGGCGAACTTTGTTCGCCTTTGTTTTTCATGGAAATATATGCATCAAAACGGGCGAACGCAGTTCCTCCCTACACGATTTTTTACGTTTTTGCGGTATTCTACGATATATTTAAGCCTTTGATTTGAATAAATCCGTGCTGAGATATTTTTCTCCCCGGTCGGCGAAAACCACGACAACAAAGCCCTCGTCGATTTC
>Ga0116171_10004191_pt1 | contig 13029 bp, 37 predicted proteins | sample AD_JPNHW2_MetaG_FD_89798 | JGI IMG/M metagenome (GOLD analysis project Ga0116171, IMG submission 89798) | Active sludge microbial communities of municipal wastewater-treating anaerobic digesters from Japan - AD_JPNHW2_MetaG | ecosystem: Engineered > Bioreactor > Anaerobic > Digestate | place...
CCTGACATTAGATTATGTAGATAGGACTATAGAAGATATTCTTTTTGTTGAGGATAAGACTTTTACCATGAAAGTAAAAAAGTATTTACAATCAATATATAATATTTCTGACATAGAAAAGCTAATGAGAGAGAATCCTCTTTATAAAAAGTTAAAAGAAGAAGAGGAAGAAAGGCTACGTAAATATGATGAAGATGTAAAGAAAAGAAAAGAGGAAGAGCGTTTTCAACAATACATGCTTCTTAAAAAAGAATTTGATGAAAAGGGGGTAAAGTATGAATGAGTTAGCTTACTCAGTTAAGAAAGGTAAATACTTTGTGAAAGAAGAAGACAGTAAATATAATAGGGAAAAAAAACAAGAAGTAAATTACTTTTATGATAGGGACTATCTTTATTATGAAAGATTTAAACTTACCTTTGAAGATATTATCCAAGCTGTTGAACAAGGTGAAACCTTACAAATAAAGTTTGGTAAGAAGTGGAGAGATATTCCTTCTCTTGATATTAACAATTATACTCCTGTTATAAGATTATCTATATATAATTATAAAGATTATAGAATAAAACCTCATGGGTTCTTTGGTTCATTTAAGAAGTGGATCAAAAATAAAACATTGGTTTGGTAGCATATGTATGTGACTATTGATTCAACTAATGGTGAAGTAAGTCTTTATGATGATCTTGGGAATACAACAGCCACTAGTCCTATAGACTCTAATGGAGACTTTTATCTATATGATTCGATTACTGGTAAGATTATAGGACATTATACTCCTATAGGAGAACAAGGGGCTGAGGGAACAGTAGCAATAAGTGTAAGCATAGAAATGACTCTTCCTTCCAAAGAGCTTGAAGAAGGTGGCATAACAACTGGGAAGAAGAAGTCTTTACCTAAACCAGATATAAAACAGCGACCTATCATTAAGAAACCAAATGTTAAAAAGATGTATCAACATAAATACATTCGTGGTGGAAATAGGTAGAAAGTATTTGACTTTCTAATGTAGAGAGTGTATACTTACTTATAAGGAGTCTATATGAGTAATGAATATTTTGATTGGAAACAGGATGTGGATTACTATACTGACGCAGTAAAAGGAGACTTCAATAAACAGTATCCAGAATTTAATGCAGACAAAGATAAAGACTCCTTTATTAATTATTTGATACTTCGGATGTATAATGATGGGGTTCCCGCAGAGGAACCTGTATATGATGAGGAAGGAAAGCTACTATGAAGAAACCTTATTTTGTTATGATGTACAGCCAAGATGGGGAGAAGATGATGCCCTTGGTTGGCAACCCTGAGCAGGATTATGAGGATGATGACCCTACTCGATTTGAAACAGAAGAGGAGGCAAGATATAAGGCAAACAGACATCCATATGCTTCTTCTTTGGGATATGAAGTGTTCTCAATGGATGATGGTCTTTGATTAGGAGACTCCTATGTTATGTATTGAAATTCTAGAAGCTCTTGATGAATTGTTTCCTTCTATTAAATTTTTAATCACCCTTACCCCCGATGATGACCTTGCAATTTTTGAAGTTGACTCTTATGAGATAGATAAAAATAAAACGTTACTTCTTTCTCTTACTGATGAAGAAGTACTCAAAAGATATGAAGATAATACTATTATTCCCTATATTCTTAATAAAATTAAAGAGGCAATGCATGTCTGATTATTCTTGCACTTTTGAAATTTGGGATGTGAATCTAAAAAAACTACGAAGATGTGGGGAACAGGCTGATAAGTATTCAACTCCAAGGAATAGTTATTTCACAAAGCATGGTATACCTAATGGGTATGTATGCCTTTGCCCGGAACATTTTGATTTTGTAAAGGACTCTGTTGATAAGTCTGAGGTTTGGAGAGCACATGACAGCTTACCTCACTGTGTTACTTGCTTGAATTATTCAAATAGAGATAAACTAGTAAGACCTATTTGTGCAAAAGGAAAGTCTAATCTTTCTAATTTTCCTTTTAGATTTACTAAATGTAGATATTATAAAGGAGATTAAATATGGTGTTACCAAAGTTAGTTGAATACTTAACAGATATTCTCCCACATTATTATAAGATTAAAGTATCTTACCCTTCTGAGGATTCAATTACTATAGAAGCAAAGATAGAAGCAAAGGAGGGCGAAGTATACAAGGTAGCTCTTCCTCCTAGTAGTTTAATTGAACAGATAGATAGTTTTGATGTTGTGTCTGAAACAACCAATATGATTATTCTAGAAGTTGTTCGTTTAATAAGTCTCCATGATGAGAATGTTATACCGATTTATAAGAAGCTTATAAGGAGTTAAGATATGTCTGAAGAGAATAAAAAGTTTACTTATAGGGATTTGCTTGAGCAACTAAAGAGTCTAGCTGATGATCAATTAGGTCAAGAGGTTAGAACCTGTGGTTTAGACAGAGCAGGTGCTCCAATAGATATGTTGTGGGTTGTAGAAGAAGATCAAATCAACCCATCAGGTGAAGGTATGGAACCTATTAGCCTCTATACTGATCCCACTAACACAGCTTACACAGATGAGGAGCGTAAGGATATTCTAGAGGAAGAACCAATTGTTTGTAAGAAAGGTACAATCCTTTTATTAGAAGGGGATTGCTATTATAAAAGAACTGGAAGATTTATTGAAAGTAATATCTATTAAGGAGATAGGAAATGGTAAGTATTTTTATTCTAATTGTTGCTACAGTGTTGGTTGTATTCCTAATTGAAGAGAACAAAAAACTAAAGGACACTATTAAAAAAGATGAAGAGAATGCAAGAAGGGAGAATCTAAAATGAAGGGGATGACTGTTGAAGCTCTCTCCTCCTATCTAGTTCGTATAGTTGAGGAGAATCCTGAGAGGGCTAAGCTTCCTGTTGGGGTTCTTCTAGAAAAGATGGGGGCTGTTAATAATATGGCTGAGGTATGTCTTTACAGCTATGGTGGATCAGAAGTAGGAGTTTCCTTTCTTCCTTCTGATATTCTTACCTTTTATCATCCTGCCCATCTTTTTGAAGATCCAACACAAATTCCAGTAGATGAAGACTAAAACTCTTGACATACCAACTTGGTGTTAGTATCTTAGATATAGGAGTTATATATGACAGACAACAGCTACAACTATGATGACGCTCTCCAAGATACTATCCAAAAGATTAAGGATGCTGAAGTAAATAATGAAGCAACTGCTTATCCAATTTGGTTTATTTTTAATCCTTCACAAATGATGAAACCTGACTGCTATTATCTCTCTAGTATGATTGATGGGCCATTCTTTAGTAGAGCCTCAGCTTCTGAGTACTTAAAGAATCATAGGTATAATTATGGTAAACATGCAGTAGTATTCTGTGCTTCTGGTGTACATTCACGAGATTGGACTAGATTCTATGATGCCTGTATAAATAGTAAGGAGCAACCAAATGGCTGAGCTTAATAGTGATGATCCCTTTCTCTGTATCATGAACTTCATCAATGCAAGAGATTCTTTTGTTGAATTGATGAATGATTTAGATTATATGAAGAGGGTAGCTAAACTTCTTTTCGTTATGAAGGAACAGGCTACCTTGGATGCTATAGGGCAAACCATCAGTATACCTAATGAAGTTACAGAGGAATCTATTGTAGGGATGGTAAAGGAGCTTTCTTTCTTTAGGCAACCTGAGCTTGGGTTTCTTTCTAAAGTTGGTATTCAGTTTAAGGAAGGGGAGCCAGTTATTGGATACTTCCTTTTTATTAAAGATATTCTAGCAGTAGAGCTAGAATAAGGGAGGATGATATGGAAGGTGGAATCCTTATTGAATTAGCAAAAGCAAATGTTCGTCCATCTCTTCTTAGGTTTGCTATTGAGATGGAGAAACAATTAAAAAGGAATGACCATAAGGGTGGATGGTCTGATATAGAAGATCCAGTTCTTCTTAGATATCTATCCCATAAGATTCAAGAAGTAGAAGACATTGTACAATATGAAACCTCTTCTTTTCTTACTGAGAGTGACATTAAAGTTATTATTAAGAAGTGTGCTGATATTGGTAATTATGCTATGATGATTGCTGACAATCATAGTGATAAAGAGGATGGTGATAAATGAGAAATTGTCATGGTTTTTTTAAACGTTTGGGATGGCTAAGATTGCTTACTATCCTTCCGTTTGTAATACTCCTAATCACAACAATTATCTTTATAATTTCAAAAGTAATATGTTAAAATGTTTAGCTTACCTTGAAATTACTTTTGGTCGTCTCATGATCTGGAATGATCCTTTAAGAAATATTCTACATACTTTAGAGTATGACAAAAAATATAGAAGGATTACCAGAAATGATTCTAAAGGTAGTAGAAGGTGGGAATTTGGTAATTGGGTTGTATGCCTCCATAGAAAGTACCTCTATTGGTTCCCACCTGTTGATAGAGATGCTCTTGTAGGGAAGAGACTTAACAAATACAAATTTAGTTATAAACTAAATATACGAAAGTGGTGAATAAATATACAGGAGGGTTACAATGATAACTCCATTAGAGATGACAACAATAAAGAAAATTATTAGTACCAGCTTACACAGAAAATGTTTATGTGGTCATGGAGAGTCTTGTCCTAGCTGTGATGGTACACTTTCTAATATAAGATTAGAAATTCTTAATAATCTAGATAAAGAATTTAAGATAGAAGATGATTCTTTTTCTTTAGCTAAGTTGATATCCTTCTTTAAAAATTATAATAATAATAAGTTTGCTATCAAGGTAACTCTAGTTGAAGAATCCCTCGCAATACTTAATATTGATATTGTTGCAGTTACTTTAAGGTATAATAAAAAGGAAGATATTCTGTCAATAAACTTTATAAGTTTTATTCCTAATGTCGATTTTAGATCCTTTGATAAGAGTAAACCAATTATGAGTGTAGTAGATATTAAGGATGTTTCTAAAAAAGATATGCTTTCCTTATTTATTAAAGAGTGGACTAAATTTAAGGAGATACTATGTCAAAACTAAATCATGCTTTCTTTCCGGGTTCTTTTGACCCATTCACTAATGGACATCTTGATGTTCTTAAAAAAGCGATAAACCTATTTGATAGAGTAACTATTGGCATCTTTCAAAACTCAGATAAAAACTCTGGTCTACTTACTTATCATGATAGGAGTATTGTTATCAATGAGATTGTTCATAATATGAAAGTAGACAATATAGGAGTTCTTCAATGTTCTAATGAAGCAACTGTAGATGTCTGCCATAAGGTTGAGGCAAATATAATTGTAAGAGGTATGAGAAGTATTTCTGACTATGAATATGAGCTAAAAAATATTATGGCTAATAGGAGTCTTGCTCCTGATATTGAAACTGTTTTGGTTGTTCCTAATATTGAGAATCAGTATGTTAGTTCTTCTTTAGTCAGAGAGTTCTATAAGTACAAGAAGTTTGATCAGATTAAATATATAGTTCCTACAGAAGTCTATGAGTATATAATGTCAGAAGAGTTTACTAAAGAAAAACCGTGGACAGAGAAATTCATAGAAGTATTGCTTAATGCATAGAGGACTTAATACATGACTGTAGAAGAACTAATAAGATTCTTTTGTGGGAAGAGTTCTTATATGATTCTTAATTGCCAGAAAGTGACAGAAGAAACATTAAGAGATATGTTTAATAAGCTTATTGAAGATAGCAAAAGAGGTAAAGATAATGCCAATATTTAAATTTGAAGATTATGTTGTTAAGTATCAAGCCACCAATGAAATTAAAGATGCTGTATTCAATGCAGTGCTAAAGTATTTTAAGGATCATCAAGCTTTCTCTGGTGAAGTTATTATACAAAATGATGATTGTGTAATCGATGCTCCTGAAGTAATGTCCTCCATTGCAGATGATATCATAAAGTTTGAGGTAGTAGATGACTGAGGAAGTTTTAATTGAAATGGAAAAAGTAGAGTACAATGTTTCTCCTAGACCTCTTCCATTTATTTGGTTAGGTGGAGGATCTATAATTTTCTCTCCTTCTCTTGAGAAAGCTATTAATAACCACAAAGATAAGTTAGAAGATAATGTCTTATATCTTATGCGAGATGGGTACTATTCGTCTAATTTACTTGACTTTATGTAATAAAGAGAATAGGATATTCTTTTAGGAGAGAGGCATGATTAGTTTAGAAGAGATAGGTAAAGATAGATCATTACAAAAGTTTATGAGCGAATGTACTATGAAACTCCCAAGTGAATTTAGCAGGGGAGATGTTGTTCTTGATTTTACAGGGATGGCTAAAAAATTTCCATCCTTTAGAGTATTTCTAGTTGTGGGTATGCCTAAGTATTATCCAGAGTTTACATCTGTTACTGTCTCTGAATATGTTTTTATGAATCATAGAGTTCCCCATGATACTTGTTACTTTCAAACAATATCATTTGATAGTTATTGTAAGTATCCTGTCTTTAGTATGCCAAGCCAAGAGCAAGAGTCTCAGTGGGCTAGAGGAGAAGATTAATGTCGAGTAAGATGGTTATTGTAGCTAGAGCTGATTTAAATATGCGTAAAGGAAAACTGGGTTCACAAATTGGACACGCTGTTCAGAAAGTCTTTTTTGATAGGATGAAGTATGAATATGAACGATGTGATAATGACATTTACAGTCAAGTGTTTCGTACTTACTTTACTAAGGAAATGCTCAAGTGGCTTACTTGGAAAGAAGGTCAGGAAGGATTTACCAAGATAGTTCTTGGATGTGATAGTGAAGAAGAACTATTAAAAATTAAAAGACTTGCTGATGAGGCAATGATTCCTAATGCGATCATCCTTGATAATGGTGTCACTGAATTTCATGGGGTAAAGACTTATACTTGTATTGCTCTTGGCCCTGATGATGTTGAGAAGATTGATAAGATTACAGGAGGATATAAATTACTATGAATAATGAGAATAATAATATGGACTCACGAATTGGAACTTATGAACACAAACAAAGAGTAGCTTATTATATGGGTATTATTATTAAAGAACTGACTAACAGAGCTAATGATCATGATAACACAAAACTTAATAGCCCGGAGGTAGAACTCTTCGATGAATTTACTCCTAAGCTAAAGCAAGCAACATATGATAGCCCTGAATATAGGCAGTTCTTAAAAGAGCTTCAGCCAGCACTTGATCATCACTATGCAAAGAATAGACATCATCCTGAGCACTTTCCTAATGGTATAAAAGATATGAACCTTATTGACATCATAGAGTTGTTCTGTGATTGGAAGGCCGCAAGTGAAAGACAGCTTAATGGGAATATCCTAAAATCGATTGAGGTAAATCAAGATAGGTTTGGTTATTCAAGGGATCTTGGAAATATTATGGCAAATACTGCTGAATGGTTTGATGATGTAAAATAAGGTAACTTAAATGGAAGAACAAAGAATTTTACGATTTAGAGTTTGGGATTATAGAGCTAAGCAATATTGTCTTCAGTCTCATATGATGAATGTTCATACAGGGTGGATTAGTGATAGCACCACCAGATATCTAATAGAACAATTCATTGGTTTGAAAGATAAAAATAATGTAGATATCTATGAGAATGATATTCTTATGATGGACAGTTGGGAACCAAAATACTATGTAGTAAAGTTCTTAGAAGGAGCTTTCTGTCTTACTTTCTTTTCAGGAGAACTTAAAGGTGAGTTTGCAGGAGACATACATTACATCCAACATGCAGGTTATTCTCAAGCTACTATAGTTGGAAATATTCATGAATTCAAACAAGAGGAGACTGTATAATATGAATCATTGTAAGGACTGTAAATATTTTGAAAGTACCCCATCATTTTATTTAACTAGCGTTCCTAAAAAGTACTGGTGGTCTTTAGCCCAATTTGATTGGGTAGAAGACAAAGAAAGACCAGATTATAAATGCTATGGTTTCCCCGGTAGCCCCAAGCAAGTTGGGCCTGAAAGACCTGCATGTTCTATTTTTATGTATAACTCAACAGAAATTTTATAGATAGAAAAGGGTAAATTATGAAGATATTAGGTTTTAATATTCAAATTGAATATGAAGGTTTTGATTTTATAAAGGATTATAGGGTAAGGAAGGCTATACGATATTGGAATAGTAACCTTAGCTATATTGAACAAGATTCAAAAGAGCATAAAGAGGATGAACATTATCATTTTAGATGGGTTCAACTTGTATGGCAAGAACTTAAAATGTATTGTATAATGGGTAAACAGGTTGATCCTGTAGAGTTAGATAAACTCTCTGAGTGGAGAGGCTTCAGCCCTGAGCAGAAGAGTTTTCTAATTACATGTTTAAAACATGTTGGACTTGGTAAGAAACTATAAAGGAGATTTATTGATGGGAACTTATGAAAAAGCTTTAAATGAATTTAGAATTCTAGAGAGTATTAAGTATGAGAAAGAAGATAATAAACCTCTCATCCTTGACTATAAAGATGAGATTCTTGCTCTTGTAAAAAAGTTTGGAGAGTCAGGACAATCTGGTGGGTCTGCTTCTTATACTGCTAATGCTATTAGTGCTACAGTAAAAGCTCTTTGTCTTCATAATCCGATTGGCCCAATCACAGGGGAAGATAGTGAATGGGTGGATATCACTGAAGAAATGGGTGGACAAGTTATGTTCCAAAATAATAGGGTGTCTTCAGTTTTCAAAAATGGAAAAGAAGGTAAACCTTACTTCCTTGATGCTATTGTATTCAAAGGAGAAACTGTAGGTGATACCTTTACAGGTGAAGTAGAAGGTATCAACAGTCGAAGATATATTAGACAGATGCCTTTTTATCCAAAGATCTTTTATATTGATGTAACAAGAGAAAAGATTGATGCTGATCCACATGATGAAGAAGTTAGGAAAAGTAGAACTAAGATAATTTGTGGTGATGGAGTTTATATCTATCATATCAAAGATCCTAAACAACTAGAAGAAGTCTTTAAAATTTATGAAGAAGAAGAAGTTTATAAGAACTAATTGATTGACTTTACCTATCCTTTTATGGTATATTAAATAGTATAGAAGGATAGGTACTATGTCAAAAGAACATACAGTTGAAGAGATAGAATTAGCAAAAAAGGAAATGCTAGAGATAATGAATGAGATACCAAGAGTAAGACCTATGATTACTGTTCTAGATGCTCTTGAGTGTGCTGAAGAGAAGATAAAAGAATTAGAGGCAGAGCTTCAAGCTTGTGTAGAAGCTGAAGATGGGGCAAGTTTATAAAATAGGGGGGGGGAGGAGGTAACATGCCTACTGGACTAGAAATTATGACAGGGAATACTAAGCTTAATATTCTACAATGCCAAGATCTCGCTAAAGATATTGGTTATAATAATCTTTATTTTGATCTTTGTGGAGTAAATGGAAAGATTGCTTGTCGATGGTTTGATGCTTTCTATGGAATGTTCCTAACTGAAGATCAAGAGAAGGGAACTTTTTCTAATATGGAAGATATTAAATATGAACCTCTATGGTGTGAGAATCTTCATTTTAAGGAGGGAAAGCACGATGAGCTTATTTTTTGATGAACAAGCAGATGAGGGTTGGACTCCTGAACGAGATGGCTATAGTGTAAAAGAGATTATAGGCTATGTTGTGGGAGATTATGTTACCTATGTTGGAGCTTGTAATGCACAAGTAAACTATACTAATTCTGACGATCCAAGAGATTACTTAATTGAAGGTAGCAAATACAAAGTATCTAAAATAATGATACAAGATTGGTATTCTCTTACTACACTTGAAGATTTCCCAAAGAAATACTTTAACAGTGTTTGCTTTGAATTAGAAGAATAGCTATTGACTTTTCAATAGAGTAGTAGTACTCTATATAGTAATGTAAGGAGATTAATATGGCAGTTACAAGAGATTCAAAGGGCAGATTTAAAAAGAAGGATGAGCGAGATACTATTGATCAGCTTACCTCTGCGGATTATTTTGATATCCTAAAGTCAAAAAAGCAGAAGGCAACTGATGTGGTTCTCTCAGATATTTATAATAATTGTCTTGTCCTTTTTGATAAGTATGAACGAACAGGACAGCTTGATGCAATGAAGAAAGTGATGTTTCATATCTCCACCATTGAGAAAGAAAGGAAACTCATTGAACTTGGGTTTACCGATTTTGTTTATAAGAAAGATATTGAGTATTACATTGAGAATGTAACTAACAAGAATGTCAAAGTCATCGAGCTAAATAGATTTGAGCGTGGTATCCCTGATGATGTAATTGCTAGGTATGAACAAGTAAAAAATATCTTTGATGAGTTCTATGTAGTCTTTACTGATTTCACTAACGAGCATACCAAGAAGACTATGAAAGAGCGTGACCCCATTCTCTTTGGAGTATTTAGGGATTCTCATGTAGAAGCTCTTTCAGAAAGGTTCTACTTCATTGGAGATTGGGTGGATGAATACTGCGACCTTACTCTTGATAAGCTTGTCTCCGAACTTCACACTGATGATCCAGAAAGAGAAGCTATCTTTAAACTTCGTGATCCAGTTACTCTCGATGAACTAAAAGAAAAAGTAAAAGCTCTTGAACAAGAGAAGGTATCTGGAATGATGATTAGCCCCATGTATTCACTAAATCTTGTGCAGACAACTTCTTCCACAAACCCTGCTTTCCCTACCCCACCTCCAATGGAACCTGTAGTAGAGAAGAAAGAAGCAATTAAAGAGAAATCAGCAGAAGATAAATCAAAAACTTCTATTGTTGGATTCTTCAAAAAGATATTTAACTTTAAAAAGTAAAAGTTATGACTGGTGACACCGATCTTACAAGAGGAAGAATTTTCAGGGAGGAGGGAAGAACACCTTCTCCCTTTGATCTTCCTCTTTCTAACAGGAAGTTTCTTATTAGTCCTTTCGCTAATTCTTATCCTTGGGATGTAAATGGACATTTCTTCTCTAATGAAAAGTTTCCTTATGGCTTTCATTCTTGTTCTACAGAATTTACTTGTGAAAGATGTGGAAAAACTTTTTTTAGATGGGAGTCTAAAATCTATTCTCTTTGTCCTTCCTGTAATAGAGAAGTTACATTGAGTTCATCAACTGATAGAGCTAAAAGTAAACTTAACTTAGGAGCATTGAGATGAAATATATTGGGAAGGCTCTATGGCAGATGTGGTGGTCAGTATTTTCCATTAGATCATACTTCTGATGATGTGGACGCAACAGATACCTATTGTACCCATGAGTATCTTTTAGATGAAAAGTCAGATACTTATTCAATTATGGAAATAATGAATAATGCTATAAGAAAGATTCCCGGTAAAGAAAAAATTAGTATAGTAAGTTCTAGATGTATAAAAAGTTTAGATGATGGAACTTTAGAGGAGTTTCAAAATGGATGATAAAGAAAAACTAGATAAAGCAGTATCTCTTTTACGAGAGTGGATGTATGAGCTTGCTCCTCTTGACTCTGACCCTTCTTCTCTAGGCAGAGACTACCAGAGATTAAATAATAATACTTGTTATTTTCTTTTGAATGAATGTAATGTAGACTTAGAAAATACTTGAGAGGAAATTATATGAAAAATTATTTCATAGAGAAATATGATGGATCAATCTCATTCCCCTTCCTTGGAAGGGGATTCTGTTATACTATCCGAAAAGATAGATATGGTTTTGGAATTACCTTTGTAAGAGGATATAAGAATTATCTACATATTATGTTGGGTGTAACCATAGAGCTAAGTGTTATTGGGTATAATCATAAAGTATATAGAAATTCTTGTTGGGAAAAATATGTACTCTCAAAAAGGAAAGGGTATAAGGATGTTACCAAAAAAGGGAACTGAAGTATATATTGTAATGAAGAGTGGGGCTATCTATCGAGGGATATATCAGTGGTTTAAATCAGTAGGTGGAGGTAGGATATTCCTTACTGATGTAAAATGCTGTGGAAGAGAGGCACCTTATAATTGGTTAGTATCTCCTAAGTATGGGATGAATAGGAAATATTGGATATCTAAGGTAGCTTCAATAAATGAACTAGATAAAAAAGATAATTTAATTCCAGTATGGGAAAATAAAAAAGTGGAGGATGATTGGGAAGCAGGTGGTGGAGGGGAGGAAGAAACTTAAATGGAAAGTTGTTTTAATTGTGAGTTCATAGACATTGTAAGTAGCTCTCTTGATCATGGGGCTGGTTCTCCTTGTGGAAAGTGTGAACATCCTGACAGTGGTAGGAAAGGATACTTTTGGTTGTGGTCTAACCCTCCTTGTAGTTTTTATAAAGAGCAACAATTTATGAAACTACCTAGTGATATGATGGATGCTTTGTTTGGTAGTATAAAGAAAAGAAGAGAAAGCCCTGATGAGGAACGAAAATAGTATTTGACTTTACCTCTCTATGATGATATATTATAATTAGTAAAGGAGACACGGATGCTTAAAAATGACGATACCTGTTATATGATTGACAATAATGGAAGACTATCTAAGGGAATTGTTGCCGAAGTTAATATTATTTCTGAAAAAGAAATTCTATATAAAGTCTTTTTACCTAATATTAAAGGAGAAGACAGTACTTTTCCCTTCAAAATGGTTAGCAATATTCATGCTTTCTCTCTAGAAGATATGAAAGATTACCTAATAGATTTACACTTTAAATCAGTATATGAATTAGAAAAAGAAACCGACTTAAAATTAAGGGATCTTGATATCCTTAGTAAAGAGGGAGACTATTAAAATACTTTTTAAGATACTAGGAGGAAAAAGAATTAATATGGAAAGTAATACAAAAGTTTGTGAGGTCTGTCTTGGAGAAGGGTATCTTATTGCGAAAGATGAATCTCTTTCTGCTTCAGCATTTGTATGTCCTAAATGTAAGGGGGCAGGACACTATCCAATTTCTCTAGAGGCACAAGCAAGAAACATTATTGAGAAACATACAGCTCTTATAGGTCATAGAGAGGGTCTACGTATTTCATTTTTTCTAACTGACAACCCTAATTATTATAATCATTGGATGTGTGAATTTTCTTATAGGAGGGATTATCCTGCCGCGAGGAAACAAATTGAGTCTCCAACTATTC
>Ga0116171_10004193_pt1 | contig 13025 bp, 14 predicted proteins | sample AD_JPNHW2_MetaG_FD_89798 | JGI IMG/M metagenome (GOLD analysis project Ga0116171, IMG submission 89798) | Active sludge microbial communities of municipal wastewater-treating anaerobic digesters from Japan - AD_JPNHW2_MetaG | ecosystem: Engineered > Bioreactor > Anaerobic > Digestate | place...
GCATGTTTAAGGGTATTGGTTGCCGTATCGCCTCTTAAGCCCGGCTCGGTGTAAACCACTTCTAACTCAACAAAAGCAGGTAATTCACATGAAAGGGGACGTTCAGTATCGGCATGGAACATAATCTCAACCTGCTGGCCTTCTTTTAACAGGTCATATGAATCAATAAGTTCTTCAATAATACAAACCTGTTCAAAGTTTTCTACGTGCATGAAATTGTAACCGGAATCATCTTTATATAAAAACTGGTAAGGTCTTCTTTCAACACGGGTTACATCTATTTTTGTTCCCGAGTTGAAGGTGTTTGATATTACTTTACCGGTTGTCAGGCTTTTTAATTTTGTACGTATAAAAGCGCCGCCTTTTCCTGGTTTAACATGCTGGAATTCAACCACAACAAATAAATCATTGTTGAACTCTATGCATAAACCATTTCTGATATCAGCCGTAGTAGCCATAAATGTTTGCTTTTTTAAAATTTCGTGCAAAAATAGACAAAATATTAAAACAACAAGACAAGTTTTTCAATTTGAGCCCGGTACTATAAATAAAATCCATATACATTCAGAATTAACCAAACCCTGATTCAACATCCTGAACAAGGTTTTTCTATAAACAGGTATAAAGCCAGGAAAGACCTAATACCCTAAAATCATTTAAGATAAAGCATTTTTTACAAAACAAATCATTACAAATGATGCTGTAAACCTGCCACACTAACTTTTAATGCTGACATCTCAGGTCATTATAAGCCCAGCATTTTTCTGATTTCACTTGTGGTCATGTCATCAGCATTTGTTTCATATGCCTTAAAAGTAAAATCGGTTTTATCGGCATTGCCTGCCCAGGTATTTTTAACGGTTTCTTTATCAATAAGGCCTATAGAACCATCATTGCATATTAAAAAAATGGCTGTTTCGGAATAAGGATCGAAAGCAATTTTAGTAAGCCCGTTTTTATAATAATATGAAAGCACACCTTTTATCCCGGAATCAATCACATTAACCGTGGCGATTTTCATGTTCTGGTCGTACTGATTTTTAAAATGCGCAAGAACATTCACAGGATTTTTCAGCCTTAATATCTGGTCGCAGTTCCAGATACCAAAACCGTCAATACTCAGGCTGCGGGTAATAGTTTCATATCCAGCACTGAAGTCATCAAGATTATTTTTTTCAGCCTCAGACATCTTCCGGGCATAATCAAGCCATTCCTCTTTACTCATAAGTTTTTCTTCAGGGCTCATCCCTGACCGTATCCTGCTCCACTGAAATTTCTGCGACCGCGCCATTTTTCTGACAATGAATTTGTCAAAACGGGCTTCAACCTTCCTGAGTGATGAGGAATACTTTTTATCAAGCCTGGAATACAAGGGTATATATTTTTTAGTATCCATGGTATAGTTTGATTTTACGGGCATAGCCTGCATTTCAACAACTTCATGCGGCGATTTAAATTCGATATTGAATACATTTGCTGGTTTATCATATGTAATCCTCATATCAGTCCATTTCTTCCTGTATATAAATTTTTTTGAAAATTCTTTCTTGGATAATGATCCTGAATAAACCCATATATAGTTTCGGTATACACTAAATTCCGGACATGAATTATAGTGCTTGAAGTTCATGATAAAATATGGCAGCTTCCCCAATTCTTTATCTTTGATATAACCATACAGTCTTTTAATTCTGAAATAGTTACGTAACAATAATTTTTTCCCCTGGAAATATCCCGGTGCTATCTTATAGACTCTTGAATAGGTTGAATCATTATACCTTTCTGCAAATCTGGTTGTATCAAAATCATATTTGAACAAATTCATGCAATTTTTATATGCCATGGAATACACCCGTTTTTTGACTGAAACTTTATTTTGAAGTGGTTCTGTAAAATCCCAGTTCCCGGTTTGTTGATTTAAGCGATACAGGTTGAATCCTGCCGAAGTATCAATAGTTGCCAGATCAAGGGAAATTTTCTTCCCTTGTTCCAGTTTCAACATTTCATTGTTCCTGAGTGCATATATCTCGAACATTCCCGCTGTCCTGAAAAAGTTTCTCTGCCCCGCGCTGTCGTATGTCATGGGGACGCCTCCTGTAACAATATCAACCACGTCATAATATTCACGGTAATAAACATCAATGTTCCCTGTAACCGGGCGGCCCAGTGAATCGACAAAAGCATTGGCCGGAATATCGATGGTGGTGCCGGAATTAAAATAAAGTTTTCTTTCCTGTTGAGGATCAACCGTATATATTTTTGTTATGGAGCTTGTATTCCGGGCTACCGGAATAATTCTATTATTGTAAAATTTAGTAATTGCCGCAGGTAATACCCGGGGCTCAGCACTTTTTTTGTCAGAAAACACCGGCTCAGGTTCGCGGTATAATGCTACTTTCAGAGTAACTTTATTAAGTCTTTTACTGAGTTTCACCGAATCTGTTTTCTTAAAACAGGTTATTGATAATTCATTTAATGGCAGACTGTCAATTTTTCTTATCAGTTGGTCTATGTCACCAAAATTATTATCCGATACATCAAGAATCCGTAATTTTTTTAAGTTGTTTATCATATCCGGTAAATCCGGGAGCCAGTTATCCGACAGGTTGAGTTGCTGAATGTTCTCAGGCAGAGCAGCATCAGTATCCAGTTCAAGACGGATGATGGAAGATAACGTAAGGTTTTGTAAGGAAGAGATTTGTGAAATATTTTTCATCAGTCTATTCCCGTCAATAAAGTCGTAATCAGTGATGGTAATTGAGGTCAGGCTGTTTAATGTCTTTATATTAGACGGGATATTTGCCGATTCATTGTCATCAAGTATCAGTTCTGTAACTGACGACATACCGGCTAAGCATTGAAACAATCTTTTAAAGTTCAAAGCCGGGCAGTCGGTAACCGAAAAGGTCTTCAGACGGCTAAAAACTTTAATCGATGAGGGTACTACAGTTCCGGAATAACCATTCAGATTAATTATGGTTATCTTTTCTTTATAGGGATAGTTCATAAAAAAATCCGCAAGAACCTTTGAAGATGCCGCCCCGTTCAAATCGAGGCACCAGGTGTTACTATCAGGGTACTGAAGTTCAGAAACCGAAATATACTTATGGAAATCAATAGAAGTACAGCCTGTGTTATCGCTATTTTGTGCACTTAAACAAGGCATATAAAATACTGCAAACAACAAAAGCAGGGGTTTTACTTTTTTCATGTGTGTTTATTATTAAAGTGGCCGGAACCGATGTACAATTATAACAGTGAACTACCGCCATTTATTATAAATAAGTTGATTATTGACAATAACCTCCCATTTTTCAAAAAATTGGACTTCTCCTGCAAATGTTATGTTATCACAATCTGAATTGTAAAATTCCATTATTAAAGGTGGCTCCTCCTCTGGCTGATGTTGAAAAGCTTAATTCATGCCTGTCAATTACAACCGTGCCATTGACACTTCAGCTTATATTATTTACACGACAATTTTTAATCTTAGAAAGGTCAATATATTGCTCTATTTTTTTTATCTATGCTTTGCTTAATGAAAAACAAGTAATATGAGTTTTCATCCAATCCGATTGAAATGCCTGTTATCGTAATAAAACAGAAGCGTATGCTAAAATCAATTGCTATGGATCCCCGTTGAATTCGGGTTTTTTTCGTACTTTTGTATATCATTTTCTAAAAAAATATTTGCGTTTATGTGTTTGGGCATTCCTTCAAAAATAGTTTCCATCAATGGCGACATGGCTGTTGTTTCGGTAGGAGGTACGGAATATGAGGCTTCCATTCAACTGCTTGATGATGTGAAGCCAGGAGATTATGTGCTTGTGCACACCGGTTTTGCCATTCAGGTTATCAGTGAGGAAAAGGCGCTTGAAACCTTACAATTATTTAAAGAAATGAATTACCTGGATGGTCAAATTAATGGTGAGAAACCTTAATTATAGAACTTTCCCGAAAATTTATCAAGTGAACGATTATGCACGAACTTTCTATTGCCACCAACATCATAGAATTTGCCGAGGAATTTGCCCGCGACCATCAGGTGACGAAAATCAACCGGATAGAGATCGAGGTTGGGCGGTTATCAGGTATCGTAATTGACAGTCTGGAATTTGCGCTTGAACTTGCTGTGAAAGATACCGTAATGGAGTATACAGAAGTAGTGATTACGGAAATTCCGGGGAATGCCAAATGTGATAAATGCGGGACAATTTTTGAAATTCAAAATTGGGCATCTGTTTGCCCTGAATGCCAGTCAGCAGCTTTTGAAATTATTGGCGGGAAGGAAATGCAGATAAGATCGATATTCATCGATTCATAAATGATCAATGATATCACAAAGATAGGCGCAGGCTTTTTTCACGCCGGTTTTCATTTCTTTGGTCATTTTTTCACCAAAAGCAACGCTTTTATATTGAATGGCCAGGACGCTAAACTTTGGATTGACGGTCTCTGCAAGAAACTTGATCATCATGATCAGCGATAGTTTGTGTGTCCCCAGTGAAAAATCGGTTATCCGGTCAACCGGCAGGTCGGTTAGCTCGCCATAAGCAAGATTAAGGTTTGCAGCGTCAACAATGATTACGTGTTCGGGCTGGAAGTCTGCAATATCTTTGGTGAAGTTTTCCGGTGTGGTATATCCGGTAAATATCCTGACTTTAGGGTGGTTGGGACCATATTTCTTCTCAAGAAAAACTGTTATATCCGGGCCTGCTTTATCGTCCTGCATCAATTCAGAACCCACACCCAGGATGACAAGTTTCTTTGATTTTTTTAGTTTCTCAGCGAGGGTAACGAGATCCGGTTGTATGCCATCTTTCCACTTGTGGTCTGCATTTTTTAGAGATATTTTCACAGAACAAAAAAATTAATGATAATTAGGAGTGTCTTAAAAAAACAACCGCAAAGAAATTTATAATCTCTTTGCGGTAATAAATTAATTTATTGTCCAAACGGCAAAAGCTGTCTGATTAAATTTCAACTCTTAATGATTCCCGGTTGAAATGAGCCAGTTCAAAGTCTTTGGTCTGTACTAAAGCATCTTTTGGGCATGAATCAACACATTGTCCGCAATATATGCAACGATCGAGGCGCACTACAGCCTGAAAAATCTTTTCAGTTTCAGAAACTCTAAAAATTTCTATGGCAAACGAGGGGCAGTCGCGCATACAAATTTTGCAGCCGATACATTTTTCCTGATCAAATTTTAGTTTAGCCCTGAACCGGTCAACAACTTCGGGTTTAACAAACGGGTACAATACGGTATTAGGTTTTTTGAACTGAGATCCAAAAACCATGGATAACATTTTTGCGGGTCCTTTTCTTTTGTTTGGCATGTTACACAAGTACTTTAATGATTATATCAATTAAAATCTGCAGGATGGCCAGGGGGGCAAGGAATTTCCAGCAAAAATTCACCATCTGTTCAATCCTGATCCTTGCCATTAACGCCCGCATAAGGGCCATAATAAAGATAATAAAGATTGTTTTGGCGATGTATATCGGTATCCCCAGCCAAAGGTTCGTACTCCATAAAGGAATAAACACGGCTGCAATAATAGATGATGTCACAATAAGCTCAAAATCGATAGCCATTCTGAATATGGCCAGGAAGCGTCCGCTATATTCTGTAAACGGTCCTGCAACAATTTCTGTTTCAGCATCAGGAATATCAAAAGGAGCTCTTTCCAGTTTTCCTTGAACAGCTATTACAGCTACAATAAAACCAGGGATGTTGGCTAAGGCCAGCCATGGATTATTGCTGTAAAATTCCACAACACCACTGAGAGACCAGGTGTTTGCAAGGATAGCAGGAGCAAGAAGTGACATGAACAGTGGAACTTCGTATGCAAATAGCTGGGTAATAGTACGGACGGCTCCAATGGTTGCATATAATGAAGTGGAGTACCAGCCGGCAAGGAAGAAAGTCAACGTAGGAATTGTCAGCAGGTACAAAATTACGATGAGGTCTCCATCAAACGCATAAAGAGCATTTGTGCTCCACATAGGAACATAAAGAATTACAACTGACACGGCTGCCATAGCAAAAGCAGGTAATACTTTAAACATTCCTTTGTCGGCATGTGTTGGGATTATACCTTCCTTACCCATTAGTTTTACAAAGTCAGCCAAAGGCTGAAACCATGGAGGCCCCACGCGATTCTGGAAACGTGCATATAACTTACGGTCCAGGTATTCTAGTATCAGTCCGTAGGTGCTGAGGAAGAAGATACCTGGAAAAATGAATATATAAAATAATGACCAAAGCATATTAAAAAACTTAGTTTATTTCAATCAAATGGAAAATTTTATCTTGTGTGCATCAAATCCACGTTGTTTGTACCATTCGATGCTGTATTCGCGTAATTTGTTCCAATCAAGGGTACCTTCGCGGCCGTTGTCAATCTGTTTGACGTTTATTGCCCTGTCGGTACAGGAGAAACATGGATCTATTGCCGCAATTACAATTGGAACATCGGCTAAATATCCGCCATCGAGCATATACGTTATCGAAGCGAGGTTGGCAAGTGTAGGAGCCCTGAGTTTGACTCGTTCAGGTTTTTCTGTGCCGTTGCCTCTGACATAGTGAATATCTTCACCGCGCGGAGCTTCGTAACGAACGGTAGCTTCGTTGGCAGGCACTTTCCTGGCTACTTTCACGGTAAGGTCACCGTCGGGCATATTTTTCAAAACCTGCCGGATGATCTTGTATGATTCCATGAGTTCCAGTGCTCTGACAACCACTCTGCTGAAAACATCGCAACCATCATTGGTAATGACATTAAAATCAAGTTCGTCATAAACCAAATAAGGATCATCTTTTCTCACATCGCGGGTTACTCCCGATGCTCTGGCCAGAGGGCCGGAGGCATGATATTTCATGGCGATTTCGTGAGTCAGTCCGCCGACATGTTTCAAACGGCCCATCATGGTCGTTTCGGTTAAAGCAATATCGATGTAATATTTTGTGCGTTCTTCGAGAATATCAACAGCTTTCAGGACTTGTTCTTTCTGAGCAGGGGTAACATCCCGACGAACACCTCCAAAAGTATTTATACTATATTGGACGCGGCCTCCGGTAAGCATAGCAAGGATATCCATCACAACTTCACGATCGCGCCAGCTATACATAAACAAACTGTCGAAGCCTATTTCGTGGCCTGCAACGCCAACCCATAACAAATGGCTGTGAATTCGTTCGAGTTCCCCGATAAGTACCCTGATATATTTTGCACGTTTAGGAATTTCTACTTGTGCTACTTCTTCAGAAGCTGTTATGAAAGCCGTAGTATGGGAGTGAGAGCATATACCGCATGTCCGTTCAATTAAGTAAAGACATTGAATATACGACCTCATTTCGCAGGCTTTTTCCATTCCGCGATGGTTATAACCAAGCGTAACGTTGCTCGCAGCGACCCTTTCACCTTCGAGGTATAGCGTAAAATTTTCGGGCTCTTTTAACGCGGGATGCTGAGGACCTAATGGAATTTCAATTCTTTTTGGCATATTTTTCTCTACTTTAATTCTTTATCTTTAGGTTTCCAGTTCTTTAACAGAGGATGTTCATCCTGTGGCCAGTCTTCAGGCAACGGATAATGTCTGCCGGCAGGTAAACCGTCGACTTTAACACCAAACATTCCTTCCAGTTCCTTTTCGTAATAGGTAGCTCCGGCATAAACTTCAAGTGTTGACTTGATGACGGGATCTGTTTTGGGAGCAAAAATCTTCACATTAACCAACATCCCATGAATGTTATTTACCGGATAAATGAATTCAAGATTGTCTCCTGAATCAAGGCCAATGATGGTTGACAAGAAATCAAAACCCTGTTCGGCACAAAGATATTTAAACACATCAATGGCTTTATCCCTGTCTACTTCAACGGTTATACGTCTGGGCCTTACAATAACACATTTTTCACTCAGAAAAGGAAATTTCTGTGTCAGTTCAGATACAAGTTTTTCTTCGTTGCTCATATTGGCTGATTATTTTTTTAGACTGGTTACAAGTTTAACAACGCCATCTATTACTGCTTCCGGTCTGACTGAACAACCCGGAATATATGCAGATACAGGAACAACTGCATCGATGCCGCCTTTTACGCAATAACAACCCTGGAATACACCGCCAGAACATGCGCATGTACCCACGGCAACAACAAATTTCGGTTCGGCCATCTGCTCATAAATGCGTTTAATTCGTTTTGCACTCTGTTCAGTTACCGGACCGGTACAAACCAATACGTCAGCATGGCGTGGAACTGCTTTTAAAAGTACTCCCAACCTTTCAACATCGTATCTGGGTGTCAGAGCTGCAAGTATTTCAATATCGCAAGCATTGCATGACCCTGAATTGTAATGTAAAATCCAGGGTGATTTTCTCCGTGCCCAATTAACAGTTTTATCTAAAACCATTTGCTATATATTTTTTAAACAATACAATAGATTACTTTCTGAATAATATTAATAACGCCAGAATCGCGGCAAAAATGTATATGAATGACATTAAAGCTGCTTCCTTTGGAACAGTAGCAACGATAAGAACTACAACGTGCATTATCGTAAAGAAAAAAGCAAAGGGAAAAAACTGGCTGTAATCGGGCTGTACTTTATGCAACTTATAATCTTCGCCACCGGCATAAGATTCATATTTACCAGCAGTTTCGGTACCCTTGGGCGCCATAAATTTTGAAACTGCTGCAAGCAGAATTACAACAATAAGAATTAGCGTAAACGCGATAGGGGGTGAAAGAAGTATATTTTCCATTTTCTAAACCTTTCTATTCTTTTTTTCTGGATATTTTTCTTACATCCAGTGAATCAGTGTGATTGAAAATATTAATAATTATTCCGGCAGCCACAGCCAGCACAACAACTTCGATAATGATCAGGGTTATTACCATACTCTGGGCTGTTGCCATTTGTCCGGTGACCTTTCCCACATAAATCAGTGTAAGTGTAAGCCCTTTTGTCAGTACTTCCATTGCAATGAGAATGCGGATCAGATTTCTTGTTGTAACGAGGTAATAAAACCCGATTATATACAACAATATTACAGTCAGGAAAATTATTGATAACATGTTTTATTTTTTTAATCTTTCTTTAAATAGAATAACTACTCCAAATACGCCGGCCAAAATCACAATGATCTGCCCTGCAATATCTAAATTTCTTGTATGCCAGATGGTATCCTGCACTGTGCTTTGTACTGCGGGTGGGGCTGCAAAAGAAAAGTTCAATGCGGGCTGGGCAATTAACAGTATTCCTGCAACAATAATAATGATGATTGGCAGAAAAATATACCGGGTTAATCTTTTCTTTTCGCGCATAACCTGCTGCTCATCAGGGTCAGGACTATCCGTAAGGCTTATGGTACTCACGAAAATGGCTGTTACCAATCCGGCACAGACCGAAAGTTCAAAAACTGCAGCCAAAGGCGCTTTCATCATAAACATAATCACCGTTAGGATTGCGCTGGCAAGAGCAAGAGCAATAACAGCCTTTAATGTGTTTTTTATCATCGCAGTAAGCACTGCCGAAACCACCAACAAGCCCAAGAGAATATACAAAACTATGTCGTTCATATCTGGTATTTATGTCTTAAAATAATCCTTTTATTTTCAAAAAATTCAATACAAACGGAAAAGCAATACCAACCAATACCGTAATAATGGCCAGTATCATTGAAGCGCTGATAAATCCTCCGTTTGCTTCTTTTACATGATCAAATTCAGCCGACTGTTTACCAAAGAATACCTTTCTCTGGAGAATGAGAAAATACGCGAGTGTTAAAATACTGGCAAGGAGCGCTATGATAGCATAAGGGATATAGCCCACTTGCCATAAAGCAATGATTATTATAACTTTACTCCAAAAGCCTGACAGAGGTGGTATTCCTGCTGTAGATAAAAATGCCACTGCAGATGTTCCTGCTGTTACTTTCATTCGCCCGCCCAAACCTTCCAGTTTATCGAGTTCTTTAATGCCTGTCCGGCTTTCAATAGCAGCCGAATTAACAAACAACAGAGATTTAAATGTTGCATGATTGAAGAAATGCAGGAAAGCGCCCAAAAATCCCAGAGGCGTTCCGCAGCAAGCTCCTATGATAATATATCCAACCTGGCTGATACTCGAGTATGCCAGCATCTTTTTAAACTCATTTTGGGTGAGGGCTAACAATGCTCCGGCAACAATGGTAATAATACCGATGAAAGCAAAAACATTGCTAATTAATGCGATATGCGGGAATACAACCATTAACAGGCGAAGAATGGCATAAATGCCACCGGCTTTGGTCACGATACCGGCAAGCAGGATAGAAACTGCCGAATTTGACTGGGAATATGCATCTGGCACCCACATATGAAACGGTACCAGTCCGGCTTTGATGGACAATCCCGTGACAAGACAAATTATTGCTAAAATCACCTGTAATGATAATGAATCGGCAGCAGCATTTAATTGTGTCCCCAACTCAGCATAACTCAAAGTCCCATAAGTCATAAACAATATGGCCACAGCACTGAGAATCATAATGGTAGCAATACTCGACATCAACAAATATTTGAATGATCCGTTAAGCGCCAATAATTCTTTTTTCTTTGCAATTAAAACAAAGGATGCCACAGAGGTTACTTCAAGAAATACGTATAACGAGAAGATGTCGGTAACCATAACAGTACCATTCATTCCTATCATAATGATAAGAATTAACTGTGAAAAATTAAAAATTTCATCTTTGTCGGCATACCTTCTTATTATCAGAGCAATAAGAGAAATCAGCCCGATGGTAAAAAGGACTATTGCAGCATACAAATCAATTGATAAATGCACAAAATACTTTATTTCAACAGATGAAAAAAAGTTCGTGGCACATTCGAAAATCAAACTGCCTGCCATAAATAGCTGGATAAGAGTAACGAGCAATACCGCTCCATAGGCCAGGTTTTTTACTTTCTGCGAGTACAGCAGATTCAGCAGTACGATTCCAATAAAAGGTATTAATACAAACAATGTTGGCATCTATATTTCTCCTAGATTAAAATCATTATGGTTACTATTATTATAACTATTCCAGCCAATGACCATGCAACAGAAGCTGCAAAATTACCGGAATACATTTTCTTTAAAATTTTCGATGAGATGGTTGCTATCCACACACAGAAAGTATTATAAAACCAATCAATCACCCTGTCGATAGCAAATAAAATCTTTGAAAAGATATTTACAAAAAACATCCCGATATTATATGGATCGAAATATCTTTTTTCAGCCATGACGTATATTTGGGCAAGGCCGGGGGCATAATGAATATGATCCACAGCGCCCAATCCCTTCTTGGTTTTGCGTACGCCATACATATGGTTGAACAGGGCAAGTAAAAGCACAACTACAGAAATTGTCACGAGGGTCCAGCTGTGAGGTAATCCGGAGTAATCGTGGCCTTCGAGCCTGGCTCCAAGAATTGGCTGTATAAGACCTTTTAACGGCAGTGGGTTATATACCCCAAAAAGAATACACAATGTAGCAAGTACAATCATTGGGATAAGTATGGGAAGGCTTGCCTCTTTTACATGGCTGATATCTTTTTGTGGTTTGCCAAGGAATGCAGCATGGCCTAATTTCAGGAATGAAGCGGCTGTAAAGAAAGCTCCAAGCAATGCTGCTATATAGAATATTTTACCGGCTTCGAGGGCCCCATCAAAAATAAGTTCCTTGGAGAAAAAACCATTAAATGGCGGCACACCGGAGATGGCTGCTGCAGCAACGATAAAACAGAAAAACGTAACCGGCATTTTTCGGCCTAATCCGCCTAAATCTTCAAGATTGGTAGTACCGACCTGTTTTTCAACCGAGCCGCCGGTTAAAAACAAACAACTTTTATACATGGCGTGGTTAATCATATGGAAGATACCTCCAATAATACCAACAGGAATTGCGGTTCCGATACCGAGGATCATGTAGCCGACCTGGCTGATAGCGTGGTATGATAAAAGTTTTTTATAATCTTTCTGTACCAGTGCCATCATTACCGCAAGCAGAATAGTGATCGCACCCAGTGACATCAGGATAATGCTCATGGTTGAGCCCGGTACAAACTGGAACAGATCAAGACAAATTCTCGCCAGGAAATAAATCCCCAATAACTTTTCAAGGGCAGCGGGGAGGAAGGCCATGAAAGGCAGTGGTGCATCAAGTGCAGCATCGGGAATCCAGCTGTGAAAAGGCATCGCCCCGGCTTTTGCCGTAGCGCCGATCATAACAAGAATAAATGCAAAACTTCCCCAAACATTCATGGGCATGTTTATCTGATCTATTTCAAAAGTTCCTGCATACCGGCCAATCATCAGAATACCCAGGGTCATCAACAGGTCAGATACACCTACCAGTACCAAAGCTTTTACGGCAGTGGCAAAAGTATGTTTACCGCCGGTAAGAATAAGTACGAATGTTGTTGCAAGCAACCCTTCCCAGAAGAACAACATGAGAAGAAGGTTATTTGCCAGTACAGCTCCGTTTACCATGGCAACGGTTATAAGAACAAAAGCATAGAACTTTTTCAGGTGTTCCCTGCCGTTCATAAAAACCAATGAGTACATCACAATCAAGAATGCAAATCCGGCTGTGGCAAGTAAAATAAAACTGCTGAAGTGATAAAGCCTGAAAGAAAAATTAAGTCCGAATCCGGTCCATGGAAGTGAAAATGATTCATTCTTACCGAATAACAATATTGCCAGTATTAATGTAACCGTGACCCCTGCAAAGCTGATAAGGCTTTTGATCCAGAAATCCTTTTTAGGAATTGCAAAAACCAGCAACGCGGTTATTACAGGTATAATTACCGGATAAAACAGTGAAGTTTGTAAAGAATTAAGACCAAACATATTAATTTTTTTTCTTATTCATTAATTATTAATAGAGAATAGCCATTTGTTTTGCAATCATATTTACAAAATCTGCCGGATAGTATATTAAAAGACCACCGAGAAGTGAAAGAATTGCTAATAATACAACACTGAACAC
>Ga0116171_10004195_pt1 | contig 13023 bp, 12 predicted proteins | sample AD_JPNHW2_MetaG_FD_89798 | JGI IMG/M metagenome (GOLD analysis project Ga0116171, IMG submission 89798) | Active sludge microbial communities of municipal wastewater-treating anaerobic digesters from Japan - AD_JPNHW2_MetaG | ecosystem: Engineered > Bioreactor > Anaerobic > Digestate | place...
CCAACCAGATGCCGCGGGCCTGCTGGGTCTTCACAATCTCGACCAGCGACAGCGTACCGGCCGCCATCACGCCGGAGATCAGCGCCATGCCCAGCGCCACTTCGTAACTCACCAACTGCGCGGCCGAACGCAGCGAACCAAGCAGCGAATAGTGGCTGTTCGACGACCACCCTCCCAGGATGATACCGAGGATGCCGACCGCCGACATCGAGGAGATGATCAGCAATCCAACGTTCGTGTCCACAACGCGGAGCTTTTCGCTGTACGGAATCACAGACAGGCTGATCGCGGCGGTGAAGAAGCTGATCACCGGAGCGAATCTGAACAGGCCCTTGTTCGAATTGTTGGGGATGATGTCTTCCTTGAGAAGCATCTTCAAAGCGTCGGCAACGGTTTGCAATAGCCCGTGCGGCCCCACCCTCATCGGTCCGAGCCGGACCTGTATGTCGGCCAGTACCTTGCGTTCGAGCAGGACCACGCCGGCGACGGCCAGTGGCGCCAAGCAAATGATGCACAACGCCACGATTAGGGGGATGAACAACGGGTGGGAGATTACGCTTTCCATTCCATGCCTCTTATCGCATCAGCGTCTGCTGCGCGAATTTCACAAACGGTTCGGGATAAACGCCGATACCCAGGGTCATCACTCCCGTGGCCAAAAGAGCGACTCGCGTGCCCAAGCTGAGCGACAGCGCCGGCATCGCCGTCTCTTCCTCTTCGATGAACATCGACTTGACGATGCGGAAGTAGTAATAGATCGCCACCGCCACATAGATAGCGGCGGCGACGGCCAGGAAATAGTGGCCGGTCTCGACCAGCGAAAGGAAGATGTAGAGTTTGCCAACGTAGCCGGCCGTAGGCGGGATGCCCGCCAGCGACAAGAGGAAGATCAGCATCCAGATGGCGTGCGCCGGGCTCTTCTTCATGAGGCCGTGCAGATCATTGATATCTTCGCCGGTGGTCGTCTCCCGGCACAGTACCGTGAGGACCAGGAACGCGCCCAGCGTCATAAAGACGTAGATCAGGATGTAGATTAGAACTCCCTGAATCCCGGTCTGATTGCCGGCGACGATGCCGAGCAGGATGTAGCCCGCGTGGTTGATCGAACTGTAAGCGAGGAGCCGTTTCGTGTTGGTCTGTGTCACGGCGGCGATGTTTCCGACGGTCATGCTGAGCAACGCGGCGCCGGCGATGATGGGTTCCCAGACTTCGCGCGCCGTACCCAGAGGCCCAAGCAAGACTCGGAGCATAAGCGCAAGCGAAGCCGCCTTTGAAGCGACGGCGAGATAGGCTGTGACCACGGTCGGCGCGCCTTCGTATGTGTCGGGCGCCCAGATGTGGAACGGGGCGGCGGCGACCTTAAACAGCAGGCCGGAAATGATCGTCGCGATTGCCAGGAACAGGACCGTATCGGCGCTGCTCCGATTGGCCACGGCCACGCCGATCTCACGCAGTTTGGTCGAACCCGACATGCCGTAGAGCAGCGAGAAACCGTAAACCAGCAAACCGCTCGACAGCCCGCCGAGCAGGAAATACTTCATCGCCGCTTCATTCGATCGCTGATCGCGCTTCAACGTACCGACGAGCACATAGAACGTGAGAGCCATCGTTTCGAGTCCGACGTAGAGGACGACCAGTTCATTGCCGCTGGCCAGGAAGTACATGCCTGTCTGCGCCAGCAGGAGGAGGCCGTAATACTCTCCGTGGTGCTCGTCACGCACCTCAAAGTAACGGTAGGACATCACGACCACGATGGCCGTGGCGATGACGAAGATCCAATGGAAGTAGAGCGCAAACTGGTCAACGACCAGCGAGCCGCCGAAGGCCTGAAGTTCGCCGCCGTGCTGGTTCAAGAACATCTGCTGGCGAAGATAGGCCACCGAGGCGAATACTTCGCCCATCAAGACGAACCATGCCAGATGCTTGCGGCGCTTGGACTCGGGGAAGACCCAGAAGTCGAACAGCAGCGTCGCGCAGGCAAACAGCCCCAGCAGCAGCGCCGGCAGCAGTACGAAGTGATCCGTCGCTGTGTAGTAACTGCTCATCGCGCCTCCGTTTTCATCGCGTCCACCCGAACCGCCGCGTTGACCGGCACTCTGGGTCCGTTCACCCGTTCAACGATGGCGGCGACAGGCTTCTCAAGAATGTCGAAGTAGGGCTTGGGGTAAATCCCGATGGTTACCGCCCACGCCATCAATGGCAAGAACACCACCCACTCGCGCCAGTTCAGGTCCTTCAGCCCTTTGTTCTTCTCGTTGGTCACCTCGCCCAGCATCGTCCGCTGGTAGAGCCAGAGCAGATACGCCGCGCCGAAGATGATGCCGGTCACCGCGAACGCGCCCCATGCCATGTTGGCCTGGAAAGCGCCCTGCATAATGGAGAACTCCCCGATGAACCCGTTCAGCAGGGGCAAACCGGCCGAACTCAGCATGGCAAAGGCGAAGACGATGGCGTAGTTCGGCATTACGTGCGCCAAGCCGCCGTATTCCTTGATCTCGCGCGTGTGACGCCGTTCGTAGATTACGCCAACGATAAGGAAGAGCATGCCGGTGGAGATACCGTGGTTGATCTGCTGGATCACCGATCCGGCTATGCCTTGCTGGTTCAGAGCGAAGATACCGAGGGTACAGAAGCCGAGGTGGCTGACCGATGAGTAGGCTACGAGTTTCTTCCAATCCTGCTGCATCAGGCTGACAAGTGCGCCATAGATGATCCCGATGATTGAGAGCACAGCCAGCACATTGACGATCATTCGATCAGATGACGCCTGCGGCAGCAGCGGAAGCGAGAAGCGGATGAACCCGTATGTGCCCATCTTCAGGAGCACAGCGGCCAGGATGACCGAGCCGGCCGTGGGCGCTTCCGTATGCGCGTCGGGCAGCCACGTGTGGAACGGGAACATCGGCACCTTGATTGCGAAGCCGAGGAAAAACGACCAGAAGACCAACTGCTCCATCCAGAGCGGCATCTGCGTGTTCATCAATTGGGCGATCTCGAAGGTAGCCACCCCGGTCTGGCCCATGTGCTGCAAGTAGAGCGTGATGATGCCGAGCAGCATCAGGACGCCGCCGGCCAGCGTGTAAAGGAAGAACTTGATCGCCGCATAGAGCTTCCTGGGGCCGCCCCAGACGCCGATGATAAAATACATCGGCACCAGCACCAGTTCCCAAAAGACATAGAACAGCATGAAGTCGAGCGAGATGAAGACCCCGACCATGCCAACCTGCTGGAGCAGGAACATGGCGTAGTATTCCTTCACCTTGTCGTTGATCGACTCCCACGACGAGAAGATCGCCAGCATGCCCATCGAGGTGGTCAGCATAACCATCAGGACGCTTATGCCGTCGACGCCGATGAGATATTGCACGCCAAGTGTCGGGATCCAGTCCACCCGCTCGACAAACTGATAGCCATCGAGCGATTTGTTGAAGTTCAGAATGAGCGGCAGAGAGACAAGGAAACCGGCCACGGCCGAGATGTTGGCCCACCAGCGAATGGCTGTCTTCATCTTGCCGGGGATGAACAGGAGGATCAGCACGCCAATGAGCGGCGTAAACAGGATCGTGGACAGGAGGTGTTCACTCATCGCCTAGCGCCCCCACCAGTAGAATCCGAAGATGGCCAGCAAGCCAGCCACGAAGATGAGCGCGTAGCTCTGCACCCATCCGGTCTGCAGGAAACGCATCGGATAGCTCGCCGCGCGCACGAAGAAGGCCGTCAGATTGACCAGGCCGTCCACAATCCAGGTGTCGTACCAAATCGATATCTTCGAGGCCAGGCGCGTCGTCCATGCAGTACCGTTGACAGCTCCATCCACAGTGGAACGGTCGAATGACGCCAGCACGGTTCCGCCACCTTTGGACAGGCCGTTGATGAAGAGGATGTCATAGAGTTCATCGACATACCACTTGTTCAGCAGCACCGGGTATATCGCCCCGCCGGTCGGGCGCTCCTCGGGCTTGAGCGCCAGATAAACGTGCCGCGCCAGGAGAATGCCGCCAATGGCGATGCAGACTGAAAGCGCCATCAGGCCGAGTTCGAGCGAGTGGCTGGCATGGGTTTCGCCGTGCATCGCCGCCACTCTGGCCGCTGGCTCAAAGACGGGCTCCAGCCAGTGCTCGAAAGCCTGGAAGAATCCATTTTCGCCGAGCACCTTTGGAACTCCAACCCACCCGGCGATGATGCTGCCCGCGGCCAGAATAGACAGCGGGACGGTCATCACTGCAGGCGACTCGTGGATGTGATGCTTTGTCGCCTCATCCATGCGTGGCTCGCCATAGAAGGTCATGAACATCAGCCGCCACATGTAGAACGCGGTCATCGCGGCGGTGATGATTCCAACGCCGTAGAGCATCTTCGACCCGAGTGGCGAACTCCAGGTCTGCCAGAGGATCTCGTCCTTCGAGAAGAAACCCGCCAGTCCCGGGATGCCGGCGATGGCCAGCGAACCGATGAACATCACGCGGAAGGTGACCGGGATCTTGTCCTTCAGTCCGCCCATCCTGCGCATGTCCTGCTCGCCCCCCACTGCGTGGATCACCGAGCCGGCGCCGAGGAATAACAGGGCCTTGAAAAAGGCGTGCGTGAAGAGGTGGAAGACGGCCACCCAGTAGGCGCCGACGCCGGCGGCCAGGAACATGTAGCCGAGTTGCGACACGGTCGAATAGGCCAACACGCGCTTGATGTCGTTCTGCACCAAGCCGATCGAAGCAGCGAAGATCGCCGTTGCCGCGCCCACGGCGGCAACCACCATGCTGGTGTCAGGCGTCAGGGCGAACAGCGCGTTTGAACGCGCCACCATGTAAACGCCCGCGGTGACCATTGTCGCGGCGTGGATGAGGGCGGAAACCGGGGTCGGGCCCTCCATTGCGTCGGGCAACCAGACGTAGAGCGGAATCTGCGCGCTCTTGCCCGTCGCGCCGACAAATAGCAGCAGGGCCGTTGTGCTCAGGATGCCCCAACCGGCGGCTTCGACGGCAAAGTTGCCCGATGTCAGGGACGCGTTGACATCGGCGAAGTTCAACGACCCGGTCAGCTTGAAAAGCAGGAACATGCCGATGATGAAGCCGGCGTCACCGATGCGGTTCACGATGAACGCCTTCTTGCCCGCGTCGCCGGCGCTCTTCTTGTTGAAGTAGAAGCCGATCAGCAGATAGCTGCACAGCCCGACGCCCTCCCAGCCGACAAACAGCAGAGCGTAGTTATTGGCCAGGACCAGCATCAGCATGAAGAACACGAAGAGGTTGAGATATCCGAAAAATCGGTAGTATCCGCCGTGCCGCGGCCCGTGCTCATGGCCCATGTAGCCGATTGAATAGATGTGGATCAGCAGGCCGATGCCGGTGACCACCATGATCATCACGCCGCTCAACGGGTCGAGCAGAAAGCCCCAATCAGCTTTCAGGAACTCAATCCAGGGTCCAAGAACGACTTCGTGGCGGCGCTCCGGCACACCCATCAACTGCACAAACGAACCGAGCGAAAGCAGGAACGAAATCAATACCGCCCCGGGAGAAATGACGCTGATCGCCGTCTTCGGCAGTTTGCGGCCGAACAACAGCATGATGCCGGCCCCAACCAGAGGCACGAAAGGGATGAGCCAATACAGTTCGAGAAAATTCATCGTTTCCCCGGCCTTCCTACCACTTCAGGAGATCGATCTCGTCCACCTGAACCGTCTCCTTGTTCCTAAACATTGCGATCAAAATGCCCAACCCGATGGCTGCCTCCGCCACTGCCACAACGATGACGAAAATGGCGAAGACCTGGCCGCTCAGATCCTGCAGGTTCTTGCTGAACGCGATCAGGTTGACGTTCACCGCGTTGAGGATCAGTTCGAGAGACATCATCATCACCACGATGTTCCGCCTGATCAGCATGCCGGTCACACCGATGGCCAGCAGAATGACGCTCAGCACCAGATAGTGGTTTGTCGTGATTGGGTGCAGCATGGCTTGGCGGTCTCCCTCAGTTCGTTCGTTTCTTGGCCATCAGCACGCTGCCGACGATTGCCAACAGCAGCAGCACCGAGGCCAATTCAAATGGCACCAGGTATTCGCGGAACAGCAGGTCGGCCAGTTGCTCGATGTTGCCGTTCGCTGCCGGCAGAGTCTGGGGCGCGCCGGCCTTTAGCGTCGGGGTTCCCCGGGATAGCAACCAGAGCGAAACGGCGCCAGCCAGGATAGCCGCGACCGCCCCCGTGATCCAATGCCGGTGGAATTGCCGTTCCTTGGCGGCCGAGTCCAGGTTCACCAGCATAATGACGAACAGAAACAGCACCATGATGCCGCCGATGTAGAGCACCAGTTGCACGGCGAACAGGAATTCGGCTCGTTGCAGCAGGTACAATCCGGCGACGCCAGCCAACGACGCGATCAGCGCAATCGCGCAATTCACCGCGTTTCGCATCGTGATCGTCAGAATCGCGCCAGCCACGGCAAGCAGCGCGAACATGTAGAAGAACATCGTATCCAGCATCGGCGTTCCAGTCCCGGGCCTCTCAGGGGACCCGGATCAACTCTTGTATCTCGTCGGTTTCGTGCCTTCCTCCAGCACCTCGCGGTCAAAGATCTGACCTTCCCGCGTGAAACTCGCCATCTGAAAGTCCTGCGTCAACTCGAGAGCATCTACCGGGCAGGCGTCCTCGCAAAGTCCGCAGAACATGCATCGCGACGTGTCGTAAGTGAACTTCACAAGATCTTTTCGCTTCGTCTCGGGATTGCGTTCCCAGCCCACCACGATCAGGTGCTCTGGACAGGCCAGCGCGCAGAGGTCGCAGCAGATGCAGAGCGTTTCACCGTTTTCGGGATTGGTATTGAGACGGGGCAACCCGCGGTAACGCTCGCCCACTTTCGGCATGACCGCCGGGTACTGCTCAGTGGTGATGTTTTTCGGATGCTGGGTTCTCAGCGTGACCCACAGCCCCTCAAGAAGGTCCGCCAGCAGGATCTTACGCAGGAATTTCTTCATAGGTCACTCCTCGGCGGCGTGTCGGGTTCCACTATCTGTCCACTTCCCCGAGCACGATGTCGATCGTCCCAATCACGGCTATGAGATCGGCCACAAGGCTGCCGCGGGCCATCTTGTCGACCGATTGCAGGTTGATGAAAGACGGCGGCCGGACTCGCACTCTATATGGCTGCGTCGAGGCGTCGCTCACGATGTAGTATCCCAGTTCCCCCTTCGGCGCCTCGATTGACACGTAGGCCTCGCCCATGGGCGGTTTGAGCACCTTTGCCACTTTGCCCATGATCGGCCCGGCGGCCAGCATTCCAACGCCCTGGCGGACGATCCGGGCGCTCTGCCGCATCTCCTGGACACGGACGATGTACCGGTCGTAGCAGTCGCCATTGGTGCGTGTGGGGATCTCGAAATCGTACTTCTCGTACCCCGAATACGGTTGAGCCTTGCGTAGATCCCACTTCACGCCCGCCGATCGCAGCATCGGTCCCGTGACGCCATACGCTTTGCAGTCCTCGGCGTTCAGGATTCCCACGTCGATCAATCTTTCCTTCCAGATCCGGTTCTCGGTGAGGAGTTCCTCATACTCGTCCACTCGCGGCGCAAGCCTGTCACAGAACTCCAGGCACTCTTGTTCGAACCCTTCGTAAGTCTCGTACTGTAAGCCGCCGATGCGGAATGCGTGGGTGGTCAGACGCGCGCCACAGTACTTCTCGAAGATGTTCAGGATATCCTCGCGTTCGCGCAGGCAATAGAACAGCGGCGTCAGCGCCCCGATATCAAGCGCGTGCGTGCCGAGCCAGACCAAGTGGCTTGCGATGCGGTTCAGTTCGGTGAGTATGACCCTCACCGCCTGGGCCCGCTCCGGCACTTCGCACGAAATCAACCTCTCTACGGCCAGACAGTAGCCTAGGCCGTTGGATACCGCCGCCACATAGTCCATCCGGTCCACATAGGGAGCGAACATCGCATACGTGCGATTCTCCGCGATCTTCTCGACGCCCCGGTGCAGGTAGCCGATCACGCATTCGGTTCCGGTCACCTTTTCGCCGTCCAGTTTCACGATCACCCGCAGCACACCATGCGTCGACGGATGCTGCGGTCCCATGTTCAGGACAAGTTCTGTCGAATCGAGGAAGGTCTCAGCCATGGTTCATTGCCCGCTTTCGATTCCCACGTTCTCGCGGACCCAGCGGTTGTCCATGTCCGTGATGCTCTTGTCCTTGCGCAGCGGGAAACCGCACCAGCCCTCCGGCAAGAGAATGCGCGTCATGTTTGGATGGCCTTCGAACTCGACCCCGAACATGTCATAGACTTCACGTTCAAGCCAGTCCGCTGTCAGATGAACGCGAACGCAGGAAACCGCCTTCTCTCCGTCTTTGACCCGGGTCTTGATGCGGATTCGCTGGTTGCGCTCGAAGCTGTAGAGAACCCAGATCAGTTCAAATCGTTCTGGCTTGGCAGGATAGTCCACCGCGGTGATATCGACCAGATAGTCGAAGTTTTGTTCAAGCTTCAGGTATTCGATGATCGGGATCACCGCACCTGGTTCGGACACAAGGAAATTCTGGCCGGCGTAAGTGCAGTACTCCTTGATGCGTTCGCCGAACTCCTCTTTGAGGTCCTCAACCAGTTCGCCCTCCCAGGGCGTCGTCTGCATAACCGCCGGAGCCTTTGGCGCCGCTGGTGCTGCAGGTTTGGCTGCCGCCGCGACGGCGGCTTTCGCCGCGGCCGGCGCTGGCGCTTTGGCCGCCGGGGCAGGCGCTTCGATGGGAGGAGTGGGCGATGGTGCGGGCGCCGTTGGCGCTGCCTCATTCGGTGGCGGAGAAGGCTCCCCGCCGCCCGACTGCGCGGACGTTTCTTCCGGCTTCTGCGGCTCCGTGGCGCCGCCGGGGTTGGCTTCCTCTGGCATGGCTGAATCCGAACTGAAGTTTCAGGGTTATCACACCCAGAAAATCAGTGTCAATTGTCCGAAGTTGACCTTAGCCGCCGACTGTCGCGTTTACCGTTGAAAACAAACGCTTCAGCCGATTCGGCCCCGCGCGCGATTCTCAGTCCGGCCGGTCCGGATGCGCGGATCCCTCGTGCGGCTAGAATGGAGAGACAGCTATGAAGAACCTCTGGATGCAACCTGCCCTCTTCACCGCGCTGGCGCTCTGCGCCGTGGCCGCCCCGCCCGCCTCAGCCCCCAAGAAGGGCGATGCTACCAAGGGCAAGCAGGTTTACGAGCAGTGCGGCATCTGCCACTCGGCCACGACCAGCGAGAAGAAGATGGGGCCCAGCCTGATGGGTCTCTACAAGAGGTCGGCCCTGAAGAACGGCAAGAAGGTAACCGACGCAACGGTTGCCGATGCGATCAACAAAGGTGGCAACGGAATGCCGCCATTTGCCGGTGTCCTCTCAGCGGCGGAGCGGGGTGACCTGCTCGCGTACCTAAAGACACTCTAGCCGGCGAGTTTGCGCTCTACCGTCTCCTTGGCCACAGCGGGATCGGCTTGGCCGCGAGTAGCTTTCATCACCTGCCCGACGAAGAACTGCAGCACGGTCGTCTTGCCCCCACGGTACTGCTCCACCTGCTTCGGGTTGTTGGCGATGATCCCGTCCACAATGGCTTCAAGCGCGCCCGTATCCGAAATCGCTTTCAGCCCTTCGCGCTCGACGATGGTGGGCGCATCGTCGCCTGTTGCCGCCATCTTCAACAGAACATCCTTGGCAAGTTTGCCCGTCAGTTCGCCCTTCGACACCAGTCCCACAAGTTCGCCCAACCGCTGGGCGGAGACCGGTGAATCCTCCATCGAACGGCCCTCAACCTTCAGCAGCGCCTGCAAATCGCCCATCACCCAGTTCGCCGCCGCCTTCGGATCGCCCGACGCGCTTGCAGCCTGCTCATAGTAGTCAGCCAAGACCCGCTCCTGCGTCAGAACCGCAGCGTCATACTCCCGTAAGCCGAACTCCTCGGTGAACCGTTTCCTCCGGCTGGCAGGCGTTTCGGGCATCGACGCTTTGACGCGGTCGAGCCATTCGCCGCTGATGGCCAGGGGAACGAGGTCGGGTTCGGGAAAATAGCGGTAGTCATGGGCGTCTTCCTTGCTGCGCATGGGGAAGGTTTCGTCCAAATCGGAGTTGTAGAGCCGCGTCTCCTGTCTCACGCGCCCGCCGGATTCCAGCAACGCTACTTGCCGCAAAATCTCATACTCGATAGCCTGGCGCAGGAAGCGGAACGAGTTCAGGTTCTTGATCTCGGCCTTGGCACCGAGCTTCTCCGCCCCTTTCAGCCGCACGCTTACATTGGCGTCGCACCGGAGATTGCCCTTCTCCATGTCGCAGTTCGACACGCCTGCGTATTGGATAGCCAACTTCAATTCGGTGAGATAATCGTAGGCCTCGTCGGCACTGCGCATGTCCGGTTCGCTCACGATTTCGATCAGGGGCGATCCGCACCGGTTTAAATCGACATAGGAGTACCTGTCACTGTCCCGGTAGCCGTCGTGCGTGTTCTTACCCGCATCGTCTTCCATGTGAACGCGCGTAACGCCGATTCGCTTGCGCTCACCCCCGACGGCGATCTCAACCCAGCCGTGCTCGGACACCGGCCGGTCGAACTGCGAAATCTGATATCCCTTCGGCAGGTCGGGGTAGAAGTAGTTCTTTCGCGCAAAGATCGATTTCTCCCGCACCTGGCAGTTCAACGCCAGCGACGCTGCAATCGCATACTCCACAGCCTGCCGGTTCAGAACCGGCAGCGCACCCGGCATCCCCAGGCAGACCGGGCAAACGTTGGTGTTGGGCTCGGAACCGAATTCGTTTGGACAGGCGCAGAAGATCTTAGTCCGAGTGCCCATCTGCACATGGACTTCCAGTCCGATCACGGGTTCGTACTTGGCAAGTTGTTCCGGCGTGGCGAGTGTCGAAGCGGCCGTCGGCATGTTCTTATTGTAGGACGATGCGCCTGGCCGTCCTTTTCTTGTCGCCCGCCGCGCAGTCCGCCGCGGTCTCCGCCAACTCCCGCACTCGCATCAACTAGAAGACTTCGGGAGGTTGGGCTGACAGACGTAAAGGGTTTGAGGTGGAGTGGCGAATGGCGTCGCGTATCTGGACAGCAGAACCGGAACCGCGATGGAGTTGGAGTTCAGTCTTGTCGCAGTGTGGCGCATGTTCAGATCCAAACCAGGATGCCGGCTGTGTTTCGGGTCCGGATGCGGGAACTCGCTCTGGATCCGGATGCCAGTCCCCAGACACGGGTGGTTTGAGCAGATCAGCGAGCCGCCACCGGAAATCAGGCGCGGCGGAAACCGCTTAGCACTTCGAACTCGGTTCAAAGACGATCGCTGCCAGTGGCCTCCGCACCTTCGGATCCCAGGTCGCCGGATCGTTGGCCGTGTAAGTCGTTGTCCGCCTTCCCAGGTAGCCCAAGGCCGCGCTGATCAACAGGAGTAGCCATGCGATGCCGAACATGACGCCCGCATAGGATGCGGGCATGGTTTCCAGCAATCCGAATGGTTCGAACTTCGGGGATTCTTCGTTTTGGAAGTACGAAGGCTTGCGTAGTACATCCGCTACCCGGATTTGGCCGCGCAACATCGCCTTCACGCTACCCGCTCCGCCGTCGGGCAACCCTGCCGCGATGAGACGATCCAGGCCGCCAGACTCGGCAGCGCGGACGGGCTCGATCTCTAGGACGGGTGGAGGCGTCAACAGACGATCCCCAAGAACGTGGTGAACATCCGGCATCAGAGTTTGGAGGAAGTCCATCCGGAGTAGAGTCTGTGGTTCCCCTCGGGCCACTCCTGAATATGGCAACGTCGCCAACAATGTGAATAGCCCGGCATGCAGGATTCTCGACGGAATGCCTCGACTGCGGATCCCCACACTTCCTTGTGAGGTTGGTCCAGCCGGGAAGCAGGGTTTCATTCGGTACTGCCCCCAACTCGTATTAAGAAAACGGGTCTCACAGCCTTAGTGCGGGAAGGCGCGGAATATTCTCACAACTCTTTGGTGGTTTTGCACTTAGCTAGTCCGAATACCCCCAACGGACTAGCCCACGGTCCTACTGTTGCCCTTGAGCTGGCTAAATTCGAAGGAGTCTGGGGATTAGAAAAAATCGCCCATCAGCACGGCAGTGATGTTGTCGGGACCGCCCGCAGCGTTGGCGGCATCGACCAGTGCGGTTAATGCGTCGAGTGGCGGCAGTCCTTGGCGAAGGACGGCGATGATGCCGTCGTCGCCCAACGGCCCGTAAAGGCCATCGGAGCAGAGCAGGATGAGATCACCCGGCAGGAGCCCGATCGATGTCTCTCGGACAGGGATCTCGGCGGCTGACCCGATGGCCGCCGTCAGCACACTGCGCTGCGGAAAATTGGCCACTTGCTCGTCGCTCCAACCCATCTCGTCACGCATTTCATTGCCGAGATTCTGGTCGTAGCTGAGTTGGATCAACGCACGCTTGCGGAACAGATAGCAGCGGCTGTCTCCGACATTGGCCACGTGCAGCGTTGGTTTTCTCCATAGCACGGCCACAAGTGTGGACCCCATCCCTGCGCAGTCAGAGCGGAATGCGGTCTCGGAACGAACGCTGGCGTTTGCCTCCCTTGCGCCCTCGATCAACACGCCCGGCGGCGCGTCCAGACCGCCCGTGGCGACGTGCGAGTAAAGCACCTGCAAGGTGACCGCCGAGGCGACCTCCCCGCACGCTTCCCCGCCCATTCCGTCGGCAACCGCGGCAAAACCAATGCCTGCGTCGGCTACCCAGGCGTCCTCATTATTCTTACGCCTTCGGCCAGGATCGGTGATACCCCACACGTTTCCGCTTTGCATCTCTTACCCCATACAGTATTCGCGCGCGTTTTGACATGATAATCTTCCCGCTGCCGGGAGGCAAACCCCCAGTTTCTCCGCGCACTCATCCGGCCCATCGCCCGGAATGGATCAAACGTCGTCTTCCATCAACAATTTGGCCTCGGCCAGCCCATCCGCCGCTCCTAACGCCGCCATTAGTTTGATCCTCGCCTTGTGGCCCGGCAGCCGCCCGCCGAACCAGACGCCCCGTTTCCTCAGGTCTCTGCC
>Ga0116171_10004196_pt1 | contig 13016 bp, 11 predicted proteins | sample AD_JPNHW2_MetaG_FD_89798 | JGI IMG/M metagenome (GOLD analysis project Ga0116171, IMG submission 89798) | Active sludge microbial communities of municipal wastewater-treating anaerobic digesters from Japan - AD_JPNHW2_MetaG | ecosystem: Engineered > Bioreactor > Anaerobic > Digestate | place...
CTCCGGCGGGCCGACCGAATATTTTATAGCATTGTCGAGCAGATTGGTAAACACATTGATAAAGTGAAGCTCATCAGCCTTGATAATAGTTTGTGTGGCATTAAGCTCGGTGGTGATGACTCCGCTTTTTTCTTTTACCAGTATGTTGAATATGTCGACTGAATTTTCGATGATCTTATGAACGTTTACCAGAACCGGGTTGAGGCGAAATTCGTTGTTGTCGAAAACGGACATTTGCAACACCTGTTCAACCTGGTTTCTCAAGCGCATGTTTTCATCATAAATAATGTTGGCGTATTTACGGGCGCGATCATAATTTTCGGATACCACAGGCTTCATCAGCATTTCAGCAGCAACGGAAATGGTTGAAATCGGCGTTTTTAACTCGTGGGTCATGTTGTTGATAAAGTCGGTCTTCATATCCGAAATTTTACGCTGGCGCAGCAACGAAAAAATAACATATAAAAAACAAACCAGCACAATAAATAAGAACAATCCTGATAACAGCAGCAGCCACAGGAACATTTTGCGGATAATGATCTGCTTTTCGTTGGGGAAATATACCGCAACGGTATAATTGCCCTTGTCATATATACGTGATAAGGAAATTCGGTGCGATGATTCAAAAATAAACTGTGAATTGTCCATCGTGTAATTTCCGCATATCAGCTCCTTGGTGCCGGCATCAATCAGGGCATAAGCATATTCAATCCGGGGCTGGAAATTACCGAATTCATTTTCCATCAGGGTGTCCAACACCTCACAAAAACCATCGTGAAACCAGTGATTGATGATAGCCGTATCGCTTTTATTACCGTGTATTTCTTTGCGGTTTTTAATAATCACATTTGTTTTGCATGAATAAAGCTGTGATTCGATTTTTGACAAGCTGCTTTTTATCATGTAGTTGAACTGGTTCGTGCGGAGCTTAATAGCCCGGTCGACCCACATAATCTGTGTTACAACAATACCTATCAGTGAAAGGGTGGTGATGATGATGATAAAATATATTAAGCCCTTTTTCATATTACAAATATAAATCTTTTCATTCAGATTATCATCATTCATAAACCTTTAACCAAAAATTAACATGCTAAATATCTGAAATTAACCGTTTTAAGTGTCTGAGGCGTTAATGCATCAACGCTTTTGCGTCCAAATATTAAATATGTCTATATTAACAATACGTCCTGGCGGCGGAATGGGTATTTATAAAAGTGCTAAATTTGAAGAATCTCTTTATAAATGGGTAAGAATAAAAACAATCGATATGTTTGAAAACATCAGAACAGGAATTTCTCATTCGGAAAAAATGACGGTGACATACAAGGATACGGCAGCCAGTTATGGTTCGGGGCTGGTTGAGGTTTTTGCCACGCCTGCCATGATCGCCCTTATGGAAAAAACGGCATTAAATACCGTGCTTGACCTTTTGCCCGAAGGTTATAATACCGTTGGTATTGAAGTCAGTATAAAACACATTAAGGCAACACCGGTAAATATGAAAGTCGATTGTGAAGCACGGCTCGATAAAATCGAAGGCAAAAAATTGTATTTTTCGGTAAAGGCGAGCGACGAAACGGGCGTGATTGGCACCGGCACCCATGTCCGTTATATCATTAATACCGGTGATTTTATGGCCGGTTTGAAGAAGGGGCTATAACCATTTCTTCCGCATAAAAAACCAGAGAAAGGCAAGCAGCACCCCGAACATGACGCCCGAAACGATGAGGAAGGCGGCAGGGTGCGACTGAAAAGGCAGCCCGATGTTCATTCCGTAGACACTGGCAATAAAGGTCATTGGCAGCATCACGGTCGATATCAGTGTGAGTATTTTGATGATCTCGTTGATCTTGTTGGTCTGCAGCGAATCATAGGTTTTCGAGAGCCCTTCGATCATTTCTTTATAATCTTCTATCATATCCCAGAGTTTCTGGTAGTAGTCGAGGATATTGCCCCAGTACTCTTCCATGTCTTCGGCAAAACCTTTGATTTCGCCCGATTCAAATTTATGGAACAGCCTGAGCTGCGGCCTGAAGCAGGTGTCGAGCAGGATCACGTTCTTGCGCGTGATCGAAATCTTTTCAATGATCTTTTGTGATTTATCATTGAACAGCCCGTAATTGATCTGGTCTATTTCGCTGCCGGTGCGACCTACCAGCGACAGTGTTTCTTTCATCAGGCGCTCGATGATCTCGTAAAGCAGGGCATCACTGGTTTCGGCGCTGAGCTCATGTTTGAAGGCTTCGAGGTTTTCCTTGACGGTGTTAAATAATTTTTTTACAACCCAATGCGAGTTTCCGATGGTGATGATAAAATCTTTTCCCCAGAAGATTTTTACCTCTTTGGTATCGAGAAAACGGTTTGATTTGTCGAAATAGGGGAAATGAAGTATGAGAAAATAATAGTCGTCGTAAATATCGATTTTGGGGCGTTGTACTTTACTGCGGCAGTCTTCAATGTCGAGAGGGTGGAAGTTATAGCTTTCGATCAGGTGATCGAAATTTTCATCGCTGGGGTTTAGCAGGTGCATCCAGCTGAACGTATTGAATTTGATGGTTTCTATCATGGCCATCCCCTCCCAAATTTAAACTGATTTCTACATTCCGTGTATTATTTACCGAAGGGCAAAGATAGAAATTTTTCTTTAGCGTGAGTGTTGTCGTAAAAATTTTTGGAGATTATAATTAAGGTTGCTATAATGAGTGCAAAATAAAAATGAAAATAACCTGATGAATAAAATAAAACATTTGTTTCAAAAAAAACTATTCATATCTTTGAATGCAATAATGAAAATAAAATAAGATATTTGGATGTTGGGTCTTTGGTAGGTAGGCAGAAGTTCTGATTCATTAAAAACAAAAACCGGCGACAAATTAGTGTAGAGGTATTAAAAAAGATAAGGAGTAAAAAACGGATTGCACCGACTCAAAAGATATTATAAATATTGCGCCAACTGATGATTGTCGGTTGGTGAAACATAATAGTTAGCAGCAAACCGAAAGAACGTCCCTGCAAATAAAATAAGAGGAATATGAATTATTATACACTTGAATTTCACTTAGAAAAAGTTTGTTTAGAAAATAAGGAGTTTGAAATTTTAGATTCAATATGGAAATTGAATAAACGAACATTGACTTCAGCATTATCTAATATAAACTTTAATTTCCCCCACTATAGTCAACATGAAACAAGTCACTCTAATACGATTATTAGTAATATAGAATCCTTTCTGGGAGAGGATAGAATTAAGATACTTGAACCAACAGATACTTGGTTACTTTTAATGTCATCTTATTCCCATGACTTAGGAATGATTATTTTAAATAAAACAATTGAAGAATCATTACCTAATGATACACTATTAAATTTCTTAAAAGCATTATCGGAACAGAATAGGGATAAAGATTTAAAAGAAGCAGCTAAACTTCTATTATCAATAACCAAAGAACCTTTACCAATAAATAAGTCAATATTCGACTTGCGAAAGTCAATTGTTTATGTAATTGGTGAGTTTTTTAGGCAAGGACATGCTCAAAGGAGTAAGGAGATAATTGATGGAAGAGATATTCAAATGCGAGAACTTCTTTCAAACTTTTATAGCAATTTAATACCTAATCGCTTTTTAAATCTTTTATCTGAAATATCTTTTTCTCATGGTGTTGACTTTGATTATTTACTTAATAATCTCCAATACGAATCGAATGGAATATCTAGAGATAAAATTCACCCTCGGTTTATTGCATCAATGTTAAGATTTGGGGATTTGCTCGACGTTGACGACAAAAGATTTAATCCTATTTCTGAATTGCTTTTGGATAACAGTCTTCCAGAAACATCAGAACAACATAAAATTAAACATGCTTCAATAAAGCATTTGCTAATTAGACCTTCGTCAATTGAAGTAACAGTAGATTGTCCAAATGCACAAGTATATCGTATTGCCAGGCAATGGTTTGACTGGCTTGAAGATGAAGTTGAAGTGCAATATAGAAATTGGTCAATCATTTCTCCTCCTAATCTTAACTCATTGCCTCCTAAGATTAATTCAAATGGTGTAAAAGTATTATTCAACAGTACCATTGCTGATGCTGATTTAATGAATCTAAGATTTTCAATAAATCCACAGAAAGCAATAGAAATATTTGAAGGTAAAGGGATTTATGAAGAGTCAGCTTTTGTTTTTTTACGAGAATTAGTACAGAATGCCGTAGATGCCAGCAAATTACAGTTATGGAAGGATATTACAAACGGTAATTACAATGAGTTATTATATGAAAATCTAAAGGGCAAATACAACGAATTGACGATTGAAAATAAATTCAAATCAAAGGACTTTATTAAATATCCCAGTGATATTCCAATTGAAGTCTATCGAAACTATCAAGTTGACTTATTTGTCAATTGGGCTGATGACAATAAAAAAAATATTCTATTCAAAGTTGTTGATAAAGGGAGCGGTATTTCTCGTGTAGATTTACTTCGAATGACACAAAAAGTTGGAGAAAGCAGAAGTAATGATGCAGATTATCAAGAGATGAAAAAAACAATGCCTTATTGGCTCAAACCCACTGGAGCATTTGGATTAGGATTACAATCTGTTTTTTTAGTTTCTGATTCATTTGTTGTAAAAACTAAAGCGGATAATGATATTTCATATGAAATAGTTTTTAATAGCTCTAAAAATGGAGAATACTCATACATAAGAAATTTTAATGCCATTTCGCAAAGGGGAACTACAGTTGAAGTTGTTGTTTCTGAGGAAAAATTTTCAGATGCATTTGGAAACTCATACTCCATGGATATTGTTTTCGATTATGATTATTTTTCATCTGATGATTCTATTCAAATTAGCAAAGTCGAAGAATATGTAAATCAAACACTTATCAATATTGAGGAATTAAATGTTTTTATTACAAATAAAGGTAAAGTTAAGTCCTCAATATTTTCAGCCCTCCCAAGTGATTATAACAAAGGTGTAGTTTCATTCATATCATCTGTTTCTAAAGATGAAACAAAAATGTCTTGTTTTAAAGATGGTAGTTTCTTGACCAATTTTTTTGATGTGTCTGGTAATTTAGGTTCTCAAATAAAGACCATCTTTATTGATAATTTTGAAAGTATTTATAGTAGAAACTATGAATTAAAGTATAATTATCTTTATATGGTAAGAGATATACCAATTAAGGATAATCAATATGGATTTAGGATGTTACCATTCTGTGCAATGCAATGGAATTTACTTAATCCTGATTCAGATAAAATATTAAATATTAGCAGAAGTAAACTGATTCAAGATGTAAAGTATGAGCACAACGAAATTTTATTAGAAAAAATATTTCCTAATTTATTAAATCTGATATGGGAAGCTTATGTTGATAATAGTTTTAAAAATAAAATAAAAGAACTTGGTGTTAGTGATGAGAGCTATAATATATCTTTATTCCATATCTTACAAACTTCAAAAATTTTTGGAATTGAAAGAGAAATACCAAGCATTTTCAATTCCTTTTACTTTCCTTTAGAATCAATTATTCATAAAAGTTCCGTAGATAAAGTAAGTTTTGAAGCTTTCTTAAAGTGCAGTGAATTTTCAATTTTAAAAATTGGAAAAGAGTATAATAAAAAAGAAGCCTTAGATACTTATATTTTATCAATATTAGATGACATAAAGGGTAATTCAGAAACTAAAATAATAGCATTATATCAAGAATACTTTTCTAATCATTTAATAAATTACAATTTAGAAAAAATCACAACTTTTATAGCTAGCTCAGATGGCATGGAAATTAGATTGTTAAAGTATAGTAAAACAACACAAAGAAATGATTATGCATATATGCCTGAAAATCTTGAAAAGAATTACTTAAAATCTATAATACGAACTTGCCAAAGAGTAAGACAGATAGACCGCACTATTATTCCGTCACTGAAGGATTATCATGAAATACTATCAGTAAATAATACTAGATATACATTTAATCATAATTATAATAGTGAATTTAGCAATTACATTATATCACCAATTAAAAATAATTCTGAACTTGAGTTAGTATTAGAATCTTATAACGAAACAATTAGTCAAGATGATTTAGGCGATACTATTTATAAAAATGCAATCGAGAAAGTGGTTCCTGATAAATTAATAAATTGGATAATTGATAATACTACTAAAAAAAAGAATAGAACTAAAGAAAGTATTTTGAAAGCATATTTGAAATTATTAGCAGAAGCCTTAATCGAACATAATAGGAAAGATAAAGCCCTTGAAAAAAAAGAATAAAGGTCAGCTGCTAACACGCGGTATAGTAAATTGCCGGTGTGGTGCGTATTTGAGCGGCACAGCTCGTATCAAAATTAGTTATAACTTGATAGGAAAGTGCTTCTAAATCGGCAACTAACCATACTGCCAACCGTCATGTATAACACAAAAAAAATGAAAAAGCCAATCCTGCTTCTTTTTTTAATGGTTACTATCATCAGGGACAATTTGGTATTTAGATAGAATAAATTAAAAAATAAATGAACTACCCAACAGCAGTAAATATGCCATGAGGGCTTCAACTTTTCATTAACCAATATACTTCCGCAGAGCCTGGCAAGTAAGTGCTTCGATTACCTTAACGAATGGCAACAGAAATACCCGGTTAATCTGTGAACAGCCCATCCATCAATGACTTCAGTCTTGAAACCTGGTTTTGTGAATTAATCAAATAAATGTTGTTTCAATCTTAGGGTTGTTTCTACTTCAGCCCCAGCGCAAATACAACCCGATGTTCGGGTTAGTAACCCGTAGATGGTGTTAAAAATTTTGATTCCGGGCTGAAATTGTTTAACTTTATGTATCAAAACCTTACATCATGAAAAACCATTTCATGTTGCTGTTTAAGCCGGAAAACATAAAGAAAACAATCATTCTTTTGGTGATGGCAGTATTGTGTATCATGGGTTCATTTTTGATAGGTATCAGTGATAACATTCCCATGATTGTGATGCTCCTGGCGGGAATCGTTATTCTTTTCTTTGCGCTGTTGCATCCCTGGAAAAAGGCTTCACGTTTTGTAATTTTAACAGGGGTGTGCTTTGTGATCCTTGCCCTTGATTTTATATTTCCCTTTGTCAATGAAGGCATCGCCATGACTACAGGATTAGTTTGCTTTGCCGGAATAATTGCCGGCATTATCGGTATTTTTACGCGTATAAAAAGCTGGAGGCGCCTGCCCTATGCCGCTTCGTTGCTATCCCTTATTGCGCTGACCGTGTTTATTACTTTGCTCAGAATTCCGCTGGGGGAACTTATCGGACCGGCTTATATTTGGTTATTGGCCGGTGTACAGGTATTCATGATGCTCCTGTTGTTTGTGATCGGGTTAATAAACAAAAGAGAAAAGCTTATCACTAAGGCAATGCTGATTGCTGTAGCCATTGTCATCATTGCGCTAAGCATCTGGGGATTTTATGTCTCCACATGGGAATATGGCAAAGAGGCACATTCAGGTGTATTTGTTGTATTGATGGCCCGGTTTTACGCCTCCATTGAAATAATTATTGCAGCACTGTCGCTGTATGCCTGTAAATAATTGATGTAAATGCAAAAGGAGAGATTTTCATTCGTATGGTCAGGTGACATGGGAAAGAGAACTTTAAAGCACCAACACATAAAGTTTTTTTAAAATTCGGATAATGAAAAACACTGTAATCATGAACATCATCCGCTGGTTTGCCAGAATAACAGGGACCTTGCTGGTTATTTTTGTTCTGTTCTTTGCCGTGGGCAGTTTTGTTGAAGGCCTGAAAAATCCCGGGCCGGGCCTCAACATGTTCACGGTCATTACTTTTGTGGTCTGGGGGATAGGGCTGGCCGGGCTTGTTTTTGCCTGGTGGAAAGAAGGCGCCGGCGGAATGATTTCACTAATAAGTTTTATTGTTTTTAACATTCTGGTGGCGATAAACCCAACTCCCGGATCGAGTTACACATTGGGTTTGTTGTTATTTCTGTTTCCTTCGATATTGTTTTTGTTATATTGGTGGCTGAGGAAGAGATCATCCGGTAAAAACTCATAAAACAAATTCATATGAAACGATGTTTGTTATTAAGCCTGCATTTGCCTGTTCTGATGATCATGCAGGGGGCGCTCATTTCATGCGTGTCAAGCGTGAAACCGGTGCCGGTACCTGATCATAAAAAAGCGTTTATCGGGGTTTGGACCGCACGCGCAGGGTTTAAAATGGAAATCAAATCTTCAGGGACGGCCGATGTGTACGAAAGTAATCTTATTTCCAGCCCGGATAACGACACATTGGTCATCGGGGTCATACCGGAATATGCTAAGGACATGATTGTAGAATTCAGTGGTGATACTTTACTGATAATCAAAAAGCCATTGGTCCGCGCAAGAGAGTATCAGATAACCAAAAATCCATTTATGGATGGAGACACCTGTAAAATGATATTAAACGGGGTTTTGCTCATAAAGAAAAAATAAGGAAAGCTCCCGCAGTTCAGAGTTAAAGTTGCTGAAAATTTAAATTTTAGCATGGAACCACCGAATTGCTGCACAGCAGCAACGGTGCGTCGGCCAGAAAATATGGCGATGTCAGGGAGTGGCCCCAAAGGGGCACCTATGGCGCTTGTGCGAAGCCTGCCTGCCGTTAGGCAGGGACAGGCAGGGAATCTCCTTATTTTTAATTATTTCAATGGGATGAATAGTAACCTTTTTATTAATTTTACAGCAGACAGATATGGAAGGTGCTTTTATTTTTTTACTTAATAAGCACCTGTCTTATGTGTTATATACTTATTAAAACCCAACAACATGAAGCACATCATTGATAACCTTTTCCCTGAAAAAAATACCATCCCTGCCCAATATTCCCTGGCGGGTCCGATTGAGCAGACGGATTACCTTATCAACGGCGAAATTAAAAAATGGGAGAAAAGCTTCCAGAAAGTGCACTCACCGGTATATCTGGCAAATAACGGTTCATACGACAATGTTATCGGTTCATATCCCCTGATGGACAGGGAAACCGCCCTGCAGGCCCTGCAGGCGGCCACGGATGCCTACAATAATGGCCGTGGCGAATGGCCACGCATGACCGTTGCCCAGCGCCTGAAATGCATGAATAAATTTCTCGTCCTGATGAAGGAGCAACGTGAAACCGTTGTCAATCTGCTGATGTGGGAGATCGGCAAGAGCCTGAAAGATTCGGAAAAGGAGTTTGACCGGACATTGGAATACATCAATGATACTATTGAAGCACTGAAAAATATCGACAGGGATGCTTCGCGTTTTACTATTGCACAGGGCATCATCGCCCAGATACGGCGTGCCCCCCTGGGTGTGGTGCTGTGCATGGGCCCGTTCAACTACCCGCTCAATGAAACGTTCACCACCCTGATCCCGGCATTGATCATGGGCAACACCATTATTTTCAAGCCTCCAAAACTCGGGGTGCTGTTGCACTACCCGCTGCTACAGGCCTTCAAAGAGGCCTTCCCGAAAGGCGTTATCAACACGGTTTACGGCGAGGGTTCGGTGGTTGTCGCTCCGCTGATGGAATCGGGAAAGGTCAATGTGCTGGCTTTTATCGGGACAAGCAGGGTGGCCGATATATTAAAAAAGCAGCATCCATACCCGCACAGGCTTAAATCGGTGCTGGGGCTGGATGCCAAAAATCCCGCGATCATCCTGCCTGATGCCGATATTGATGTCACTGTTCAGGAGTGCATCACGGGCGCCTTGTCATACAACGGCCAGCGGTGTACGGCCCTGAAGATTATTTTTGTGCACGAATCGGTGAAAGAAGTTTTCCTGGCGAAATTGTCGGAGGAAGTTGAAAAGCTTGTTGGAGGCATGCCTTGGGAGGATAATGTTTCTATCACGCCCTTGCCGGAACCCAATAAACCGGAATATTTAACGGGCCTGATTGAAGATGCCGTGGGCAAGGGGGCACAAGTAGTCAACCCCGGCGGAGGGCAGGTGAACAGGTCGTTTTTCTTTCCGGCAATACTGTCCGGCGTAAACGAAAAGATGAGAATTTATCATGAGGAGCAGTTCGGGCCGGTGATACCTGTTGTGAGTTATAAAGACATTCAGGAACCCCTGGATTATGTTGTCAGTTCAAACTATGGGCAGCAGGCAAGCATCTTCGGCAAAAACCCGGACCAGATCGCACAGCTTGTCGACACCCTCGTAAATCAGACCTGCCGCGTAAATATCAATTCGCAGTGCCAGCGCGGCCCCGACACCTTTCCGTTTACCGGGCGGAAAGATTCGGCAGAACAGACATTGTCTGTATCTGATGCCTTGCGCGTGTTTTCCATCAGGACACTGGTGGCTGTCAAAGGGACGGAGCTGAACAAGCAGATTATTACAGATATTCTGAAAGAGCAAAAGTCATCGTTTTTGTCAACGGATTTTATTTTCTGACAGATTGGATCAGCTTATCTCAAAGAACTATTAAATCATGCTTTGGTGTTATAAAATATTCCAAGAAAATTTACTGAAAAAAATATTGCAATATGAACGATTTTGAAATCATCGGCCTTACACCTGAAAATATAGCGGATTACGGCGTATGCGGGTATAAAGACGGAAATAAGCACAAGGAATTAAGGAATAAAATTGCATGGTTCAAGGAATATTATCCCAAAGGGTTAAGAATTAAGATTGTGCTTGTAAAAAACGGAGGTTACCAGGGAATGATAGAATATATTCCCGGGAGCCTTGCCCACCGGCCTGTTGATGCAAAAAACTACCTGTTTATACATTGTGTTTTTGTCGGGTTTAAAAATGAGTTCAAAGGAAAAGGGCTGGCCACACGTTTAATCGATGAATGTATTAAGGATGCAAAAGCCGGGAATATGGAAGGAGTGGCTGTTGTTACGCGTAAGGGCTCCTTTATGGTTGACAAGGATATATTTGTCAAAAAGGGTTTTCAGGAGGTGGATCATGCCGAGCCGGATTTTTGTTTGCTGGCATTAAAATTTAATGATGAATCGGAAAGTCCGCGGTTTAAGGCGTCGCTAAAAGAATTGCCGGATGATTATAAAAGCGGGCTGACGATCATTCGTTCCCCGCAATGTCCGTACACTGAAAAAAATGTAAGCGCTATCATGCAGTCTGCTGTAACCAAATTCAATATTAAAGCCAGGCTGGTGGATGTTAAGGATGCCGGAACGGCGCAAAAAACGCCCTGTGCGTTCGGGACATTTTGTATGATTTATAACGGCAAAGTAATCAGCCATCATCCGGTCAGCAATACCCGTTTTGAGAACATAATGAATGACATAATTAAGAAACAAAAGAAATAAAAAAACTGGTTTATGGGCAGCTTTAAAAACAAAAAAGTCCGAGGCGGTCGAAGTTCTGAAAACCGCAATATACTGAGCGTATATGAGAATTTGAAGAACGAAGACAAACAAAGAAATTTAAAGTTTTCGGAGGGGCACTTATGATAGAGACACTGCGATTGATCATAAGGCCATTAACATGTGATGAGCTGGTAAAACAGTTAACGGCTCCGGAAGAGTTGGCTGAAAGCCTGGGGCTGAAGCCTTCACAATCACTTGCTGACAGGGAAGCACAGGAAGCCATGCTCCATGATTTGTTGCCCCTTCTTTCCGATCCGGATAATAATCCGTTATTTTATACGATGTGGATTGTAATTGAAAAGAACGTAAAGGCCATCATCGGTGGTATCTGTTTTCACGGTGAGCCGGACCATAGCGGTGAAGTTGAGATCGGGTATGGTACTGATGAGGAATATCGCAACAGGGGATATATGTCCGAAACTATTGCAGGGCTCCTTCATTGGGCCGGCGGGCAAAAAAGCATCAACACCATAAAAGCCGAGACGGATAAAGTAAATGTAGCTTCGGTGCGGGTGCTGGAAAAGAATAACTTTGTTGTTACCGGCCAAACAGATACTGCGGTAATAATGAAGTATAATTTCGGAAAATAATTTTTATGGTTACCTGGTAATGTTCCTTTGTCTCATCAACAGATTTGTTTGTAAAGAATTATAGTAACGATAGCAGCGTGTTGATGAAATGAGTACTGAAAACAGAAACATTTACATATAAGTGATTTGGTGAAAAAATATTTGTTGATATTATTGATTTTATCTTCATGCCGTGCCGCTCAAAAACAGCACGACCCCATTACTCCTGCTGAGGCTGACGTTATTGTTTTTGTGACCTTTAATATCCATAAGGATAGCATCAGCAACAAAAATAATATTGAAATGATCAGTAAGACCCGTTGCAGCGGCACCATAAAGAAACAGCCCGAAAAAATTGTGAATGCTGAAAACTTTCTGACCGTTTATATCTATGATCATAAAAACCTTGTTGACTCGATTATCATGGCGCACCCACTGTATAAGCATTTTGAGTATATCGATGAAAACAACCATTTTGCGGTTAAAGACACCGTGATTGATAAGGCCGATTTTTTTCTGAGGGTGCAGGCACCGGGAACTTCAGGCAGGATGTCGATTTTTGAAACATTAAAGAATCATTCAAAGGAAGAATTGACAACGATAAAATTGTAATACCATGAAAAGAATAATAATCCTCCTGTTTGTCATGAGCCTGAAAATGCTGAATGCACAGGTATTCCAGGTGGATACGCTTCAGTACAGGGGTGATGTCAACAGGTATATCAACATTGTTATTTTGGGTGACGGCTACACGGTATCCGAGCAAAGCACCTTTATCAGCGATGCATCCAACTTATCTGCTTATCTCCTTGGGCAGTCGCCATGGTCGGCATATGTGAACTATTTTAATGTTTTTGCTGTCAGGGTAGTTTCGGCAGAATCAGGAGCCAAACATCCGGGAATAGCGGGTGACTGTAATTCGGCCAATCCACTGGTGCCCATATCAAACCCTGATAATTATTTTGGAAGCACTTTCGACAATTTAGGCATTCACCGCCTGATATCCCCGATTAATATAATTAGCATTGCCTCTGTTCTTTCTGCAAATTTCCCTACATATGACCAGGTGC
>Ga0116171_10004198_pt1 | contig 13015 bp, 7 predicted proteins | sample AD_JPNHW2_MetaG_FD_89798 | JGI IMG/M metagenome (GOLD analysis project Ga0116171, IMG submission 89798) | Active sludge microbial communities of municipal wastewater-treating anaerobic digesters from Japan - AD_JPNHW2_MetaG | ecosystem: Engineered > Bioreactor > Anaerobic > Digestate | place...
AAAAAAGACGCTCAGCTTTCGCTGAGCGTCTTCATCGTATCGGGCAGGGGGGAATTGAACCCCCGACCTCTTGGTCCCGAACCAAGCGCGCTACCCCTGCGCTACTACCCGGAAAGAGCCCTCCTTTCAGAGGGCCATCTATGTCATCAGGATCCGGTTATTAATGCCGCTTCAATGGATCCTGCTGCGGCCGAACCACTGCTCACGCAAAGGCCCGTAACGGTTTCATAGAAAAAGCCCGTCCTTGCAGACGGGCTTAGCGGGAGCGACGGGGCTTGAACCCGCGATCTTCGGCTTGACAGGCCGACGCGATAAACCAGCTTCGCTACGCCCCCGTGATGTGATGACTATAAAGGACTATCCAAAAAGTGTCAATACCGTGCCCGGAAAAAACCGAAAACCAGGCCGGACCTGCGTTGACAGAGGATATTCCGCATGGTATCCTATTTTCTACTATATCGTTTTCATAAAGGAAGTTCTTTCTATGACCGGTAGAAACAATGTGCTTTGGATTGGAGCGGTTTTCATCCTCATCCTTTCAGTCGTTACCTTTGTCTATGTTCCGACCAGCAGGCGAACGTTCGGCGGCCACTCAAACATCACCTTTGGTGACTGGAACGGCAAACCGATTGAGTATGTCCAGGACAGCTTCTTCGTGCGCCAAATCCAGGCCATTTCCGCGCAGATGGAACAGCAGGGTCAGCAGGTCAATCAGTTCAGCTCCTTTCAGATCATGAAGCAAGCCTTCGATTCAACGGTCATTCGCTTCGCGATCCTCGACGATCTCAAGAAGGTCGGCTATAAAGTTCCCGAGAGTTTCGTTAACAAGGCGCTGGTTTCCTACTACCTCGATGAAAACGGAAAGTACTCGAACAAGATCTTCAACGATACCCCCGAAACGACTCGCGCGCTCCATCGCACCTCAACCTCCGAGGAGATGACCGTTACGCGCTTTATCGAGGATATGTTCGGCGATAAATCGGGCGTCTACGGTCTCAAGGCCGGCACGAAGGAAATCGACCTCATCAGGACGATGTCCGGTCCCCAGAGGAGCTTCGATTACGTGAGCTTCTCCACCGACGGCTACCCCATCACCGAGGTCGTCGCGTATGGACAGGCCAACGCGGGACTCTTCGCCAAGCACGATCTTTCCATTATCACCGTCGACACCGAGGCAGCCGCAAAGAAGGTTGCCGACAGCCTCGCGAAAAAAACGATTTCCTTCGACGACGCGATCACCACGTATTCGACCAAAGCCGGCGCCGACTCAACGGGCAAGCTTCTCAAGTCGCTCAGGTATAACGTCAACGAGCTCTTCACCGACGCAAAGGATCTCGAGACCGTTCTCGCCCTCAAGCCCGGCGACGTCAGCCCGATCGTCAAGGCCGGCAAGGAGTTCGTCATCGTGCGCTGCAACGCCGCGCCCGTTGACGCGGACTTCACCAACCAGGACGTCATCGCTTCCGTCACTACCTATATGACCATCCACGAGAAGGGAAAGATCGAGGACTACTTCGTCGCTAAAGCGAAGGAATTCGCCGCCGCCGCGCGCGCGTCGGGACTCCCCGCCGCGAGCAAGGCCGCTGGACTCGAGGTAAAGAGCACCGCGGCTTTCGGCATCAACTACGGCAACGTGAACGTCCTCTCGCCGATCCCGGTTCAGGCGAATCCCGAGCTTACCGCCGCCCCGAAGAGCGAAACCTTCTTCAAGACCGCGTTCGCCCTCGCGCCGGATGCCATCTCCGATCCTATCATCCTCGGCAACGACGTCGTCGTTCTCAAGGTTAAGGAAGAGAAGGCCGCCGACACGCAGATCAACGAAATGCTTCCCCTCTTTTATAACTACTACGCGGGTTCATGGTCGCAGGAAACCTTCGCCGTCACGATCCTCAAGGACAAGCGGCTCAAGGACGAGTTCATGGACACCTACCTCAAGTACTTCCTGCCGAAAAGCTGAACGTGACGGCCGTGGATTTCACGCGCGACGGTGATCCTTCGGGAACCGCCGCGCGGCCTTCGACGGTCGAAACGCCCCGAGGACAATCCGTCCTCTATCGAGGGCGTTACCTCTATTCCCGCTATGACCCCGCAAAAAGCCCCATCGAAGCGGCGCGCGCCGCAGTGATCCCCGACGAGACGCTCGTTTTTTGCCCTTCCCCGATTCTCGGCTACGGGCTTTCGGAACTCCTTACATCGCTTCCCGCGCGGTCCTTCGTTCTCGCCCTTGAGGCGGACGAGAATCTCATGGCATTCAGCGCCGAGCGCATTCCGCGCGAGATTCTCTTAAACCCAAGATTCAAACTCATCAGAACCTCGTCGCTCGCGCGGGTGCTCGAGACCATCGACGCGCTCGGTCAGGGGCCGTTTCGCCGCGCGGTACGGATCGACCTTTCGGGTGGCACCACGCTCAACGGGGATTTCTACCGCGAGGCGCAGGCGGGTATCGACGAGTATATTAGCCGGTGGTGGCGCAATCACGTGACGCTCATGAGGCTTGGGAGAAATTACGCGCGGAACTTTTTCTCCAACTGCCATTCGCTCCCCGAGTCCTTCGCGCTTCCGGCGAGCGCCATCGCGCGGCCGATCGTAGTCGCGGGCGCGGGCCCATCGCTTGACGCGTCCCTCCGCCTCATCGCTGAAAATCGCGAGCGGGTATTCCTCCTCGCCGTTGACACCGCGCTTCCCGCGCTTCGCGATTCGGGCATCTTCCCCGACGCGGCGGTCCTCGTCGAGTCGCAGTTCTGGATCACCCGAGCCTTCATTGGTTTCCGGGGTTCTCGCCTTCCCGTCTACGCCGACCTTACCGCTAACCCAGAGGCGGTCCTTTCAACCGGCGGACCGATCCACTTCTTCCATACCGCGTACGCCAAAGCCCACTTTCTTTCCCGCTTTTCGGAATATGGGCTATCGCCGCATGGGGTCACCCCGCTCGGCTCGGTAGGCCTTTCCTCGCTCGAGCTCGCGCTCTCGATCGCCGCGCCCGACGTCCCGGTGCTTTTCACCGGCCTCGACTTTTCCTGGGGCTCGGGCTTCACCCATAGCCGCGGGGCACCGTCTGCTCGCGACGCGCTTGCCGTGAGTTGGCGACTTTCGCCCGCGGAGCGATCGGCGATCGCGGACTCGCCTGCCGTCGAGACCGCGATCGGTAAAGGCGCCGCCGCAGTTCGCACCGACCCCGCCCTTTCTGGCTACGCGGCTCTTTGCGCGGCGCGCTTCGGAGGCGAATCGCGCCTTTTCGACTTTGGTTCGAGCGGCATTCCGACGGGATGCGCCCAAGTCACTGCCGACGAGGCGCGCGCGATAATCGCGCGGCATCCGCCGTGCGCCCTTCCCGATCCCGAGCGCGCATCGGTAGACGGGGCGCGCCTAGACTCATTTCTCTCAGAGGAGAAAGAAAGGCTCCGCGCGATACGCGCCATCCTCACCGGGCAAGACGCGCGAAAAGAAGGCGCGGCGAATCGGCTTCGCGAGTTTATTGAGGATTCGGATTACCTTTACCTTCATTTCCCCGACGGCTATCGCGGCTACAGCGCGTCCGACGCGTTCTTGAGGCGCATTAGGATTGAGCTTGAATATTTCCTGAAGACGCTTGAGCATCCGCGCGCGATCGAGCGCCCGTGACCGTTTCGCTTGAGTTCAGCTTTCCTTGCTCTTGAGGACGGCGAGAAACGCCGACTGCGGGAGCTCGACGTCGCCCACCATCTTCATGCGTTTCTTTCCCTCTTTCTGCTTCTCGAGGAGCTTTCGCTTTCGCGATATGTCGCCGCCGTAGCATTTCGCGAGGACGTCCTTGCGCACAGGGTTAACCGTCTCGCGCGCGATGATCTGGCTTCCGATCGCACCTTGGATCGCGATCTTAAACTGCTCGCGCGCGATCTCTTCCTTGAGCTGCTCGCAGATATTGCGCGCCTTGTCGTACGCGTTCGGCTTGAAGCAAAGCTGCGAAAGCGCGTCGACGGACTTTCCGTTGATGAGGATGTCGATCTTCACGAGGTCGGTCGGCTTGAACCCGATGAGGTCATAGTCGAACGAGGCGTACCCGCGGCTGATGCTCTTGAGGCGGTCGTAGAACTCGAAAAGAACCTCGGCGAGCGGCATCTCGTACGTGATCTCCACGCGCTTCTCGTCGAGGTACTGCATGTTCGTCTGAACGCCGCGCTTTTCCACGCAGAGGCTCATGACGTTTCCGAGGTATCCCGTCGGGGTAATGATCGAGGCGCGGATATACGGCTCTTCGGCGCTTTCGATTTTTCCCTCGTCGGGGTATTCCGCCGGGTTATCACATAACAGCTCATCGCCGTTTCTCAGGTGTATCTTGTACTCGACCGACGGCGCGGTAAATATGACCGACTGGTTGAACTCGCGCTCGAGCCGCTCCTGAACGACCTCGAGATGGAGAAGCCCGAGGAAGCCGCACCGAAATCCGTGGCCGAGCGCGATGGACGAGTCCTTTTCCCACGTGAGGCTCGCGTCGTTCAGCTTAAGCTTTTCGAGCGACTCCTTGAGCTCCTCGTATTCATTGGTGTCCATCGGGTAAATCGAAGAGAACACGACCGGCTTCACCGACTTGAATCCCGGAAGCGGCTTATCCACGGGGTTCGCGACGCTCGTGATGGTATCGCCGACGCGAACGTCCTCGATCGTCTTAATGCCCGCGATGATGTAGCCCACGTCGCCCGCCGCGAGTTCCTCTCCCGGCACGAGCTTGAGGATAAATATCCCGACTTCCTCGACCTTATACTCGGAGCCGGTGTTCATGAAACGGATGGTGTCGCCCGCGCGGATCGAGCCCGAAAAGACGCGGATATGGATGACGACGCCGCGGTAGGAATCGTAATGGCAGTCGAAGATAAGCGCGCTCAGGCGATCCGAAGCCAAGCCGGTCGGTGGCGGAATACGCGCGACGATCGCCTCGAAAAGCTCGTCGATCCCGAGGCCCGTTTTCGCGGACACGAGGACCGCGGTCGACGAGTCGAGCCCGAGATCCTTGTCGATCTGATGCTTCGTTCCGGGTATGTCCGCGGCGGGAAGGTCGATCTTATTGATTACCGGAAGGATCTCAAGGTTATGCTCGAGGGCTAGGTACATATTCGAAAGGGTCTGGGACTCGACGCCCTGCGCGGCGTCGACGAGAAGGAGCGCGCCCTCGCATGACGCGATCGCGCGCGAAACCTCATAGGTAAAGTCGACGTGCCCCGGGGTATCGACGAAATTCAGAAGGTATTTTTTCCCGTCATTGGCCGTATACGGGATGGTAACCGCCTGGCTCTTGATCGTGATCCCGCGCTCGCGCTCGATGTCCATGTTGTCGGTCATTTGCGCGTGATAAAAGCGCTCGTCGATCACCTTCGCCTTCTCTATGAGGCGGTCGGAAAGGGTCGATTTTCCGTGATCGATGTGCGCGACGATGCAAAAATTGCGGATATATGCGGGATCTGTCATGTTTCGAATGATATTAGAAATATGATGGACTGTCCAGTGACGCCTGAAAGCCGATAAAGGAGTCAAGATACCCGCTCTTTCGGCGTTTGGTATACAGCTGCACGGCGACCGACTCGTTCTTCTCGTCGATGGCGACGTCCCGAATCTCGAGAACGTCCTGCTCGGAGAATCCGGACTCGTCGGCGACGCTGCCCCGAACGACGGACTTCACGACATACTTCCGCGAAGCGCCCACGCGCTCGAGGTTGAATCCCGCGATGGGCAAGAGCGCGCGGCTCTCGATGTCGCGGTCGAATATGACCTTGCCGGGTACCTCGGGACGTTCGAAGAGCTGCACGAACCAGCTCTTCGCGACGGGCGTCGCCTTTTCCTGTCCGCTCGCCACACCCGTGAGGCCCGTGAGCTTGACGATGGTCTTCGGCGCTTCCCTGATAAGGAGCGATTGCAATTCCTCGAGGGTATGGACCGGCTTTCCGTTAAACTCGGTGATTACCGTGCCCGGTGCGATGCCCGCAAGCTCGCACGGAGAACCCGGCACCGCGTACACGAGCGTGACCCCTGAGTTCGCGGAAGATCCCGGAAGAACGGCGGTTTTTCCGAACGCGCCGAGCCACGGATGGGTCACCTTTCCCCCCGCGTACAGCGCCGGGAGGATGATCCTCAGATACTCGATCGGGATGGCGAAGTTGAGCCCCTCATACGGCTCGATCCCCGCGAAGACGACCGCCTGCACCCGACCCGCCTCGTCGACGATGGGGCCGCCCGAGTTTCCGTGGTTGATCGGGGCGTCGATCTGGAGGACGTCGCCGAGCGAAAGGAGGCGCCGCTTTTGCGCCGACACGATGCCGCTCGTGAGCGTCTGCTCGAGGCCGACGGGCGAGCCGATCGCGTAAATCTTGTTGCCGACCTTGAGGTCCTCGGACGTCCCGAGTTGGAATACGGCAGGCGGCGTTATCTCGGTCTTCACGAGCGCGAGATCAAGCACGGGATCCCATCCGATTACCTTCGCGGGTATTCGCGTGTCGGGATCGTTTGGCATCTTGATGAAAAGGCGCGAGTAGCCCTCGTACTTAGGGTTCACCTCGCTGTCGATGACGTGGCAGTTCGTGATCAGGTATCCGCGCGGATCGATGAAAAACGCCGAGCCGATAACGCGGTCCGCGTATCCGACGCCTGCCTCGACCCTGAGGCCGCGGTCGACCCATACGGTCACCGTTCCCTGGATCATCTGCGCGACGACGCGGGATGAGGGAGCCTCGTCCTCCGGCGTCGAGCGGACTACGGAATCAAGACCGGCGAGGATGGTATTGCCCTCTTCCTTCCACGCCTTTACGCGGTTGGCGATGATTTTATCCGCGGTCCAACCCTCGGGCGGCGCGGAAAGCGCGTCGAGGGAACGGAAGAGCACGAGCGCGCCGCTCCAGTCGCCCTTCGAGACGGCGGCATCGAACTCGGCGCGGGTTTTCGTCTCGGCGTCCGCGTAAAGGGAGTCGACCTGCGAGAGCCCGCTGGTATTGTCCTTGAGCGTTCGCGCGCGAGCGAGCGCGATCAAGGGATCCTTATCGAGGAGAAGCCGGGCCTGATCTACCTCGTGGAGAACGCTCCGCTCGCTTGAGTAGTCGACGAAAGGCTCGCGCTTCTGTTGGGAAGCGCACCCAACGAAGGAAATGGAACAAAACACAAAGGCCAAGGTGATGCCTGAAAGCGCACGTTTACTCATCGACAAGCTCCGCAAAGAAAAGTCCGCCGGTACGCACGGCATTGAGCCGCTTCCCGTCTACGTTCACAGAATAAGAAACAATCGGGGGACCCGGTACGTTAAACGCGTCGCCGATCTTCTTCGCGATTTCGCGCGCGTTCGGAGGAAGTCGCCCTATCCACCAAATGTCGCCCATCGGGTCGCGCACAACCGGCTTCGCGCTTCCCCCAGAGGAAACCTCGCGAGGCGCGCCCTTTTCGACCGTTATCACGACGGGCAATCCCGTATCGGGATGGATCCAGCGCGTTCGCTCGATGCCGTCCGGCGTTTTCGTCCACGTGATCTCGAAGATCCCGTTCTCGTCTGAATCCCAGCGCTTGACGACCGTCCCGTCGCTCGCGTACTCCTCGCGATACTCGGCGCGGCGGTTCCCGTTTCGGTCCACCTCGACGGACGCGAGCGCGCCTTGCGCGGTATAGCTCGAGGTCGTCTCGAAATACCCGTCGCCGTCAAGGTCCGCTTTCGTAAGCGCGGGGAATCCGCGGGAATACGAGGTCCATGAAACGACGCGCCCGCCTTCGCGGGTTTCTGAGGAAAGGGGAACGCCGCCCTCGAGCACGACGCGGGTCTTGCCGTCCTCGACGTAGAACGCCGAGGAAGAAGCCAAGAGCCGCTCGGTCAGCGGCGCGGCCTTCGCGGTCGTCTTGATCGTGTAGAACGCATTGCCGTCAAAGCCGAAATTCTCGCGAACCCATTCGACCGGCGCCCACGAGAGCGCGAGTGGCTTCAGGGTATATTCGCGTTCCCCCTCGCGAACCGAGCGGACCGCGGGGTACCGATCGTAGCTGACGACGGCTTCGGGGTTTTTCACCGTGATGACCGCGGGCTCGCCGAGGTCGCACGCGACTTCGTAGTCGGGATAGCCGTCTTGGTTCGCGTCGAATGCGGCCTCGACGGGCCGACCGAGCCGATAGCGTATCCATGAATCGACGATGCCGTCCGCGTTCGCGTCGTCGGTGATAATTCCCTCAAATCCGTCGAGCCTATTTTCGATCGAGGCGCGTATGTCCTTCTTTCCGACGAGGGAGCAAAGCCCGTGAAGCGCGTCGAGCGGAATCCCGCCCTTCTCCGATTGAAAGAGCTCGCGCTCGGCCGTCGCCTCGTCGATGATCCCGTACTCGAGCGCGTACACGGTCGAGAGGGCGCCGATATACCCCGCCGATGCGTCGGACCCAAACGACGGTTCTGCGTTAGGTGTTACGGAGCTATTCGTCGCGGCGTTTCCCGCCGCGGGACCATCCGCCGTGGTTTTCTCTCCGTAGCTTTCCGCGGCGCGCCGCACGCTCGCTTCCGCGAGGCTATCGTTCTTCCCCATACTTCGGAAGGTCCTGATATCGCGCACGCGGTTTTCGGGGTTAGGCTCGAACGGAACCGCGAGTAAAAGCAGCTCGCGGTCTTCGTCCTGCCAAACATACAATCGCGAAAGTATCGTTTGCGCGATCTCTGCCGCGCCGGACGATGATGGGGTTCCCTTCTCCCGTAAAAGGAACACGCGGGGGAACCGCGCGTCGAAGGGCCAGCGGTCAAGGGCGCGGGAAACGCTCGCGCGGGCCTCGGCCTTGCGCCCTAATCCGTAGAAAGAAATGGCGCGGACGTACTCGGCGTCGGCGGACTCTACTCCTCCCGCCTTTCCAAGCAGGGAAAGCGCCTCGGTATAAGAGCAGGTTTCTGCCTTGAGCTTCGCGGCGAAAACGCGCGCTTCGGCGCGCGAATAGGTTCTCCAGAATAAGCCGTCCGCAAGCGACGCCTCGACGCGCTCAAGGATGTCGGCGCGCGGCGCCTTCTTCACGGCGAGGGAAAGCGCTTCGATATAGGGAAAGTCCGCGAGCGCGGGGTCGTAGGTTTCGCCGAGGCGCGCCTCGAAGGTTGCGCCGTCCCAGTCCGCGGCGGCAAGAAGGGCCGTCGCGCGCTCGAGCGAACGCGTGGCCGCCGCCTGGTTCGTGGACTTTTTCGGCGCGGCGTCGTCCGTCTCGGCAAGGATGATGAGAGCGTTGCCCGCCGTTGCGAGCATGAGCGCGAGTATCGCGAGTAAGCGTTTGTTCGCGGTCATGGCCCTTTTCACTCCTTGGCTTCCTCCGGCTCTCCGTCGTTGCGCGCATTCGCGTCCGCCGCGTTGGGGGATGCGTCCGCCGCCTGGGGCGCGTCCGTGGGTTTGGGCGCGTCGGCGGCTTCGACCGTGGCGTCTTTAGGCTTTTGTTCCTCGGGGTGCGCGGGGGGCATCCCAAGGAGGACGCGGATCTCGGCGTCGTCGAGGGTTTCCTTCGAGAGAAGTTCCTCGGTGAGGCGCTCAAGCTCGTCGCGATGCTCGCTGATGATCGATTCGGCGAGCGCCTTGGTATCGTCGAGAATCTTCTTTATCGAAAGGTCGATAAGGTGCGCGGTTTCGTCGGAGTAATCCTTGTGCCGCGCGATCTCCTTTCCGATAAATATCGGCTCGTCTTCCTGCCCATAGGTCACCGCGCCAAGCTCGCCCGACATGCCGAACTCGCAGACCATCTTCCGCGCGATGTCGGTCGCGGTCTGGAGGTCTGCCCGCGTGCCGGTCGTGGTCTCGCCGTATATGAGGGTCTCGGCGACGTAGCCGCCGTAGCAAATGCAAATTCGGTCGCGGAGCCAGCCGCGCGTGCGCGAGTAGGAATCCGTCTCGGGGAGCGATATCGCGAGCCCCAGCGCCTGGCCGCGCGGGATGATCGTGACCTTATGGAGGGGATCGGCGTTCTTGAGATAATAGTGGAGGAGCGCGTGGCCGGACTCGTGGACGGCCGTCATGCGGCGGTCCTTCTCGGGCATGACCATCGACCGTCTCGCGACGCCCATGAGGAGCTTATCGCGGGCTTCCTCGAAGTCGCCCGAGTCCACCTTCTGCTTGTCCTTCCGCGCCGCGAAGAGGGCCGCCTCGTTCACGAGGTTCGCGAGGTCCGCGCCGCTCATGCCGGGGGTCGCGCGCGCGAAGCGCTGGAGGTCGACGCCCTCGTCGAGCGGGATCTTCGACGCGTGGATCTTGAGTATCGCCTCGCGTTCCCTGATATCGGGCATCGCGACGGTAACCTGCCGGTCAAAGCGCCCGGGCCTCAGGAGCGCCGGGTCGAGGACGTCGGGGCGGTTCGTAGCGGCGAGGATGATGACCCCGTCCTTCGTCTCAAAGCCGTCCATCTCGACGAGCATCTGGTTGAGGGTCTGCTCGCGCTCGTCGTGTCCCCCGCCGTAGCCGGCGCCGCGGGTTCGGCCCACCGCGTCGAGTTCGTCGATGAAGATGATGCACGGCGCGTTTCGCCTTCCCTGCTCGAAAAGGTCGCGCACGCGGCTCGCGCCGACGCCGACGAACATCTCGACGAAGTCCGAGCCCGATATGTTGAAGTACGCGACGTTCGCCTCGCCGGCGACCGCGCGCGCGAGCAAGGTCTTTCCGGTGCCCGGCATGCCGACGAGGAGAACCCCCTTCGGGATGCGCGCGCCCATCTTGATGAACTTCTGCGGGTTCTTGAGGAACTCGACGACCTCCTGGAGCTCGTGCTTCGCCTCTTCCTGTCCGGCGACGTCCGCGAAGGTCATCTTCTTGGTGCCCTCGTATCGGTGCGCCTGGCTCTTCCCGAACTGGAAGGCCTTGTTTCCCTGGCCTTGGGTTTGCCGCATCATGATGATCAGGAAGATGATGATGAGGATCGTCGGCCCGATCTGGAGGACGTAATACCATACCGACACCTCGGCCGGACCGCCGGTGACGCTCACGTTGTTCTTCGCGAGGAGGTCCATGAGCGAGGTATCGTTATAGGGGATGTAGGTGTAGAAAAAGCCGTCCGTGTTCCGGACGTCTCGGAGGAACCCGTGGATCTTGCGCTGGTCGATGATCTTTACCCACTCGACCTGGCCGCTCGTCACCCGGGTGACGAACTCGCTATAGGGGATTTCCTTCCCGTTCTGCGAGGCCCCGTTTCCGGTGAACATGACGAAGAGGAAGGTCGCGAGAATGACCAGGAAGAATATGAGACCGAAGCGTCCCGTCGCGGGATTTTTCCGCGGGCTTGCGTTCTTGTTGCCGGAATCGTTTTGTGCCATGAAATCCTCAAGTTTGAACGAACCAGTCCGGATACCCGAGGGCGCCGCCCCAGACCGCGCGGATCGTCCCGCGTTCCTCGACGAGCGGCAAAAGGTCGCGGTCGGTTTCGCGGACAGACCATTCGTTCATCAGTTTTTTCAACGTTTTCTGCTTACCGTCGGCGGTCAACACCGTATCCCCGGCCTGGCGCGTCCTGATCGTCAGGGGGAGCGAAAATCGCCCCGGGCATCGATCAATATACACCGAATTCCCGTCGGGGAAAACCGAAATCGTGCCGAACGGCATTGAATACGCGCCGCACGCGCGGATATATACAAGATACCCGCTTTTACTATTCTGCACAATATCCGGTTTCCAGAAAAAAGAGTCTCCCGACCGCGAGAAAACAAGGCCCGAGCCCGCGATCGTGCTTGCGGGAAGGATGCCTCCAGGGCGGCTTTCGGCCGGGGAAGTATCGCCCCGCGCACCCCCGTCGGACGCCCCGACATCGCCTGCGAACTCCCCGATATGCGCGATTCGGTCAAGATAGCCCGAGGGGACGCGGTGCCCCGGCGCAAGCAGGGAAAGCCCTTCCGAAAGGAAGCGGAGGCGAACCGCGGGGTGCATGGAAAGGAAGGCGCCCACCGGGCATGAGATCCCGTCGCCCGAGCGCTCCCAGCGCGCGGTAACGAGGCTTTTGCACAAGGCGTCGTCGAGCGCCGAACGGCTTGCGGCGGAAAGGATGCCGGTCTCCCAACCGGGAAAAAAAGAGTCAAGGAGCGGCACGAGATGAAGCCTGATGCGATTGCGGGAGTAGCGCGCATCGGCGTTCGTCGCGTCCTCGCGCCAGGATATGCCGTGCGCGGCGAGCCATTCGGCCATCTCCGCGTGGGACAGCTCGAGGAGGGGCCGAAAATAGATGCCCCGTTCCCGGGCGATCCCCGAAAGCGCGGAGCCGCCCGAACCCGAAAGGAAGCGCATGAGCACGGTTTCCGCGCGGTCATTGCGGTTATGCCCGGTCATCACCCACGAGGCCTTGAGCTCGCCGGCAGCGTCCGCAAAGGCCTGATATCGGAGATGCCGCGCGGCCTCTTCGATACCCTTCCCGCGCTCCTTTGCGGCGCGCTCAACCTCACCTACTGCGAGATCCTTCCTGACGCAGCGAACCGCGGGATCGAGAGACGCCGCGAAGTCCTCGACGAAACGCGAGTCACCCGAGCTTTCCGCCTCGCTCCGGATGCGGTGGTTCACCGTTATCGCGGCAAGATCAAACCCGAACCGGCCCTGGAGGCGCCGCAACGCCATGAGGAGAAAGGTCGAATCGGCCCCGCCCGAGCAGGCGACGAGGATCGTCTTACCCCGAAGCTCAAGCGAGCCGAGCGCGGCGGCGACTGTTTCGATGGGATCACGGTTCATCAAACTCTCCCCATGACGAAAAAAAAGGGATCCGCGAATGCCTGGCCCAAATCGGACAAACACCCACAAATCCCTTTCAAGCCACGGCCCCGAACACGCGGGGCCATAACGCGGTATCGATTACTTCGCGGCGGGAGCGGCTCCGGCCGCGGGAGCGGCACCTGCCGCGGGGGCAGCGCCGGCTGCGGGCGCGGCGCCAGCGGCGGCACCGGCTGCGGGAGCGGCTTCTGCGGTCTCCTCGGCGGCGGGAACCTCGTTCTTGATATACTTGAGGGTCGCGACGGTCTTGTGGGGATCGGAAAGGATCTTGACGGTCGAAGCGACCTTGAGGTCCTTAACGTGGATCGAGTGGTTAAGCTGCA
>Ga0116171_10004199_pt1 | contig 13015 bp, 8 predicted proteins | sample AD_JPNHW2_MetaG_FD_89798 | JGI IMG/M metagenome (GOLD analysis project Ga0116171, IMG submission 89798) | Active sludge microbial communities of municipal wastewater-treating anaerobic digesters from Japan - AD_JPNHW2_MetaG | ecosystem: Engineered > Bioreactor > Anaerobic > Digestate | place...
GGTTCTGAAGGGGATACTGGCAGGCTCACTTTTCATCCTGGTTATCTATGCGCTGCTTCCTCTTCAGCTTCGCTTTTCAAGAGCAATAATAATCATTGGAGGGATCTTTGCAGGAATGGCTGTGCCGGCATACAGGCTTATTGTTTCATTTCTGTATCCTGAATTGTCAGAGAATCCGTTTTCAAGGATACGAAAAACTATTATTGTCGGCGATCAGGAGGGATTTGACAGGGTGTCAGGGCTTCTTGCTTCAACATCAGCACGGAATAATATCGCCGGAAGAGTAAGCATCCGTGAAGATGACCTTAACGACAATGTGCTGGGTAATCTTTCACAGCTGAAGGAGGTGATCAGGGTGAACAGGATCAGGGAAGTCATTTTTACCACGAGGAAACTGAACGCATCCCAGATCATCAACTCCATGCACCAGATTTCTGACTACAATATTTCTATCAGGATAGCCTCTGCCGACGAAAAATATCTGCTCGGCAGCAGGTACATTAGTCCCGGCGACAAATCAAAGCCTCTTCTATTTTCATTATTCAAAAAAGACCTGTAGCTGAACATTTTCCGGTTTACCGTGTTATCTGCATGAATAACACAGAACAGGAATTAATGGCACAGATGAACATCATTCTTCCCGCAATGGGTGAAGGAGTAATAGAGGCAACCATAAATAAGTGGCTGGTCAGCGAAGGCAGCATGGTAAAAGAGGATGATCCTCTGGTGGAAGTGGCTACCGATAAAGTCGACTCTGAGGTTCCGGCACCTGCTGCCGGAAAGATCATTTCAATAAGGGTATCTGCAGGTTCGGTGGTAAAAGTTGGTGAGATAATAGCCATACTCGAGGATAACAGAGCCACTTCATCAGACGATACGGCTTTGATAAAGAAAGAAGTTGAAAGAGTCAGGGAAACGATCAGCGAAATGAAAAATGAGAGAAAAGAGGTTGAAGTACTCTCTCATGACCTTAAAAGCCGCACTCCATCAGGGAAATTTCTTTCACCGCTCGTCAGAAGCATTGCGGCAAGGGAAAAAATAAGCTACGCCGACCTCGATGCTATTGCAGGCTCAGGGATGGACGGCAGGATTACAAAAGATGATATTTTCCTTTTCATGCAGGCGGCAAAGAGAGCACAGGATTCCGGTGCCATGGAAAAAACAACTGTAAACAAGCCTGATGAAGTAAAAGGAACACTGCTGCAATCGGGCGACATGGTCATTGAAATGGACAGGGTCAGGAAGCTTATTGCCGACCACATGGTACTCTCAAAGAAAACTTCACCGCATGTTACTTCTTTCATTGATGCTGATGTTACCAGGGTCGTAAACTGGAGAAATTCAGTAAAAGATAAATTCTTTGCTTCTGAGGGACAGAAGCTTACACTTACCCCTATATTCATCGATGCTGCGGCAAGAGCACTATATGATTTCCCGATGATAAATATCTCCGTCGAGGGGAACAACATTATCAAGAAGAAGAACATTAATATCGGAATGGCCACAGCGCTTCCTGACGGAAACCTCATTGTGCCGGTTATTAAAAATGCCAATGAAAAAAATGTCACAGGGCTTGCACGGAGTGTCAATGATCTTGCCGGGAGGGCAAGAAATAACAAGCTGAAACCTGACGAAATTACCGGCGGCACTTTTACAATAACGAATTTCGGAAGCTATAATAACCTCGCAGGTACGCCAATTATCAACCAGCCCCAGGCAGCCATCCTGGGCACAGGAGCCGTGAGAAAAATGCCTGCAGTTATTGAAACTCCCGAAGGTGATATGATTGCCATCCGTCATATAATGATCTTGTCGCTAAGTTACGACCACAGGGTCATCGACGGGGCACTGGCAGGCAGGTTCCTGAGCAGGATAAAGGAAATTCTCGAAAACTATTCTCCGGACCTTAACTGATTTCTTTAGCATAATAATCGCTACAGAAGTATCAGTCCTGGAAAGTTTTATCTGATAAACAGCAGAAGCCGGCAGTTGAAAAAGCATTGCCGGTTTGTTCATTTTGTCTAATATTTCTGTTATATTAGTACCCTGAACTTTAGAAATACTTTGTTTAACCCTTCCTGCCTGTGTAAGGTCTTAAGATTATCATGAAGAAATTCCTTCTGACTATAATGATAGCGCTGCTGGCAATAAACATCACATTTCCGCAGGCAAGAATTGAAAACAGGATGAAATTTTTTGAAGCTGAAGGCTACGTTCTTTTCGAAGAATACAAGGAAGCCCTCAGGCTCTATCTTGAACTCATAAAATCATACCCTACAAATGCTAACCTGAAGTACAGGATAGGGCAATGCTATGTAAATATCCCTGAGGAGAAGGAAAAATCCATTTCATTTCTTGAGGAAGCTGTCAAAAATATTAATCCCTCATACAAGGAAGGAAAATTCAAGGAGGCATCAGCTCCCTTCGACGCTTTTTATTACCTGGCAAATGCATACAGGATCAACAACCAGATAGATAAAGCTTTGGAAACTTATGAGCTCTTCAACAAAAACCTCGATACAAAAGTATATAATCCCGAAGTTGTCAACCTCCAGATTCAATCATGCCTTAATGCCAGGGAACTGATGAAGACCCCCCTGTACGTCAGGAAGAAAAATCTCGGGGAGAACATCAATGATAAGAATGCTGATCTTAATCCTGTTGTTTCGGGCGACCAGAATTCAATGATCTATAACAGGCTGGAGCCATTCCAGGAAGCCCTCTATTATGTAAGAAAGGTTGATGGAAAGTGGACTAATCCCCTGAATATTATTCCTGACCTCGGCCTTGGACAGGAGAGCGGCAACTATGCGACCTCACTCTCGCACAACGGTGATGAGCTCTATATTTACCGCCGTGGCACCGATTATGATGGCAATATCTATGTGACACGGAAAATAAACAACGACCGCTGGTCGAATATCTTAAAGCTGAACGATAATATCAATACCAAATACTGGGAAAGCCATGCAACACTATCCCACGACGGCAAGAGTCTTTATTTCACTTCGAACAGGAAAGGAACTCTTGGAGGCCTTGATATCTATATGTCACACCGCGACAGCTCCGATGCCTGGGGCCCTGCAATAAACCTCGGTCCTGTTATAAACACTGAATACAATGAGGATACACCTTTCCTCAGCGATGACGACAAGACCCTGTTCTTCAGCTCCGCAGGCCATTATAACATGGGCGGATACGACATCTTTTATTCTACGCTCTCCGAAAACGGTGAGTGGTCCTCTCCCGTTAATATTGGCTTCCCTCTTAATACAACCGACGACGACCTCTTCTTTCATCCTCTCAGCGACGGATTTTCTGCTTATTATGCAATGATTGATGAAGGGGGTTATGGCCTGACAGATATTTACTCAATAGAGCTGTTCTCTGACAGGCATCCGCGTAAATTTACGGTCCGTGGCAATGTTTCAGTCCAGGACCTTAACGAAACCACGGGCGATTCTATTCTTGTCCGGTCGCAAAACATCAAGGATGCCACCAAATCGGTAGAAACGTATACCGATCCTTTTACCGGCGACTTCGAATTTGATGCAGAACATGGAGAGTATATCCTTTCATTCGAAGCCCCGGGCAGTGAAAAATTCTCACAAAACCTTAACCTTAATATTGATGCTGAGAACGATACGATAAAGGTCCCTGGAGTTGTGTTGCCAAAAACAGATTTTACAGCTGATTTCAGTGTCGAACAATCTGTAGTTTCAGGAGATACACTGATCTTCCCCCTGAAAACAGAACCGGGATCTGTTCTTACTGTTGAGAAATGGCTGGGAGACTCACTGATCGCCACAGAGACCTTCGTTGTAAATGACACCATTTTCAGCTACCGGCTGCCGGGAGCAGAAGGTATCGACAGGCTGAAATTTATTCTCACCGACAAATACGGAAACATAACCATGGCCGAGGTACCTGTCACTTTTGAGGCTCCCGAAAAGGTTGTCAGGCCGGAATACAGCACTGTGGTCGCAAGAAAACAGATTGCAGCATTCACTGAAATGCAGAAGAACCGTGCTGGCGATGAGCTCAGGAAAATAATCGAGAAAGCTGATATTGAGGGACAGGAGTTCGGTAGTGTCGACGACGTTGTTTCTTATATAAGGGATCTGGCAGCACAGAATAATATCAGCACTGAAGAGGTCGATAAACTGGCCCTGAAGATAGCCATCATGGATAATGTCCTGACACAGGCTGCGGTCGACCTTCTCGAAAAATACGCTGAAGGTGACATGAAAGCCATTCTCTCCGGGATAGATATCCATAAGCTCGGACTTAAAACATGGACCGATCTTCAGAATTATATCGTAACAAAATCAGGCGGCACGATTTCGGCACAAGATCTCGATACACTTGCTCAAAGCATCCTTAAACCGAAAGATACCGGTTATACAACTACTGATGTTGTTACACCTGAGGTCCAGCCTGAAAAAGAGAGGAGAATGTGGTACCTGTGGCTGCTACTCGGTTTCGGCATCATTTTCTTCATCATCCTCTGGAGAAGAAGAAAAGAAAAGTCCGGAAAAAAATTGTGATTTTTTAATCATCCTTAAACTACTGGTTTGATGACAATTTTCTTAAATTTGTCATTAAACCAATAGTTATGAGAAGGAGCCTTTATATTCTTCTTCCTTTTATTTTTATTTTTTCGCATGCCCTGCAGTATCATCTGAAAAGTCCTGATGTTAATAAGTGTGTCATTATCAAATAAAAATATGCGGGTAGCATATGGCTACCGTTTATAAAAAATATTATATTTGTTAAAATGAATAGCTTCAGAGTAAAAATATTGTGCCTCAGGTTGCAGCTTTTGACTCTGATTATTTTTCCGGTCGCTGCCTCAGCACAGTCCGCCAAGGAACTGAAGGAGATCTTTGCCCAGGCTGAATCCTATTATCTCTACGAAGAATATGACCTGGCCAACCAGCTCTATATTATCATGGAGAATCCCGAGAATATGAACCTGAGCTATAAGATCGGAACCTGCTACCTTAATATCCCGGATGAAAAGGAAAAGGCAATACCTTATCTCGAAGCAGCAGTAAAAAACGCCGTTTATGACGCTAAATCAAGGTCGTTCAAGGAAAAAAGAGCGCCGCTTGATGCCTATTTCTACCTCGGCAAAGCTTATATGATAAATAACGATCTTGAGAAAGGACTTAACACACTTCAGACTTTCTCCAACCTGGCCAGGGAAACACAGAAAAAGGGGGGAATAGAGAACCTCGAATTTGTGGATCAGCAGATACTGGCCTGCAAAAATGCCATCAGGATGGTAGAAAACCCGGTCCCCATGACCAGGAAGAAGCTTGGTACAGGTTTCAGCCAGGGCTCCATGAATGAAAATCCTGCAGTAAGCTTTGACGGTAACACAATAGTATTTACAGAACGCAGAGGCCTCGTTAATGTCATCCTCTTTTCAAAAAGAATCAGGGGAAGATGGCAGAATCCTGTCGAGATCACTGACCAGCTAAAGGCGGGCGAAGACTGTTCATCATGCTCCCTCAACAACGACGGAACTGTTCTCTACCTGTACAAAAATGATATGTTCGATGGAAACATTTACAGGTCAGAATATGTAAATGGAGAATGGACTCCAATTGTGAAGCTCAATAAGAATATCAATACAAAATATTATGAGTCACATGCTTCAGTCTCTGCCGACGGCAAACGACTCTTTTTTACAAGCAACAGGGAAGGCGGGGAAGGTGGACTCGATATCTTTATGTCGGAACTCGATGCAACGGGCGACTGGGGAGTACCTGTAAACCTTGGCCCCGGCATCAATACACCCTACAACGAGGATAATCCATTCGTAACAGCCGGCGATACAGCTCTCTTCTTCTGCTCTGAAGGACATACTTCAATGGGTGGATATGATAATTTCATGAGCAGGAAGAAAAACAATGAATGGAAAAAAGCCGAAAACCTGGGATACCCGATCAATACAACAGACGATGATAAATTCTTTCAGCCGGCAAACAATGGGATGAATGCCTTCTATTCAATGAAAACAGATTATAAGAAAAAAGAGATATTCTTCCTCGGGCTGGGAGGCATCGATGTAAACCAGATATACGAAATAAACGGGAAATTTGCCCTTAACGATACCCTCTTTAACCCGGGTAAACCATATAATGTACATATCATTTCCAGACCATCTGGAGATACTCTATATAAAGGAACACCAGACAAATCAACAGGCATCTATTCTATTAGCGTAGCACCGGGGAGCTTCAGGATCGCATATTCAGCCGATGGCTATTTCACCCGTACTATCGACACTACTATCGTCCAGGATAATCCGGAGCTTATGATAACTCTCGACGTAATGCTCGAGAGGGATTCAAGCCTGGTTGTCCCGGTTGTTTATGAAAAAATCAATCTTGCAGAAATACCCATTGTTGAAGCTATCGACAGCAGTATCCTGATTAAGAATATGAATGTGAGCAATGTCGATGATGTCATTGACGCTGATATCCTTTATTATACAGTCCAGGTTATGGCACTGTATAATCCAGTAGATGTCAGCTATTTCAGACATATTTCCGATATGAAGGTGATGTATAACGAAGTTGATAAATTCTACAGGTACACTACTGGCCGGCTGGCTACAAGAGAAGAAGCTGAAAAATGGAGAAGAGAATTGATAAGGAAAGGGTATCCCTCTGAGATCTTTATCAAAAAAGTCTCTAAATAATGTACCTCACGAAAAAGCTCTTCCTGCTCACAACCCTGGTAATTGCACCATTCCTTACCCTGCTCCCACAGGAAACTTCAAAAAGAGACCTGGTCAAAGCTGTCCATGAAGCAGATATATCATATTATTATGATGAAGACTATGTAAAAGCAGCCAGCCTGTATGAATCCCTGGTAAAAGAATATCCCGATAATGAGAATTTTGCTGCGAAACTGGGTATCTGCTGCCTCAATATCGATGGCAAAAGAAAAGAAGCCCTCGAACTCCTGAAGATAGCCTCCGGAAACGTTGTTGAGAACGAAAAAGATTATCTGGAGTATGGCGATAAATCTCCACTCGACACCTGGCTCTACCTGGCAATCGCTTATCAACGAAACGACAGCCTCCTGAAAGCCCAGGAAACATTTAATATTGCAAGGAAAAGACTCGAACAGACAGATATCTTCAGACTCGACTATATCGATAACCAGATCCGCGACTGCCGGTATGCTATTGAACAAAAGAAGAAACCTCTGACGATTATCAGTACCCTCTTTGCTCCCTGGCTGGAAAGTTATCCCGGGGCCTGCAACCCTGTGCTTTCAAAAAACGACTCAGTCTTTATTTTTACACAGAAGTCAGGAGAAGAAACCCGCATTTTCTGCTCGTACAGGAACGGCGAATGGCAGCTTCCTCACGATATTACAAAACAACTGGGCGGGTACGACCATCTGTACTCCAACTCCATAACAGGCGACGGCAAACTGCTTGTCTTATATATGGATGATGGCGGTGATGGAAACCTTTACTTCTCTCTGAGGAAAGATACTACCTGGACAAAGATCAGGAATCCGGGGAAGCCAATAAATACAATCTACTGGGAATCACACGGATTCATCACTCCTGATGGAAACACTCTCTTTCTTGCCAGCAACAGGCCTGGTGGACTTGGAGACCTCGACCTGTGGAAATCAGAAAAAAATGCCGATGAACGATGGACAGATCCTGTTAACTGCGGAGAACCTTTAAATACACCATTTAACGACGATACCCCATTTTTTGATCCCGGATCCTCTGCCATGATATTCAGCTCGTCGGGACATATAAGCATGGGCGGAACTGATATCTTCAGATCAGTCTACCGCAACGGTGCATGGACAAATCCGGTTGGAATGCCTTTTGCATTCAACAATGCCGACGATAATAAATTCTATATCCTGAATAATAACGCTCCGGGCTTTGTGGCGAGCCTCTATGATGAAGAAAAACAGTCCCGGAACATTTTTGGCCTGGTAGCCATTGATCCGGCTGACGAGATAACAAGTGTAGAAGGTACACTTACATTCAGCGACGGACTATTACCTGATGCTTCAAAATCCACCCTCAGGCTTACAGATCTTTCGGGGAAAATCCCACAGAGAATGATTCCTGTAAACAGTAACGGAACATACAGATTTGAAATAAAACCAGGAGAGTATGAGATAGAGGCTTCACATCAGGGTTATACAAAAGAAAAAATCACCATTGACCTTCCTCTCTATTTCCTCAGTCATTATATGGTGGTTAATGCTGAGTTGAAGCCTGAAAAAATTGCAGAGGGAAATTTTCTTTCAATCAAGAATGTGCTTTTCGATTTCGACAGTTACAAAATCAACGATGAAGCATTACCTGTTCTTGAATCGGTTAAGTACATAATGATCAGCAATCCTGACCTTAAGATGGAAATTGCCGGCTACACCGATTCAAAAGGCAGTAATGAATACAACCTGAAGCTTGCCGATAATCGTGCACAACAGGTAATTGATTACCTGACCTCCGCAGCCGTACCAGCAACCAGACTAATAAAGAAAGCTTTCGGAGAGTCAAACTTTGCAGCAAGGAATTCGAACAGTGACGGATCCGACAATCCTGAAGGAAGAAAATATAACAGGAGAGTCACCTTCGGTATCGTCGACTCACATGCAGGTGTTGTTTTGCGCCAGGAAACATATACACCTGAACATCTGAGGCTTGTGTCTGCCATTAAATACAGCATTATTCTTAAAAAATCAACCCGTAAGCTGCCGGAAAATTACTTCGACAATCTTGAAACAGGTGCCCGGCTCTATATCCGGACGATACCTCTTGACTCACTGTTTATTTATGCTGCAGGATTGTTCTATAATAAACCCGATGCCATCAGGTATCTTGCCTATGCAAAATCAAAGGGCTATCTCGATGCTTACATCATAAACCATTATGATGTTAATAAAGTCACCAGGGAATCGGCAAGGCTTATGCCTATCGTGAGCAATGCGGTAAGCGGTAAGATATATACCATTCAGATGAAAGCCTCAAAATCGCCTCTGAATATGAGACTTTTCAGGGATTACAAAGATATCAGGGAGATCTATAGCCAGGATGGATACTACCGTTATGTAACAGGAGAATATGCTCAGCTATCCCAGGCTAAGGAGGCACTTAAATTAATAATCGATGCAGGATTCAGGGATGCATTCATCCGTGAACTTAATCTGCTAATAATCAAATGAATTTCTGATGATATTTGAAAAGATTAACCTGAGGGCGCTCGAACCGGAAGATCTCGGGCTTCTCTATGAGTGGGAAAATGATAATTCAAACTGGATAATCAGCAACACCTTTACTCCTTTTTCGAAATATACCCTAAAGAGGTACCTTGAGAATTCACATAAGACCATTTACGAGACAGGACAGCTGAGGCTGATGATAGAGCTCACAGAAAGAAAGAAAGCCATAGGAACCATTGAAATCTTCGATTTCGATTCGTTCCATAACAGAGCCGGTCTCGGGATACTGATAGCCGATCTGAAAGAGAGGAAGAAAGGTTATGCATCCATGGCACTCAGGGGCCTGATAGATTATTGCTTTAAAACTCTGCAGCTGCACCAGTTGTATTGCAATATCCTGTCAAACAACCCTGAGAGCATAGAGCTCTTCACCAGGCTTGGATTTAAACGATCAGGTATAAAGAAAGACTGGATCAGGACAGCAGACGGCTGGCTCGATGAACAGATGTTCCAGCTGATAAACACAAAATAAGCTGCCCGGTTCGGCTAAGGGCTGGTTACCTGATTATTGCTTCTTTGCTGCCGCACGGGTATCCCTGTATTCTCCTTTGAAGTAGTTGATACCCATGGTATCATATCTTTTCTTCTGTACTTCGAGGCGAATCAGGAATTCTTCGAAATCCTTCTTGTTGTCGGCGGTCCAACCCGACTCCGCTATTGCCAAAGCCCTTGGGAATGCCATATACTGAAGATGTTCAGGTGTGGAGATATACTCAGTCCATAAATTTCCCTGTACTCCAAGGATATGCTTCTGCTCTTCGGGCGTCAGTTCTTCAGGTAGTGGATTAAATGAGTACACTTTCTCAAGAGGAAGGTAGCCTCCTATTGATAGGGGTTCTCCGGCGGGCTCAGCCTGGTAGTAGTCGAGATATGCATATGTATTTGGAGTCATTATCACATCGTGCTTCTGTTTTGCAGCAGCTATTCCTCCTTTTGTTCCCCTCCACGACATCACCGTTGCTTCAGGGGCAAGGCCTCCGTCGAGTATCTCATCCCAGCCGATGAGCTTCCTGTTGTTTGCAATAAGGAATTTCTCTATTCTCCTGATAAAATAGCTCTGAAGCTCATGCTCATCCTTTAGTCCTTCGGCTTTTATTCTTGCCTGGCAGAGAGGGCACTTCTCCCATCTCACCTTAGGACATTCATCGCCTCCGATATGAATGTACGTCCCGGGAAATAGTGGAATAACTTCTGAAAGAACATCTTCGAGAAAAGTAAATACCTTATCGTTGCCGGCACAAAATACATCGTCCATTACGCCCCATTTCGGATTAACATCGAAGGGTCCCCCGGTGCATGACAGTTCAGGATATCCTGCAAGAGCCCCCATGGCATGACCGGGCATCTCTATTTCAGGAATAACAGTGATGAAACGATCCCTGGCATAAGCCACTATTTCCTTTACCTGCTCCTGTGTATAAAACCCACCATAAGGCGTCCCGTCATATTTGAGCGGCGGTCTTCCTGCATGACCTATTACTGTTTCCTTGCGGTATGCTCCTACTTCAGTAAGCCTGGGATACTTTTTTATCTCAATCCTCCATCCCTGGTCATCGGTAAGGTGCCAGTGGAAAGTATTCATCTTGTGGAGGGCGAGCATATCGATATATGATTTTATCGTTTCAACGGGGAAAAGGTGGCGTGCCACATCGAGATGCATTCCGCGATACCCGAACCTTGGAGCATCTTCTATAATACATGCCGGAACTGCCAGCTCTCCTGAGGCAGCTGTGCCCTGTTTTTCAACTGTTGCCGGCAGCATCTGCCTTAACGTCTGCACTGCATAGAACAAGCCAGCAGCTGTTTTTGCAGTTATCTCAATTCTTTTCGGAGTCACTACCAGCAAATAACCTTCATCATTAGTTATCTCAGGGTTCAGAGTCATAAATATGGAACCTTTCTCTGCCTTCGAACCTGTTGTTATTGAAGGATTTAAACCAGTCGAATTCTTTATAAGGCTTCCAAGCAGTTCTGCGGATAGACCGACAGCGCGATCATCAGACGGGATAATGATTCCCGTTTTATCTGTTATTTTAAATTCCCCTTTCTGCATCGTTATCGCTGCCGGTGCAGGGATAATGGCAGGAGTATTGTCGTTTGAAATTGTAGTGGTTGAGCTGCAACCTGTGAAGATCATGACTAAAGCAGGTAAGAAAGATAATATCCTTTTCATAATGTCTGGTTTATTTCATAAATATAGATATGCTGTTCTTCAAAAAAAAATATTGACTATAATTATTTGCCGGATGATTTCCCGATATCTGAAGCCAGCAGACCGCATGCAGCCGAGATATCCAGGCCTCGCGACCGCCTTATGGAGGCTGAAATACCCGAGATCACCAGGTTATGCCTGAAGTACATCATCCTTTCATCACCCGAGGTCATGTAGTCAATTTTACCGTTACTATGATAAGGAATCAGGTTAACCCTGATACCGCTTCCCCTGAGAAGATCCTTCAATCCTTCAAGGTGGCGCTCACTATCATTAACGTCTTTCATCATAATATAGGCGATACTCAATCTCCTTTTCTTCCTTAAAGGAAAATTCTTCATTATCTCAACGATCTCCAGTGCAGGATACTTTTTTTCAGCCGGGACAACCCTGGCGCGTTCTTCGCTGAAAGGTGAAAACAGGCTGAGAGTAAGATTGCAACCTGTATTCTGCAGGAAAGTCATTACAGCCGGTGTTATTCCTACTGTCGAGACGGTCACATTCTTAGGGCTTAAGGCCATTCCCCATTCAGAAGTGAGTATTTCACATGCCTTTAACACATCTTCGGTGTTGTCAAGAGGCTCTCCCATTCCCATGAACACTACATGTGTTATCTTTTCCCGATCCGGCATGCCAAGAACCTGGCCGATGATATCGCCGGCTGTAAGATTTCCATGAAATCCGTAGCCGGCAGTCACACAGAAAGGGCATCCCATCCGGCATCCTGATTGTGTTGAAACACAAACTGTGATTCGATTCTTCTCAGGTATAAGCACTGTTTCAAATTGCTGTCCTGATCTTCCTGTGAAAAGAAACTTCACACTATTATCCTGTGAATGCCTTACTGTGACAGGCTTTAAAACAGATATCTCTGAAATCTTTTCAAGATAGAGTTGAAGCTTTTTTGGCAGCCTCAACATTTCGGTGAAAGATGTGACCTTCTTTTTGTAAATGGCATTGGCAATTTGCAGCGCATGTGAAACGGTGTAACCTTCAGGCTGTACAAGGTTTTGTATCTCATTAAGCGAGAGTCCCGCAAGATTAACTTTGTCCACAGGGAAATATTTCTCCAAAAATAAGCTGTTCCTCTCATAAAATCAAGGAAGAGAGTTTCTCCGCTCTCTATTTTGGATCCCTTTACCACTCCAGAATCCGGATTCCGGAAAGTTGTACAGGGGATCAATGAGGCAACTGGAATCACTTTCATAAACTCTGCCAATGGTTAAAACATTTAAGTACAATTTTTATTTAATATCTTTAAAATGATATTATGATTCCCTTCGGAAGTAAAAACAAGGATCAGAACCAGAATGAACAGGTGGGATTCACTATATATTTATTATATCTCCGGGACCGGTAATGCAAGGCTCTCCTCTCACTGGATCGCCGCCGTAGCTGAAGATAAGGGTATAAAAACTGTAGTTCAGCAGATCGACAGGCTTGAGAATATCACCTTCCCTTTGCCCGGTACAAATCCGCTCATCGGGTTTGCCTTCCCGACACATGGTTTTAATGCTGCTCCCA
>Ga0116171_10004200_pt1 | contig 13014 bp, 13 predicted proteins | sample AD_JPNHW2_MetaG_FD_89798 | JGI IMG/M metagenome (GOLD analysis project Ga0116171, IMG submission 89798) | Active sludge microbial communities of municipal wastewater-treating anaerobic digesters from Japan - AD_JPNHW2_MetaG | ecosystem: Engineered > Bioreactor > Anaerobic > Digestate | place...
GGGTTGAAATCGAACAAATGGTATCGGAAGTATTCATGACTGTGGAATTTTATTTAGGCAAAAATAACACAAAATGTGAAAAAGCAATAGATTTTGATTTTTTAATATGTTTTTTTCATTAAGGAACATTTTTCCTTTTCTATCAATTGATATTGGAAGAATGAATAATTAATTTATTTTACTATTTTTGCTCCATAAAATATTTATAGTATGAAAAAAATATTTCCAATATTGCTTCTTGCAGTTATTTTTCTCAATGCCTGCAGGTATGAGGAACCTTCATTTAGTTTTCATTCTCCTGAATACAGAATTATAGGATATTGGTCTTTGCAAAATGTTTTTAAAAATGAAGTAGCCATTGATTCAGTTGAACTATATGCAAATGCGGTCGGAAACTATTATGCATTCTTTTATGATGGTCCGTTTGCGGTAACTGCATATATTGATGGTGTACTTACGGAATCTGTCAGGGGATCCTGGGGCTTCCAAAATAAATATAAACAGTTAAATATTGATTTTGTGCTTAAAAATCATCACTATGTCTATACTGCTGATATTATTAAGTTGTCAATGCGAGAATTGAAGTATGAATATGAAGATGAAGACGGGAATATATGGAGACTCGAGTTCTATAGTCGATCTCACACAACCAATTGAAATAAAAAAAGAGACTTTTAAAGTCTCTTTTTTTATTGAAAGTATTTATCTTTAATTTGCTGCCGGCAAAGTTGCATCAACAAATACCCTGGCGGCAAGTTCTTTGTCATACATTCTCATGCCTGCAGGCGAATTTTCAATTGCTTTTAATGCTTGTAGGATCTCATCTGCATTGGCTTCTTCTTCTACCTGTTCATCAATGTACCATTTAAGGAAACTCTGAGTTGCATAATCTTTCAATTCAGTAGCAGTATCCATAAGTTTGTTGATGAGGGAAGTGACAATTCTTTCGTGTTTAAGAGTTTCTTCGAAAGCATGTGCCGGAGAATTCCATTTGGTGTCCACCTTATCGATGGGCTTAAGGTTCACTTCACCGCCACGACTCAAGATAAACCTGTACATCTTTATGGCATGGGTTTGCTCTTCCTGATATTGAACATACATCCAATTGGCAAAGCCCGGCAGATTTTGTTGGGTAAACCAAGCTGACATGCTCAGGTAAAGGTAGGCAGACCAAAATTCAGCATTGATTTGGTCATTGATCTCATTTTGCATTCTTTCGTGTATCATAATATTGTGTTTAAAATTAGTGATTTTATTTTTTATATGATAGGAACAATTATACAAATAAATAGTTCAATTTTATATGTTATCACCGAAGGAAATACCTATTCCTCTTGCTGCTTTAACCAAATAACTCTCGTTTGGAGAAACAAGATGAGACTCTTCTAAAGCCTTTTCAAGTGATACATAGGAGATGTCAGGATGTCTGTAAACAACGAGATTCCCATATTTTTTCTCTTTTACCAGTTCAAATGCCTTAACCCCAAACTGAGTTGCTAAAATTCTATCGTAAGCCAACGGAATTCCTCCACGCTGGAGATGTCCTAAAACAGTTACCCTTATATCATGTTCTACCCCTAAAGAAAGAAGTTCCTGTTTGAGTTTTTCGCCAACACCACCCAGCTTAAAATGTTGATCACCTATTTCGGTTGGACAATTGCCTGTCTGAATGCCATCTAGTGCCTTTGCCCCTTCAGAAATGACGATATTGCAGAAACCTTCACCGTTTTTATAGCGAGTTTCAATTTTTTCGGCAATTTTAACAGGATCGTAGGGGATTTCTGGAATAACACAGACGTCTGCCCCGCCTGCCAACGCAGAGTGGAGGGCTATCCATCCGGCATCCCGTCCCATTACTTCCATGATGAAAACTCTGTTATGACTTTCGGCAGTGGTGACTAACTTATCAAAAGCCTCTGTAGCAATTTGTACGGCTGTCTGAAACCCGAAAGTAAAGTCGGTACATGAAAGATCATTGTCGATGGTTTTGGGAACTCCAACCACGTTGATGCCAATTTTTGACAAGTCAAGGGATATTTTTTGAGAACCGTCACCTCCGATATTGATTACCGCATCAAATCCCATATTTTCAAGTCTCTTTTTCATCAGTTCGGAGCGGTCTTCCATTAGCCAGCTTCCATCAGGCTGCTTAACCGGAAAATGAAAGGGTCCTCCTTTATTGGTTGTTTTGATTACGGTTCCTCCTTTGACATGCAACCCTGATACATTTTTATCAGTTAGTTCCATCAGCTCAATATTATCCTTAAGAATACCATTAAAGGATTCTATACAGCCAAATACTTCCCAGCCACCTTCAAGATAGGCTCTTTTGACAATTCCTCTGATAACGGCATTTAATCCGGGGCAATCACCACCACCTGTGGCAATCAATATTTTCTTTCCCATTTTGTGAATCTTTTTTGAATGCAAATGTAAAAGAATATTTTATTTTTGTGGCAACAAAAATAAATAAATGGCGTCTTTAAAACTGTTTTTTTATTTACTTTTGCATTTTTATTGATAACTTGATTGTTACATTATTATGAAGAGATTTTTTGTTATTTCATTTTTTTGTTTATTTATTTTTATTACTCCTGATAAATTGATTGCTCAAGTTGTATATAATATGGAGCATGATATTCCTATTACAAGATGTGGCTTTACTTATCGGGATCCCGGTGGCGCCTCTAACTATGATGTCAATCTGGATTATGTTCAAACAATTAGTTCTGACAATGGGGGCAGAATTTTTATGATTTTTAATTCGTTCTCTTTAGGAACAGGTGATTTTTAGTATATTTATGACGCAAACGGAGTAGATGTTAATCATCTATTGGCTGTCTTATCGATGAATAATCCGGGTACTTCTGTTTTGTCTACCAGCAACTATCTGACACTGAGATTTGTTTCTAATGCCTCGGGTGTTAGCAGTGGTTGGGAAGCCAATGTTCAGTGTGTTTCCTGTGTGGCGCGTTCAACCGTTAGTGGTTCTCCTTGTTCTACCCAAACACCGGCTACTCCTTTTTGCACAGGTAATAATCCCTATGCTGCTGTTGTCTATCCTGCAAGTTCGGTCGATCCTGGTGGAATGAGTTCTGCCGGAGCTATTGCTTTTTTGGGAGGTGTTTCCTCTATTGGCTGTCTCGGCTCTTTTCCGAATCCCGCTTGGTATTATATGAAAGTTAGTCAGTCAGGGAATCTTAACTTTTATATTGAACAAACTGATGCAAATGGTATTGGTCGTGATGTTGATTTTGCCTGCTGGGGTCCTTTTGATGCCCCCAATCAACATGATTTTGTTGATCTGCTATGCTGCGGTTATTATACACTTTCTTCCAATCTAACTACTAATGGAGGCAATATGATAGACTGTAGCTTTAGTGCTGCCGCAATTGAAAATTGTACGATGCCCGGGGTTGTGGAAGGTAAGTGGTATATTTTATTATTGACAAATTATAGTGGGCAACCTGCTACAATTTCTTTTAACTTACAAAGTAGTTCCACTGCTCTTACAGATTGCTCTATTACTTCTCCCTTTGCCGCTACTCCGGTGTGTGAAGGGCAGGATATTACGATTACTATCCAAAGTCCTACTCCCGGAGCCGAATATGATATTACCGGCCCAAATGGGTATCATTATCGCGGAACTGCCACCACTATTTCCATTCCTAATGCAACCCTTGCCAATAGCGGAATCTATACCTTGGTGGTCTACCAGGGAGCAGTTGCCGGCCCCCCCTCTTCAAATGAAATTTTAGTATATCCTAAACCTCGTATTGATGTTTTGAATGAACCTGTTTGTCTCGGAAGTGAGGCCACTTTTGTTGCTTCCGATACAGCTATTGACGGAGAAAATAGCACTTTTGTTTGGGTTGTCACTCCTGGTGTTACCCAATCTTCTTCAACACTTCATGTTACTGCCGATTCAGATACAAATTATTATTCAGTATATGCCACTTCTATGTATGGATGTGAAGCATCTAAAGATAGTATTCATGTTTTTCTTAATCCTAATCCTGTCCCCTATATTCAGCCTGATTCCGTTTGTCCTAATACTCCACTTCAAGTCTATCCAAATGAATCCGGCTATACTTTTCACTGGAATACCGGTGAAACAACTTCTTACATATCCCGAGGGGTCGATGCTATTACAAATTATACCGTTACTGTGACTGACCCTAACGGATGTACCGGTACAACAACAGGAACCGTATTGGCAAATCCGATTGCAGATTTTATCCCTGATAATAATCATGTTTATATTGAAAATGGTCAAGGTGTTATCACTTTTTATAATAATGCTACTGATGCCATTAGTTGGTTTTGGAATTTTGGAGATAACTTTTCAATAGACAATTACTCCACCCTCGAATCTCCAACACATGGATATACAAAACCGGGTACTTATTTTATTACGCAAACTGTCACTTCTCCTCATAATTGTATCGATTCTGTAAAAAAATTGGTGATGGTTGAAGCTCCCTATTTTTTCTATGTGCCCAACTCTTTTACTCCTAACAACGATGGCATTAACGATTATTTCTCAGTGAAAGGGGAAGGGATCGATCCCAATAATTTTGAAATGATTATTTATAACAGATTCGGCGAAATTGTTTTTGTAACCAGAATACCCGGTGACACTTGGGATGGTCGGGCTAAAAATGGCACTCCCTGTCCGCTGGGTGAATACGTTTATGTGATTAAAACGTTAACTTTAAATGGGGATCTTAAAGAATATATCGGAGCTTTCGCTCTTATCAGATAAAGTTTATTCCTATTTTACTAAAATATAATTATGAAAAAAAATCCTTTTCTGCTTTTTTTGCTTTTATTCATTGCAGCCTCTCTGTTCTCACAATCGCCTGCTAAATATTGGGTGCAATTTCAAGACAAGCAATATAGCGATTATTCAATTCTTAAACCTCAGGAATTTTTATCCCCTAAAGCTATTGAAAAAAGAGCTAAATTTAATATTGCTGTTACCGAAAATGATATTCCTGTCTCTGCCTATTACATTGAGAAAGTTATGGAGCTAGATTCGGGAATGATGCTTTTTTCTAAAAGTAAATGGCTTAATGGTATTACTGTTTATTCTCAGAAAGAGAATATTATGGAAGAAATTAGTAAGTTGCCATTTGTGGTTTTTTGTGAAAAGACCATTACAATGAAAAGTCCTGAGGAAATTGGGAGTGATTATTTTCAATATACTAATCAGACCACTCCCTTATGTTCAAAAATTTCTTTCAAAGAAAAGGATATTGACTACGGTAAATCGTTGGGACAAATCAGACTTAATAATATTCACTGGCTTCATAGAATGGGCTATTGCGGTGACGGAATGACCTTGATGGTGATGGATGGCGGCTTCAAAAATATGGATAATATTCCTCATTTTAAGACATTAAGAGAAGAAGGACGTCTGCTGCTTGTGCGAAATTTTGTTCAACCCGGGAAAAATCCTTTCCTGAAAGAAGGTCATGGGACTAATGTTCTTTCTTGTATTGCCTCTCATATTCCCGGCGATTTGGTGGGTACAGCTCCTCAGGTTTGTGTCTATTTGGCAAAAACTGAAGATGGTAGAAGTGAAAACAAAGTTGAAGAGGATAATTGGGTAGCCGGGATTGAATGGGCAGACAGCTTAGGCTGCGATGTTGTCAATTCCTCTCTTGGGTATACCAAGTTCGACGATTCTCTGCAGGTTAGAAATTATAGTGATTTGAACGGAAATACCAGCCGCGCCTCTCAAGCAGCTTCTATTGCAGCTTCTAAAGGCTTGTTGATTTGTAATAGTGCCGGAAACGAGGGTGCCGGAAAATGGAAATATATCGGTTCACCTGCTGATGCTAAAGACATTATTACTGTCGGGGCAGTTGATGTAAAAGGAAATAAAGCTCGTTTTAGCTCTTTTGGCCCAACTGCTGACGGGAGAATAAAACCGGATGCCTGTGCGGTGGGACTCAATACTTATGTTGCCAATGTTGCCGGTGTTACGGGAATATCTCAGGGAACTTCTTTTGCATCACCCCTTATGGCTGGGATGATTACTTGTCTGTGGCAGGCTTTTCCCAATAAATCTAATTACCAAATTATGGAGGCAGTTCGTAATAGCGGCAGTCAGTTCGCTGCTCCTGATTCTGCACTTGGCTATGGCGTGACTGATTTTCTGAAAGCATATAATCTGCTGCTTCAATCTCATGAAATATTTGATGCTAAAGGAACTAAGATTTTTTCCGTCGCTTTTGATTCATACGTTTTTAATAAGAAAGAATTTTTCGTTAAGATTTATTCCAATTGTGAAAGAACTGTAACTGTTACCACTGCCATGCGCAATTTAGATAAAACCTATGTGAAAGACTATTTGCTTTTGCCGGGAGAGAACATCATTCTTCTTAAAATGCCTAAATTATCAAAAAAAATCCCTTTCGGCTTGATTGATATGATTATTCTTGGAGAAGCAGTTAATCAACATTTTGTTATTGGAGCTGAACCGATTGTGAAAGAAAAGAAAAAGTAATATTCTATTTTTTTAGCGGATAATCCTTAAAAATCTGGGAAAGAACGAAGGAGAAAAGTAAGTTGATAACAATTATAAATAATAATTAATATGAAAATAGTTAGATGCTTATCCGTTTTATTCTCTATTTTGATTTCCTTGCAAGGGCAGGGACAAACTTACTATCTTGGTTTGGGCAATACAAAAACAACTGACCTTTTTATTTATGGCGATACCATTTATGCGGGGACATACAATGGTATATATAAGAAAAATGTCTATGCTTCTGATACCAACTGGACACCTTGTGGATTACAAGGGAACCATGTAGTTCAAATAGTTGCGGCTGATTATCAAAAATTTATTGCAGTCGTTGAAATTGGCAGCTTAAAGAAAACCCGAATCCACAAATCTATCAATGGGGGCAACACTTTTTCTTTAATTCTTGCTGATACCTCATTTCAGAATAGTTATCAATATTTAGACCATATTGCCTATTCGGGGAATAATATTGATACAATCTATTCTTTATCTCACATGAAGAAAACCTTTAACGGGGGGAACACATGGAGCCCGATTCCTTACTCGTCACTTCGTTTCATTAAAGTACATCCTGCTCATAGCAATGAACTTTTTATGGGTGGGGAAACTATGATTTTTTCGCCCGAAATAAAACATTCTTCTGATTTCGCTGGTACTTTTTCGAATGTTAACATGAGCGGATTTTTCGGAGGTGATAATTCAGTACATGATATGGAGTTTGTGGGAAATCGATGGATCGGAGTTGGAGAAGGAGTTATTTCGTATACAGATGATAATGGGACCAATTGGAATCAGGGTATAAATACTTGGTCTTATCCTTTGGGATGGGGGCTCTACATACTAGATATCGAAAAATCGAAACATGGGACTTTGTATGCTTCGGGGGAAGCATTTTATGGAAATAGAGTTAATTATTTTGCTTCAAATAATAATGGGGAAAGTTGGGATACTGTTTCATTTGCATCTGTTCATAATATAAACCCATCAATAAAATGCATTGCATTATTTGACAATCTAACCTCTGATTATCTATTTCTTGGTGGAAATGGTGTCTATTTGACAAATAATGCTGTCTCACAGGTGAATGAATTTATAAAAGATTCCGAAATAAGTATATACCCTAATCCTTCTAATGATGGTAATTTCTTCATTCAGACAGATGATAGGATTATATCATGGACCATCTACAATATGCTCGGACAGCTAATTCTTAGCGGAAAAGACAATACTATTCAACTTCAGAAAAAGAATTTTTACATCCTAAGTATTGAGACAAATAGAGGACGACAAACAAGAAAAATTATTTATCAATAACATCTGCCAACAACCTTGTTGAAAACAAAAACAGAAGTTATAGCCAATTTTAATATTTTCCGGTTTAAAAATCTTTTTACGATTTTTTGCTAATTTTGCACTCATCATGAATGACGATGAATATTATATGAAATTGGCTTATAAGGAAGCCGAAATAGCCCTGGAAAAAGATGAAATCCCTGTCGGGGCTGTTATTGTTTTGGATGACAAAATTATTGCTCGTGGGCATAATCTGACCCAAACACTGAATGATGTTACGGCTCATGCTGAAATGCAAGCCATTACTGCCGCTTCTGATTATCTTGGAGCAAAATTTTTATGCGATTGTACACTTTATGTTACTTTGGAACCCTGTGTAATGTGTGCCGGAGCAATTTCCTGGGCCCAAATGGGAACACTTGTTTATGGTGCCTCTGATCCTAAAAAGGGCTATACTCTTTTTTCAGATTCAATTCTGCATCCTAAAACTAAAGTCAGAAAAGGGGTACTCGAAAATCAGTGCGGAGAAATGATACGACAATTTTTTTTATCTAAAAGAGTAAACTAATAAGGATTTATGTATCTTTGCCCCCCTGTAAATATTAAACAATCTTAATGAAAAAGTTTTTTCTGATTTTTCTGCTATTTTTTACTGTTAATTTAGGCTTCTCACAACGTTTTATCGGTTCTGCCATTTTGGGGATGAATGCTACACAGGTGGATGGAGATGAGGTTTATGGCTATAATAAGTTCGGATTCAACGTCGGGGCTTCCGTCATGTTGGCATTAGAACCTAAACAACAATGGTTTGCTACCGTAGAACTGTTATTTTCTCAAAAAGGCTCTTTTAGGAAATCTCTTGTTGATTCAATGGTCTACTCAAATGTAAATAATATAGATTATAACTTTGATTATGATTCCAAAATAAAATACCGCCTCCGGCTAAATTATGTTGAAGTGCCTGTAATTTTCCATTATGAAGATCCCAAGACGGGCTGGGCATTCGGAGCAGGATTTGCCTGGGGAAGATTGGTCAATATTCAGGAAGTTGAAAATGGATGGCATCTTAAAACGAATCTAAGGTCTGATATTTATAGAACAAGCGACTGGAGTGTCTTGGGTGATGTGAAAATAAGATTATGGAAAGGACTTAAATTGAATTTACGCTATCAATACTCTTTTGTCCCAATCAGAGTCAGAACTTTTACCAACACTTCAAATGGCCAAACATGGGACAGAAAACAATATAATAATGTCATTACGGTTAGACTGATTTATTCATTTAATGAAAGATACAGACTGAATTATCTGAAAAACAAAAAAGGAGAAAGAAATGGCCCAAAATGGGTTCGAGATAATACTATTCCCTCCAAATAAACTTATAAATATTTATGATAAGTATGAAAATAAAAAAAACACTGTTGTTTGGATTATTAATAAGCATTTTACTGAGCAGTTGTACCCCCGAATTGGATCTGAATGCGGAATATAAAGATATTACGGTTGTATTTGGTCTGTTGAATCCTTCTGACAGTACTCACTATGTGAAAATATACAAAGGTTTTCTTACAGATGGAAATGCTTATGAAGTAGCATCTTATCTTGAAAATATTTCATACATTGATAGTATTGATGTGACATTAGAGGAGTATGTAAATGATGAAATAAATAGAACCATAGCATTAGATACTACTACTGTTATCTCTAAAGATCCGGGTGATTTTGCGTATCCCCTTCAGATTCTCTATTATACCAATGAGACATTAAATCAAAATGCAATCTATAAATTGAAAATTGTAAATAAATATTCAGGTAAAGTTGTTACAGGCGAAACCCCTGTCGTTAATGATTTTGTGCTCCTTTCCCCCATAGCATCTGCGCTAAATTTAAATATTGTCAGAGAAAGCTTTATTAAATTTAAAAAAGCTACAGATGCTACAGCCTATGATATTTACGAGACCTTTTACTATTTTGAAGTTGATAAAATATCGGGAGAGATTGTGAAACAAGGATCTATTACAAGAAAAATTAATAACTCTTTACTCAGGTCACAATCTGCTGAAATTTCTCAACCCTACAAACCCAATCAAATTTTTACATCGATTGCCAATAATCTTGAACCTGACAATTCGGTTATCCGATACCGTGCCGGAAATGACTGTATTGAAATGAAAGTTTGGGCTGCAGAGGATGACTATGTTACATATCTTGATGTAAACACTCAGTCAAGTGGAGTTGTGTTGGATAGAAATGAATTTACTAACCTCATTTCTAATGATAAAAGTGCTTTGGGAATTTTTTCGTCAAGGAATGTTGCATTTAAAAGGTATGACATTTCAAATGCCAGTGAAGACTCACTTGTAAATGGTTCTCTGACCGGAAATCTGGGATTTGATTACTATAGAAATTATATCCCTTCAAAAAGAGGGGCAAAGCGTTAAATAATACCTCTAATTTCTTCAATATTATTAATTCCTTCTTGAAAGAAATATTTTTCAAGATCTTCAATTATTTTTTTGCAAATCAATGGTTCTGAAAAATTTGCAGTCCCTATTTGTACAGCCGAAGCTCCGACCATAATAAATTCAATAATATCTTCTACTGTATATATACCGCCAATACCGATGACAGGAATACGGACATTTTTGCATACTTCGTGTGCCATTCGCAGTGCAATAGGTTTTATGGCTGCACCTGAAAGTCCTGCATAAATATTATCAAAAACAGGTTTTCTTCTTTTGATATCAATTGCCATTCCTTTAAAGGTGTTGACTAAAGAAAGGGAATCTGCCCCTGCGGCTTCACATGCCAGGGCCATTTCAATAATATCCTCTGCATTGGGAGATAATTTGACAATCATAGGCTTTTGGCAAACTTCTTTAGTCGCTTTTACTGCTTCAAAAGCTATTTTGGATTTAATACCGAGAGCCATTCCTCCGGCTTTAACATTAGGGCAAGAGATATTTAGCTCAATAAAATCAATATCCGTCTTATTTAGCAGTTTGATACCTTCAATATAATCTTCAATTGTGCTTCCCCCAAGATTTGCAATAACAACATTTCCAAGACTCTTCATCCAGGGAAGTTCCTCTTTAATGAACCCTTTTATCCCGGGATTCTGCAATCCCACGCTATTCATGATTCCTGAAGCAGTTTCATAAATGCGAATTCCTTTGTTGCCTTCACGCTTATGAAGGGTCAGCCCTTTAGAACTTATTCCGCCGAGCATGCTTACATCATAAAGATGGTTGAATTCCCTGCCAAATCCAAAAGTGCCCGATGCTGCAATAATCGGATTTTTAAATTTGATTCCGTTTATAGTGGTTTCTAACATTATTTTTTCTCTTTAAATCCTGATAATCCCTTTAAATTAATTGATTATTAAGTCATTCCCATTGAAAACAGGACCTTCATTGCAAGTTCTTTTCATTCCTTTGGTAGTTTCGCAAGTACAGACAAGGCAAGCTCCGATGCCGCATCCCATTCTTCTTTCCATCGAAAGCCATACGGGAATATTATTTTCCTTGCACATTAATGCAATTTTGTTCATCATAATTTCCGGTCCGCAAGTAAAAACAGCATTGAATAGATTGCAGTGAAGCAAATCTGTTATAAATCCTTTGTAACCTTCATTGCCTTTTTCACATGAAACGAATAAGTTACATCCAATTTCCGCAAAATCTTCCAGAGCAAAAAGTTCATCTTTATACCCGAGGAAAACGGATACTTGATTACCCATTTGCATAAGTAGCTTGGCTGTGTCATACAATGGAGGAATGCCAACACCTCCGCCCACTAAGGCAATGCTTCCTTTCACCTGATCACAGGGAAATCCGTTTCCCAGAGGCCCAAGAATCTCAATTGGAGCTCCTTTTTTAAGTTTTGAAAGTAATAAAGTGCCTTTGCCGACCACTCGATACATGAAAGAAATAGTGTCAGAATCTTTTTTAAAATAGCTTATAGGACGCATTAGTGGGAGTTGGTTTTCCCATGCTTTGAGCATAAAAAATTGTCCGGGAAGTGCAACTTCTCCATTATAATTGACTGTCATGACAAAAATGTCCGAAGCAATTTTTTCTTGTTTTAGTACTTTTGTAGTTGTATATTGCATTTTTTTTAAATAAGCTCAATTAATATCAGAAAAAGTGGTGCTATTTTTTGCAGGCATTAAGGATATCGTCACGCATTCGGATTACTTCGCTTCTGGAATGAGCTGCAAACTCTTTCTCTCCATTTTCTACTTTTTTATAGGCCAGCAAAATAGATCGGGAAGCATTGACTACACCTCCATTGCCTTTTTTGAGGTAGAGCGCAATATCTTCCGCTTTTCCACCTTGTGCTCCGTAGCCGGGAATCAGGAAAAATGTCGAATCCAGATTCTTCCGTACCTCTTTAGCTTCGTCTGCATGCGTGCAGCCCATAACACCGCCGATTGATGAAAAACCACAATTTCCCAAATATTCTTTTCCAAGCATATTCATTTTTTCACCGATGATATTATAAACCCGCTTTCCGTTTTCTGATGGCAAATACTCAATATCTTTTGCTCCTTCATTCGAAGTCCGAATAAGAACAAATATTCCTTTATTATTATCTTTCAGAAATGGCAAGTATGGAGTAATGCTGTCAAGTCCCATATAGGGATTAATGGTAATCATATCACATTCAAAATCCCCGGAAAAGTGAGCTTTTGCATACATCTCAGCTGTTTTAGCAATATCCCCCCTTTTTACATCACCGATTGAAAATGCTCCTATTGATTTGAGGTATGCAAGCGTTCTTTGATAAGCCAGCATTCCCTCAATTCCATATGCCTCATAATAGGCAATCTGAATTTTGTAACAGGCAGTAACATCGTTCGTGGCGTCAATTATTTGTTTGTTGAACTCAAAAATAGCATCGCTTATTTTTAAAAATTGATTGGCAAATTGAGAGGGGAGGTAATGGTAATCAGTATCTAAGCCGACACACACATGACCTTTATCTGCGACATTTCGGAATAAATTATCTATAATCATAGTTTGAATTTGATATGCAAAGTTATAAAAAAAAAGCCTTGCATTTGCAAGGCTTTTAAAAGTTATTCTCTTACTTTAAGAATGAAACCGGTTCCATGAACATTGCAGATTTCAACTTTGGGTTCAAATCCTGCTTTGTATTTGTCGCGACGGCCTCCTCCGGGATTA
>Ga0116171_10004202_pt1 | contig 13011 bp, 11 predicted proteins | sample AD_JPNHW2_MetaG_FD_89798 | JGI IMG/M metagenome (GOLD analysis project Ga0116171, IMG submission 89798) | Active sludge microbial communities of municipal wastewater-treating anaerobic digesters from Japan - AD_JPNHW2_MetaG | ecosystem: Engineered > Bioreactor > Anaerobic > Digestate | place...
CAATAGAAGAAATAATATGGACACGATCTTCGATTTGCTCCTAAAAAGGATGGTGATAAATGAGCCAATTCGTTTATCTATGGGCATTTCGAAGGGATAACTAAACGCCTATACCAATTCATTTATTTAAGAAAGAAAAATGGGACGTTGAACATATCGATTCAAATACAGAAAACACTTTGGAAAATGAAGAGGAGCAAAAAGAATGGTTAAGAGCTTCTTTCATTGGCATAACGGAACAAAAGACCCAAGAAGAAATAAAATCTTTTCTCTCTGAGACAAATGAGGAAAAACCAAGTTTCGAAGTTTTATATACAAATATCATGTCTGCCTCTACTGATAAAAAGCTGAGGGATAACGAAAAAGATATGCTATGGAACTTTACCCTTCTTGATGCCTCAACGAACAGGAGTTATGGTAACGCAATATTCCCAGCAAAACGTAGGGTAATTATTGGTAAAGATAAAGGCAAAAAAATCATAGTTGGAGCCAATTTTGAAATTAATGAAACTGAGGGAGCTATTGCATTTATTCCTCCTTGTACTAAAAATGTATTTTTGAAGTATTACAATCCTATGACGAATAATATCCGTGAGTGGGACAAAGAAGATGCGGAAGCATATATGACTAATATCAAGAATACCTTGTATTTATTTCTATAAATTAGCGTAGGGTATTATGGTCAACAATCAGGTACAGCAAACAACTTTCTGGGAATTTATTAAAAAGTATAAAATAGAAATTCCTATTATTCAACGTGATTATGCACAGGGACGAATAGGAAATGAAAAACTGCGTGAAATATTTCTTTCAGACTTGCGAAATGCATTAGATGGAAAACTCATTAATAATGAAAGGACGCTTAAATTAGATTTTATCTATGGTAATATTGATAATGGGTGTTTGAATCCACTTGACGGTCAACAGCGATTAACAACCCTATGGTTATTACATTGGTATATTGCATTTAAGGCAGGGAAATTAGTCGAGAATAGAGATATTTTGATGAACTTCTCATACGAAACCCGTATTTCTTCACGGGAATTCTGTAAACAACTTTCGGTCTTTGATAAGGCATCATCAGATTCAATTATTGAAATTATAGAACAACAGACGTGGTTCTATACATCATGGAAACAAGACCCCACGATTAGGGCAATGCTAAATATGCTTTGTGGAACACCTATTAAGGACAATAAGAATAACGATATTCTTGATGGGATTGAAGAAGTATTTAAAGATTGTGATTATATTAATTATTGGGAACAATTAGTAAGCAAGGAATGTCCAATAATATTTTATTATCTTGATTTAGAAGACTTGTCCTTATCAGATGACTTATATATCAAAATGAATGCAAGAGGTAAGTCATTGACTAATTTTGAAAACTTTAAGGCTGATTTAATTGGCTTTATAAATGAAAATGAATTTGACAAGGGGAAGAATCCAGATGAGACGATTGCCTATAAATTAGATGTAATTTGGTTGGATATTTTCTGGAAATATCGATCGGTTGAAAACAAATTAGATGATATATATTTTGCATTTTTAAATCGATATTTCTTGAACAATTTGCTGACCTCTAAGGATGTTGATGGAGCCTATTTATTTACACAAAAGAAAATCGAATCAAATAACCCCTTGTTCGATTATTTATATGGAGAATCTGGCGATGATTCAAAGATTAAATACTATAATTTTGAAATCTACAGATCGGAACAAAGGTCATTTGATAAACAGTTATTCGAATGTTTAGAGCGCACATTGGATAATTTCTATGTAGCTTTTAGAGATTTTTCCGTGGAGGATATAAATAGGTTGTTTTTCCCTTCTTGGAATATCAATTCAAACTTTCGATTCATTCCTGAATATGTTGAAAACACAATGGTTCAATACAGCCATTACAGTTCTCCATATATTTCGAGTACACTTACCTTACCACAAAGAGTCATTTTTTTTGCTGTTTGTTGCTATTTTGAAAACAATAAATATTGTGAAAATACCTTCAACCAATGGATGCGTGTAATATGGAACATTGTTGAGAATGCTAATATAGAAACTATTCCATCAATGATTGGTGCAATTCGCCTTGTAGATGAGTTGAAACCACATGCAAATAGAATATATTGCTATTTGGCAGACAGCAAAGTGGTCATAAAGTCTGAAATAGCCAAGGAACAAGTTGCTGAAGAAATTGAAAAAGCAAAACAAATTTGGAATGATCAACAAAGCAATTGGGAAGGCAAAATTGTTGAATCTGAGAAAACTGCATTTTTCAAAGGGGCAATACGTTTTTTATTTAGAACAAATATTGAAATATATGACTGGAATATATTTCAGGATAGATTTGTCAAAGCAAAGATGTTTTTTACAAAGGATGGAGTAAATGAACCGTATAAAAAAGATGCATATCTATTAAGGGTTCTGATTAGTAAATTCACTGAGTTTGGTCATTTCACAGGCGAAATATTTGACAACAATTCTTCATCATGGAGAACAATTCTTCTTGATGAAAAATTAGTAGTTGGAATAAATCAATTATTTGATTTAGCAGATATTTTTGCAATTGACTTAAACAATTTTTCTTCTTCGATTATCGATAATGAAAGACTACGAGATTTTCAAAATGACTTGTGTAAAAGCACCATATTAAATTGGGTTAGCCCTAAGAGTTACTTCCACTGGTGTAACCATGATAAATATTCACTTTTCCCTTATAAAGCTAAGTCTCAGTCAAAAATATTTGTCCTTGCAGATAAAAGAAACGAAATTATGTCGGGCTTAGATGGTAAAATTATTGATATTGATGATGGGCAGAGAGTTGAAGGTTTACCATATTATAAAGGTTGGGATTTACACTTTACACTTAAAAGTAATAATCAGAAGTATAAATGGTTTGATTCTTTGCAAGAATTAACTGAGATTAATGAATGGAGGGAAATTCCAGATGTAAGTTTGGATAACTTAGAAACCTACTTGACAAATGTTCCATTACCTAAAGAATGATTAATTAAAAGATAGATCGGACAAATATGCCGAATGTTACGAATTCAATAATAAAGATAAATAAGCAATTATAATCATTCACATACTTGAGCGTATGGAACCAAAACCCTGATATAATGAAGTTGGCTAAAAGACAATAATTTTTTTTATCCAGACCTTCTCCTTATATTTGCTGTGCAACAGGACTCAACAAGAGTTCTGTTTTTTTTTTGCCCTCAATGTATCACTTTCTTGAGAAGTGCCACATGGCAAAAACAGCCTATGTGCAAGATATACAATACAATAGATCATTATTTGTCAGTTCTGCGATTTTTGAATATATCATTTACTGCCAATTATCTCGGAACTGATACATTTCACCCGATGTTGAACCAAATTTGAAAATATGCCAATAAAAGGTCAAAAAACAACTTCAAACTACGTTGAATGGAATACGATCACGACCTTGATCTTAAAACTTGAACGTGATGGGAATTGGAAGTTCTCAATTCTGATCTCCATCGGAATTTTTACTGGTCTTCGGATAAGCGACATTTTATCCTTGAAATGGAATGATCTTCTTAATAAGGAATTTCTTATGATCACCGAGAAGAAAACCAAAAAATTCAGGAACATCAAACTAAACCCTCAGCTTCTGGACATCGTTGCCAGAATTTTCAAAGCACAGAAGATTGCCAACCCCGACACCTTGATCTTTCTGAACCGATGGAGAACTGGTACTATCCGTATTCAATACGTTAATGCTATGCTGAAGAAAATCTTCATCAAATACAAGATTTCTAAAGATGGCACTGCAATTTCATCTCATTCACTCAGAAAGAGCTTTGGACGTAGGACTTGGAACGTCCACCAAAATTCCGAAAAATCGCTTGTGATCCTGTCGGAGATTCTTAAACACAGTTCGATTGCAACAACGAAGATTTACCTTGGCATCAGGGAAGAGGAAATCTCGGAAATCTATCTCAACCTATAGGCTTAAGATGGAATCCTGTATTTGTGGGTAGCCAGTCCCTCTGTATCAGGTAGGGTTTGTTCCACGCCTACTTTTTTTATGAAAACCCAATTCAAAAGATTCTGATTTAAAAATTATACCTATGAGTGAATTATCAAAGCCCCAGTATGCCGCAGTGGATTATCCATTCCCACTTGCTGAGCCTCCAGTAATCCATTGCCCAATCTGTGGGGAGGGCACCCATAAGACATATGAGGATGGAAGTTCAGAGATGACTCCCTGCCCCCATCTATCATTTATCTTCTTTTCGGATCAGGCTATTTTCGCCTTTAAAAGCATTGATTTTACAGAGCGAATTCAGAATCAAGATTTGAATGACCTCTCATTCGAAAATTTTGAAGAATTTCTTGAGGAGATCGGGTATGACAACAAAATGTTAGCAATTGAAGCAACCTCTGGTGGTATGGCTGATAATGGAGGAGGGTCGTGGCGTACTGACATCTACGGATTTGATTATGGTGTGGTTGAATAACCTCGAAATCTATTAACCGAAACTTTATGGAACCCAAAGTAAAGAATTGCCCGAACTGTAAGCACTTCAGGAAAGAAGAAGAAACAACCTTATTGGAGCGGGAAGGGAAAAAAGTCGCAACAAAGTTCCTACCTAAACGCTGCCAGAAAGGGAACCACGAAATCATCCTAAATTGGTTCAAAACAAGAAAACCAGTCGAATTGGAGTGTTTTGAGTAACCATCGGAAGGTTACTTGATAAACCCAATCCTACTTCTTTCCATTGGTTTATTGACATTTTCTTCTTCCAGATACTTGATTATCTGATCGAGGTTCTGTCGTTCAACCCCATGCAATGCCCTATGGAGAACCAGCTTCCGCTGGACATTTTCGATAAGTGCCCCTGTAATTTCGTATTTCGATAGTACTGCCAAGTCATTTGGTTCCAACCAAGGAAGTTTATCAGCCCAGATTTTCATTCGGACTTCTGTTGATGGGAGATTCATCTTCTTCTTAATCAACATTCTACGATATATACTTGGGTCGCAGTGCCCTATTAAATTAGTGGTGGCGATCAGGATACCTTTCAAATTTTCAAGTTCATTTAAGATAATGGTCTGGATCGCATTTTCAGTTTGCGATACTCCTTGATTTGCACCGTCACTCCTACGCTTCGATAGAATCCCGTCAGCCTCATTCAGTAAGAAAATAGGTGCCACTGGAGATTTCTCGACCATTTCCCGATAATAATCGAAGGCTTTCTTCACCAGTTTTTGCGATTCTCCATAAAACATTGACTTCCCTTCGCTGATTTTGAAATTGAAAATATCCCTGCCTGTCTTCTTTGCTATCTGATAGCTCAACTCTGTTTTTGAAACCCCAGCTTCTCCGAAGAACATCAGACATAAGCCTGTCGGCAAATTCTCATCAGACAGTCGTTTCATCATGTTCTGGTAATTCTCAGGCTGGAGAATATTAACAATGAAGTCGATTTCCTTCTGATCTTCCTCACTATAGAACAATCGTTTCTCAATGATATCATCAGCCTTTATAATCTGAAACTGCTTATTTGGTGTCACTTTCGTGCGGTTGAACATCTCCTTGTTCTCGCCAAGAAGTAGCCCTTTGGCTTTTTCCGTCAGATAAATATTCGAATCATTCCGAAAGTTACCTTTCTCTGTTTCTACCAGATCATGTTTCTGAAGGGTGTGCTCCTGAGCAATGAAGAGTTTGCGAATCTTCATATTATCTCTAATGTCAGGCAACAGGAAGTAGATAGCCTTGGCTAACTCTAAGTCCTCGTCAGGTTGATCAACGAAAAACGAACACATAAAAAGAAACATAAGCTGTGACTGATCCTCCAGATTGTAGATTTTCAAGTCTTTCACAAACTGAATGTGTTCATTGTTTTTGAGTAGGGCATGTATTTCAGCATAAACCTCGCTGTCTTCCTGTTGTTCTTCCCTGTTTCGCAATATTTCCCCGACAATTTTCAGGAGGTCAAAAACGTCAGTCGCTTTATTTTCCGATGGTTCAAATCTATGCCCCTTCAAAACGGCATTGTACAATTCTCTACTCACATAATACTCTTCGGTGGCTAACTTGGTTTGTCTTCTTCGCTTGCGATTCTCTTCAATGGTGACTCTTACCATCTGAAGATCAACCAGAGCTTTGATGTCAGATAAATGCTTGGCAAGCGAAATGCAGTTAATATCCAAATAATGAGCCAATTCCGAGAAGTCAATCGAACTGGTCTGTAAATTCATGGTGATCAAAGTTGACAGTAGTATGGCTTGATTCTCTGTGATACTGAAGAACTCTGCAACAATACGAGTATGAGGGCTGATCAGATCACGGAATTCAGGTGACAAATTGGAATCATAAGCCTGAGTGGCAATGATCTCAACATGTTCAATCATTGCAAGGTTTTCAAGATTCGCTACAGGATGATATGGTTTCTTCTTTTCGTTCAATAGTACTCAATTGAAATTCAAATTTTGTCTGCTTACTGGAGTCGTGATGCCATGGGAATGAGAATCTGCATGATTAATTTTCCCAGACTTCTGTTAACCGTTGGATCATATCTTTGGTATATTCCTTATTTTGAATGTTGAAGTCGTAACAAGTAAATATGCCAAGTAAAAGCTGAAGAATTGAAAAGTATTCCCCCTTGCAATTTTTCATGAATTCTCTGAAGTAAAGCGTGTGTTCGCCTTCCTCCTTGAGTATATACTCATACATAGTCCAACGTACCACGTCATATATATGTTCTGATTCCAAGTGTCGTCCGAAGTTCTTGATCATGGCAAGCGATTTCCCGTATTTTTCAGTACAGGTGTGACTTAGGTGAAACATCAGCACAGGATAAGTTCTGCGATTATTTATTTCTTCAGTAACATATATAATAAGGTATTGTGGCTTGGGCTGATATTCAGTGACGCTAACAAGTTTTGATTTTGCTTTGGCTTGAATGATTTGGCGCAGCTCTTCATCATTATCGATAGCCTCATCCAGTATCATCAGGCGAGGCAACTCAAAATCGGGGGTTTCCCACTGGATTTTCACGTATTTCTTCATGATTTTCCTTTTTTGTTTGGAAACAAAATTTTCAAAACACAAATCAAAATAAACCCGAAGGTCATCAATATGATATATAGATGCTTTAGGATGCTGAATACCGAATTAGCCAAAACAAATGCTACTCCCCAGTATCCAAAGCTGAATGCAGTCGCTTCAAAGAGATCGGTAAACTGAAATTTCAGAACCCTATTTAGCTTCCAATCCATCAATGAATTATTTATCTCTGATTCTCAGCCAGATCAATGTGAGTACTCCAAAGATGAAAATTCCACCGTAAAACTTCTTGTGCTTTTTTATGGTTGCAACAACCCCGCCATCTTCCTCTACACCTCTGATCATTGCTTGTTCGAGTTCCTTGGTTTCTTTAGCCAATCCTTCGGCTGCATCCACCAGTTCCCTTGTGCTCGTTTTTTCTGGCGGAGGTGGATATGATAATGAATCCTGAATCTCATCTGAAAATCCAGCAGATATCAGGCATAAGCATACCACTACCATCAGGCAAATTACCTTAAGTGTTCTCATGTGAACAATGTTAAATTCTAACTAAGAGGGTAGAGATGAAACTCGATAGCGATCCAATTTTTTTTATCCAGACATTCCTGATACCTTTACAGTATCGTCTGATAGTCACACAAATATAAAAAACATTCTCGAATAAAAAAAATTGTGCCAATGTTAGAAAACATCAATGATATCAAGGCTTACAAGAGTATTCAAAAACTTCGTGTGATTTTTTTCATTTTGCTGTTAATTTTACCATTTTCTTACCTTTTATTGTATTTAGATTACAACATAATACGCTTCTTATTCAGTAACGACCCCGAAGAATCACTTCGACATCTGTTTGAATTTTCATGGTGGAGAATAGCAATTTTCTCATTTCTGCAATATGTTTTCTTCACGGTTCTCGGCTCAATATATTACCACACATTTAAGGTAATTTTGAAGAACAAAGACTTTTTCCTAAGCTAACCTTAGCTTATTTCTATGAAACCTCGATACCTGACTAAAAGCCGATTCAAACTGGCTCTGGAATGTGAAACCAAGCTGTTTTACACTAACAAAAAGGAATATCCCGATACCAAAGTAGATGATCCTTTTATGGAAGCATTAGCCGAAGGCGGGTTTCAGGTTGAAGAACTGGCAAGGCTTTACCATGGGGGCGGCATTCTGATTGAAGAGAGGGACTATGAGAAGTCATTGGCAATGACCAATGAACTGCTGAAAAAGGATAAGGTTATCATATATCAGGCAGCCTTCAGGTTTGAAAACCTGTTCATCAGAACGGATATTCTGGTGAAGAATGGGAAGAAGATCGATCTGATTGAAGTAAAAGCCAAATCTTTCGATGGGAGCGATTCCATGGACTTTCTCAACAAGAAAGGTAATCTGGACTCCAAATGGACACCATATATATATGATGTAGCTTTCCAGAAGTACGTCCTGATAAATTCTCATCCTGAGTTTGATGTCAGGGCTTATATCATGTTGGCGGATAAAACTGCAAGAACCACTGTTGACGGTTTGAACCAGAATTTCCTGATCATTCGGGATAAGGTTGGATTCCCCCAGATCAAGACCAGACCCGCTCTAACGGCACAGGAATTGGGCGGTGAAATTCTGATCAAGGTCAAAGTCGATGATATCATAGGGCGCATCTATGACGGTACGGATACCGCTGATCCACCAGAGTTGATGTTCATTGACAGGATTAGGATGCTTTCAGATTATTACCAAAGGGATGAGAAGATTGAAACGCCCTTGGGTGGAAAATGCAAGAAGTGTGAATTCACGTGTGATCCTGAAGACTTGGCTACTGGAGTGAGGTCAGGGTTTCAGGAGTGTTGGAAATCTATGGCTGAGTTTGCAGATGATGATTTTAATAAACCATCAATATTGGATGTATGGGATTTTCGGAAAAAGGATCAGGTTATCGGGGACGGCAAATACTTCATGAAAGATTTGGATGATTCTGATATCGGGCATACAGCACCAAAGAAATCTGGGATGTCCCGTACAGAGCGACAGTTCATCCAGATTCAGAAAGCAATAGAAGGAGATAATACTATGGATTTGCGGATCGATGAGCTGCGAAGAGAAATGGAATCATGGAGATATCCTCTACATATGATTGATTTCGAGACCACTGCCGTAGCAATCCCTTTTCACAGGAACATGAGACCATATGATGGAATCGCTTTTCAATTCTCACACCATATAATTGATTCCCAAGGCAATATTAAACATGCTGGTCAATATTTGAATGTGGAACGTGGACGGTTCCCGAACTTCGAATTCGTTAGAGCCCTGAAAAAGGAACTGGATCAGGATGAAGGTACGATCTTCAGGTATGCAGCGCATGAGAACACTTACTTGAACATCATTTACACACAATTAAGGGAGGTTTCTGCAACTGAGGTACCCGATAAGGATGAACTATGCAATTGGATCAGAACCATTACCAATAGCACTGACAGACAAGCTGACGAATGGGAAGGTAGCAGAACCATGGTTGATCTGTTGGAGATGGTTAAGCGGTTCTATTACGATCCCTATGCTGGTGGTTCCAACTCCATTAAGGCGATCCTACCAGCCGTTCTGAACCGAAGTGAGTACCTACAGGAGAAGTATTCCAAGCCAATCTATGGGACGGCTTCCATGCCCAGTTATAATTTTCAAAATAAGGCTTGGATTGAAATTCATGATGGGATTGTGACCAACCCTTATAAACTGCTCCCACCACTTTTTGAGGGCAAAACGGATGAACAATTGGAAGAGTACATCACCGATCCGATGCTTGCTGAAGGTGGGGCAGCTATGATGGCTTATGCCAAAATGCAGTTCTCGGAGATGTCGGAAGAAGAAAGGAAATCAGTGGTAGAAGGGCTTTTACGGTATTGCGAACTGGATACCTTTGCGATGGTGCTGATTTGGGAGTTTTGGAATAATGAGCTTGCCGATTAACAGTTACCTGTTCGGAAATGATTCCAAGTCAGCACCTTTTTGGGTGTTTTATTAGTACTTTTGCAGTGTGTATTATAGAAGAAAAATAATATTAGCCATCCTTGATGAATTTGGGGGACAATTGCCCAAAACCTCCTTTCAAAAGTTGCTTTTCCTTTTTACAAGGATGCAAGAAGTTAAGTCATTTGACTTTGTTCCTTACTCATTTGGATGCTTTTCCTTCTCTGCAAACCAAGATTTACTTACCCTTAAGAAATATGGGATAGTGAAAGAGCAACACTCTGAACCAAATCAATATTGGGTTAAAAGTGATGATGTGGATTATTTGAGCCAACTGACAAAACAGGATTATGCCTCTGTAAAATTGGTGGCAAAGGAATTTCGTCAAATGGATCAGGATGAATTGATAAAGTTTACATACCAAAAGTATCCCTACTTTGCGATTAATAGTAAAATTGCCGCCAAGCTGTTAGATTCAAAATCTTTGGGAAGAATTAACGAGCAGAAACGGGTAATAAATGAACCAACACTTTTTAATATTGGGTACGAGGGTAAGTCGTTTGAGCAGTTTATAAACCAACTTGTTATAAATGATGTAAGACTTCTGATAGATGTCAGAAAGAACGCATTAAGTAAGAAGTATGGTTTTTCCAAATCGCAAATCTCAAGAACATGCGAAAGCATGAACATAAAGTATATCCATTTACCAGAATTAGGCATTGATTCTGGGAAAAGGAAAGATTTACAAGGCATTGCGGATTACAACCGCCTTTTTAAAGAATACGAAACCTCTGTTCTTCAACCAGCAGAGAACAGTAACAAAGAAATAATAGAGAAATTAAGGATTCATAAACGAGTTGCCTTAATGTGCTTTGAAAAGGAAGCAGTCATGTGTCATCGGGGTAGGATTGTAAATCATCTAAATAAACTACTTGAAGGTACCGTTCCCGTCAAGAATCTTTGATCACACATGCGAATTCTCATCACCGTAAAAACCTACCCCACTATTTCCAAGGTTCAAAAGGATGAATTTGTTTGTACTGCTGGCATCAACGAGAAGGGAGAATGGATAAGACTTTATCCCATCCCTTTTAGGCGATTGGATTATGATTCTCAATATAAAAAGTACGATTGGATCGAGTTAGATATAAAGAAACATAAAACTGACTGGAGACCTGAGTCATTTACCCCCACAAACGGTGAAGAAACACAAATAAATATTGTTGGTCATCTGGACACCAAAAACAACTGGGAGGATCGTAAAGCCATAGTTTTAAAGAATGTTTACACTGATTTTTCGGTGCTATTGGATGATGCTAAGGAAAATCAAAGTAAAACATCCTTGGCTGTCTTTAAGCCAACCATAGTTAAAGACTTTATCTTTAGTGAAGAGACAAGGGAATGGGATGAAACGAAAATAGGCTGGCTAAAACAACAGAGTCTATTTGAAGACATGACCAAGAGGGTAGTTATCAAAAAATTACCCTATAAATTCAGTTATATCTTCGAGGACATTAATGGCAAATCAAGAACATTAATGGTTGAAGACTGGGAAATCGGACAACTTTTTTGGAATACACTCAAACATAAACAGACTGAACAACTTGCATTGCAAGATGTTAAATCCAAGTATTTTGACGATTTTTGTAACAAAAAGGATTTGCATTTTTTCCTTGGGACTAATTTTGTTCAACATACTCAAAAGTCAAGAAATCCATTCATTATCATCGGTCTTTTCTATCCCCCGAAAGTTTCCAAGCCAACTACTACTCAACTTAAACTTGATTTAGACTGACTGGGTGATTTTTGATCATTAACCATTCCCCCAAACCACCCATCCGTCTGGCAGTAATTCCAATTTTGAACCAGAGTAAGTTGATTCGATAAGTTCCCGCACTATCGGTGGTTTTTCAGCTTTTCCAGTGTTAACAATGTTCTCGATCATCATTGGTGGATTACCTCGTGAAGAAATCAGCAAAATCTCACCATTTCCCGAAACTTCCTCACAAAAATCTTTATTCCAGACCATACAGGTTCGATACTTGAAACCCCAATTTCTGATTACCCCAAGGGCTTCTTCCAGACTCTTAGGAAGAACCCATAGTAATAGAACAGAATCCTTTTCACCTAACGCCCCTATGAACCTATCCGAATAATCATCGTGGATGGGCATCGTAAAGTCAACATAAATAACTTGGTAATAACCCACTGGCATTTGTATTTTGGGTTTTACCTCAGCTCTCTCCAACTCCCTAATAACGGGTGTGACCTTCTTGACATCTCCTTCTGTTTTCTCAATCACCTTCTGAAGAAATTCATCAGATTTGTCAATCAGTTTAGAAGCAGCATCAACACTGGTATTTAGGGTTTCTTCAAACAACCATTTGGTAGCAGCATCTTGTTCTTGATCCAGTCTCTGAACAACTTGTCGTGCTTTATCATATTGTCGCTCACTCATTCCGATCTTTTCTGCTACAATCGAGCGAGTTGTTCCCGTTTTCTCCAGTTCTGGTAACCTTGCCATAACTGAAGTTTGCCCCAAGTTTTGAAGCCCTACAAAGTTTCTGCGTTCTTCAGCCTTCCTTCGTTCAATTTCAAACAGCACTTCAGCCTCCCTGACCTTTGAAAGGGTTGATTTTTCCCTATAAAAATTTTCGAGTACCAATCGTTCAAGTTCTTGGTCTTCATCCCCCATGAATTTCTCAACTTCGATTTCGGTTCTTCCGAGCACTTTTGCAGCTCGTACTCTTCGATGACCACTGATAATCATAAAGTTTCGATTAATTAATATTGGCTTGATCCAGCCCGTCAACCTAATTTGTTCAACAAGTTCATCGAATTGTTTTTTATCCTCTACCCCATATATCTCCAGATTTCTTGGGTGATCGATTAACCGTAGTGTAACTTTGTTTCTGTAAAATTAAAAAAGCCACGGCTGAAAAATGACGTATAACGTCATAACCTTAAAACACCAGCCATGGCTAAAACACAGACGAAAG
>Ga0116171_10004207_pt1 | contig 13000 bp, 9 predicted proteins | sample AD_JPNHW2_MetaG_FD_89798 | JGI IMG/M metagenome (GOLD analysis project Ga0116171, IMG submission 89798) | Active sludge microbial communities of municipal wastewater-treating anaerobic digesters from Japan - AD_JPNHW2_MetaG | ecosystem: Engineered > Bioreactor > Anaerobic > Digestate | place...
GTTTCTTCGGTTTCTCTTGTGCTGCCTGCAGTTAAAATTAAATCGCTCTGTTTATAAAACAAACTTTCTCTTGATATTTTTTCTTGTGCAAAATTTCTGTCATATTTTATATTGCCCGTAATTGCGATATTTTCTTTATTATTTAAAAGTTCTTCATAAAGTTTCTCTCCCGGACGTAATCCAACATAAGTTATCTGTATATCTTTTCCTAAGGTAAGCCCTGAAAGTTGTATCATTTTTTTTGCTAAATCAACAATTTTAACGGATTTACCCATATCGAAAATAAATATTTCGCCACCTTTTCCTATAGCTCCTGCTTCCAGAACCAACCGGCATGCTTCGGGGATAGTCATAAAATAACGTGTAATATTGGGGTCTGTGATGGTAATAGGGCCGCCTTTTTCAATTTGTTCTTTAAATAAGGGAATAACAGAACCACTCGAACCAAGAACATTGCCAAATCGAGTAGTAATAAATTTTGTTTTGTTAAGTTGGTTAAGCGACTGCGTATATATTTCGGCAATTCGTTTGGATGCACCCATAATACTGGTAGGGTTTACTGCTTTGTCGGTCGATATCATTACAAATTTTTCTACCTCAAAACGAATCGATAAATCAGCTAAAATTTTTGTTCCTTCTACATTGGTAAGAATAGATTCAGAAGGATTGTTCTCCATCATGGGTACATGTTTATAGGCAGCAGCATGATATACATGGTCGGGTTTGAAATTGGCAAATATTCTTTCCATCCGCTCTTTATTTCTTATATCTCCCAATACAATTTCATAATTAGCATTTTTGAATTTTTCCTGCATCTCAAGATCTATGTGAAATAAGGGGGTTTCTGCTTGATCTAAAAGAATGATTTTTTTAGGAGAAAAAGACGTTATTTGACGGGCTATTTCACTGCCAATAGAACCGGCAGCTCCTGTTATTAATACTGTTTTGTTACTTAGTTGGGAAAATAATTCTTTTTCATCGAGCTTAATAACATCTCTTCCTAATAAGTCATCAATATTAATTTTTTTAATTTGCTTAAAACTGAGCTCTCCATTTATCCATTTGTTTACGGGAGGTACTACAAGTACTTTGGTATTATATTGAAGACATAATTCGCTGATTTCTTTTTTCTTTAATGAATGTAATTTTTGAATGGAGATAATAACATGTGCAATGGTTTTGGTCTTAAGAAGGTTTTCTAATTTATCGGAACTGTAAATAGGCATTCCTTCCATGGTCATCCCTGTTTTTTTAGGATCATCATCAATAAATGCAATTACTTTATATTTCATTCCGGCATCTCGGTCTAATGCACGTTTAGTAATAATACCCGATTCACCGGCTCCATAAATAATAACATTGGTCTTGGCTTTGGTTGGATTTTGCAATTCCAAATAAGTAATTTTTACTAAAATACGAAAGGATATCATTGCCACTATCGTAAACATAAAATCGATTATGATTACAGAAGCAGGAATAATAAAATTATGGGTAAAAAAGAAATAACTTATAATATTAATAAATAAAAATAAAATACTCCCCGAAAATATAACAAGGAAAAGCCGAACAGTATCGCGTGTATTGGTATATCTAATAATTCCTGAATATGTTTTGGCAATAATAAATGTAATAAAACGGATGGAAACAATGATTAGTAGTACTTTAGGAATTTCCCCGGCTTCTTTTGCAAGCATTTTAAAATTAAAGCGGATAAAATAGGAGACAATAACAGAAAAAGTACAAATTAATGTATCAAGAGTTAATATAATCCATCTGGGTGTATTTTCTTTAAAAAGGAAATTCATTTAGTTCAATATTTTTCCAAAGATAATTGGTTTTTAATTAAAAAATATATGAAACTATTTCATTATTATTTCTATTTATTAATTAAATGAATAGCATTCGTTTTCTTTGTTGATTTTCAAATTGGAAAAATATGAGAAAAAAAAGACGATATGTTAAGTAGTTTTTATAATTTTGTTAAAATTGATGAAATTAAGATTGTAAACATATATAAATAACTAATAAAATTTTTGTAATGAAAAATACAGCTTTTTTAAAAATGCACGAGGCAATGGGTGCAAAAATCGTCCCTTTTGCAGGATATAATATGCCGGTTCAATACGAAGGTGTTATAATTGAACATGAAACAGTAAGAAAATCGGTAGGTGTTTTCGATGTTTCTCATATGGGCGAATTTTGGGTTAAAGGACCAAAAGCATTAGATTTTATTCAATGGGTTACTTCCAACGATGCATCAAAATTAGTAGATGGTAAAATTCAATATTCTTGTTTCCCTAACGGAAAAGGCGGAATAGTTGACGACCTTTTAGTTTATCGAATTAATGCAGAAACCTATTTGTTGGTTGTTAATGCTGCCAATATAGATAAAGATTGGGCTTGGTGTAATTCTCAAAATAAAGTAGGAGCTACGCTATATAATGCTTCCGATGAAATTTCGCAGTTAGCTATTCAAGGTCCAAATGCGCTTAAAGCAATGCAGAAATTAACATCCACTTCGGTAACCGATATGGAATATTATACCTTTAAAAAACTTGAATTCGCAGGAGTTAAAGATGTTATTTTCTCAACTACCGGATATACCGGTGCAGGTGGTTGCGAAATTTATTTTGCCAATCAGGATGCCGACAAAATATGGAAAGCTGTTTTTGAAGCAGGAAAAGAATATGGTATTAAGCCAATAGGACTGGCAGCTCGTGATACCTTACGATTAGAAATGGGATTTTGCTTGTACGGAAACGATATTTGTGATACTACATCTCCTATTGAAGCCGGTTTAGGTTGGATTACTAAATTTACCGACCAGAAAAATTTTATTGATAAAGAACTTTTATTAAAACATAAAAAAGAAGGCGTATCTAGAAAACTTATTGGTTTTGAATTGATTGACAAAGGAATCGCACGTCATGAATATGAAATAATAGATAAAGATGGCAATAATATTGGAATTGTAACTTCCGGTTCAATGGCTCCTTCTCTACAGAAAGCAATTGGAATGGGATATGTTAAAACGACATTCGCTGCCGAAGGAAGTGAAATTTTTGTAAAAGTTCGCGATAAAGCCTTAAAAGCAAAAGTGGTAAAATTTCCTTTTTATAAAGGATAAATAAATAGGTATATTTATATTAATGTGCAGATTATGAGTCATCTCTCTTCTGCATATTTTTTTTAAACCGAAAAAATGAATAAATCAACCATTACCCAAGAAACATATAATAAATCTGCTTTTCAGTATCAAAGTAAGTTTATGAATTTTAATTTATACAATGAAATGTATGATGCATTTTGCGAGGCAATTAAAATCAAAAATCCAGAAATATTTGAAATAGCATGTGGCCCGGGAAATATTACAAGATATCTGTTAAATAAACGTCCCGATTTCAACATATTTGGGATCGATTACTCCGAAAAAATGATTGAATTAGCATTGCAAAATAATCCTTCCGCATCGTTTAAAGTGATGGACTGTAAGTTTATTTGTGAAATTAAAAAGGAATACGACGGGGTTGTCTGTGGGTTTTGTTTACCATATTTAAATAAAGAAGAAGCGGTTAATTTAATTGCTGATGTATCGAAATTATTAAAAAAAGAAGGCGTTTTTTATTTAAGTACCATGGAAGATGATTATGATAAATCGGGTTTTGAAGAACCTAGTTTTAGCGAAGAAGGACTCATATATGTTCATTATCATCAATATGATTATTTAGTTAACGCATTCACTGATAATGGATTCGCAATACTAGATTTTCAATATAAAAATTATCCCGAAAAAGATGGGAGAATTTCAAAAGATATGGTGTTTATCTTAAAAAAAGTATCCTAATTAATTTTTTGTATCGAATATAATAATAGAACCATCCTTAATTTTATTTATTTTAACGAAAATTCTATTTTTATATTTATATCTTTACTTTTTAATTTTTTAGTCAATACAATTAAAGACATTTAAAATTTAATTTTATGAAATCAATAGGTAAAAAAATTGCATACATCATTTTTGTAATAAGTTTATCTCTAACTATACAAGCACAGGTTCCTGTCCCCATTTTGGTTGCAGATATTAATCAGAAAATTACTTCTACTCCAAGTTCAATACCCGAGTATTTAACTGAATTTAACCATAAATTATATTTTACAGCCGATGGCTCTTATGGTGTAGAACTTTATGTATATGATGGAATTAATGAACCCACAATAGTAGCAGATATTTATGCAGGTTCAAATTCTTCATCACCCAAAAATTTAACCGTATTTAACAATAAATTATATTTCGTTGCCACCAACGGAACCTATGGAACAGAACTATGGGTATACGATGGTATTAATATTCCCAATTTAGTTGGGGATATTAATTCCGGCACTAATTCATCTTCTCCCGAATATTTAACTGTATTTAATAATAAATTGTATTTTCAGGCAACAGAAATATCGAAAGGGATTGAGTTGTGGGTTTGCGATGGAATAAATGCGCCTGCTCTTGTTGCCGATATTATTTCGGGCTCAGTAGGTTCTTCCCCAAAATATTTAACTGTTTTTAATAATAAACTTTACTTTCAAGCTAGCAATGGCACAAATGGTATAGAATTATGGGAATACGATGGAATTAATTCTTTAAAAATGACTGAAGATATTTATTCCGGGTCAAGTGGTTCTGCACCTGCTTATATGACGGTATATAATAATAAAATGTATTTTCAAGCTACCGATGCTATGAATAATGGTATTGAATTATGGGTATATAACGGAACCGGCACTTGTTCAATGCTTGCCAATATAAATAGCGGAAGTAATAGTTCAAACCCTAGAAAATTTATAGTTTTTAATAATAAATTATATTTTATTGCCAACGATGGTGTAAATGGAGAAGAACTATGGGTGTATAATAATATAAATCCACCCACCATGGTTGCAGATATAAATACAGGTAATTCAAGCTCTGCCATTTCTGATTTAATCGTTTTTAAAAATAAACTCTATTTTCAAGCCTTAACAGCTGCAAATGGTTACGAATTATGGGGGTATAATGGCATAAATCCTCCAGCTATCGTTTCAGATATAAATCCGGGAGTAGCTAGTTCTTACCCTCAGTTTTTAACTTCTTTTAATAATAAATTATATTTTCAAGCTAATAGTTTAGAATACGGACAAGAATTATGGTCGTACGACGGAATAAATACTCCTAAAATTGAACAAGATATATATTATAGAAATAGCACCTCTTCCCCAACGCAGTTTTGTGTATTTAATAATAAATTAATTTTTCAGGCAAATGATAGCATTTATGGGGTAGAATTATTTACCTATAATGAGCTAGGAAACCCGGTATTACTCATAGATATTGTTCCGGGTATAAATGGGTCGGTTCCCTCAAATTTTACCATTTTTAATAATAAGCTTTATTTTAGTGCCAGTAATGTAGCGAACGGATACGAGTTGTGGGTTTATGATGGAACGAATACTCCTTCGATGGTGGCGGATATAAACACAGGAACCGCTGGATCAAATCCACGGGATTTAACTGTTTTCAATAATAAGCTTTATTTTAATGCATTTACAAGTTCAGCAGGAAATGAACTGTGGGTTTACACCGGAACAGGCTCCCCTACATTAGCTTTTGATATTGTATCAGGCACTTCTTCTTCTAATCCCCATAATTTTATTCTTTTTAAAAATAAATTACATTTTGTTGCCTACAACTCAACCAATGGTAATGAAATATGGGCATACGATGGAGTTAATCCTCCAACAATGGTTGCTGATATATACCCCGGAACAGGAGCTTCTAATCCCATAAGTTTTACCATTTTTAATAATAAACTTTATTTTTGTGCTAATAATGGGTTAAGCGGATTTGAGTTATGGGTATATGATGGGACAAATACACCCTCTATGGTTGCTGATATATATGCCGGAACTAGTAATTCTAGCATAGACTACATTACCGTTTTTAATAATAAACTTTATTTTCGTGCTCAAGATGGAGTTAATGGCCCGGAGTTATGGACATATAACGGTTATAGCGCGCCTACAATGGTTGCCGATATTGTTGTAGGAGCCGATGGAAGCTACCCAACCAACTTATGTGTGTTTAATAATAAACTAATTTTTAGAGCCAGTGATAAATTACATGGAGCAGAACTTTGGCAATACGATGGAACGAACGCTCCTAGCATGATATATGATATTAATAAAGGCACTTTGCCTTCTAATCCTTCTGAATTTTGTATATACAATAATAAATTATATTTTCAAGCAATTACCAATGAGAAGGGTGCCGAATTATGGAGATTGCATAGCTCATGTGTTAATACCATTTCTAATATTCAGGTATCGGCATGCGATTATTACAACTGGTTTGGAACTACACTTACTACGTCCGGTACAGCAACGCATAATTTAATTAACTCAACCGGTTGTGATTCCATCATAACCCTTCAGCTTACAATCAATAATAGTAGCGTTGGCGATACAACTGCTGTTGTTTTAGATAGTATTGTTTGGTATGGTATTACTTATAAAGAAACGTGCGAAGCGAGTCATTATTTAACCAATGCTTCCGGTTGCGATTCCTTGCTTACCTTACATCTTACCGTTCATTATACAGGGATTAATGAAAACGAAAATAAAATTCATTTTTCATTGTATCCAAGTCCTGCTATCGATAAAATGAATATTGAATGTTCTCGAAAAGCCTCTGCTCATATTACAAATATGCATGGACAATTAATGAAATCGATTCTTTTAGAAGAAGGTAGATCCTCCATTAATATATCCGAATGGCCATCAGGAATGTATTTTGTTCAGGTAATTCCAATAGAAAATGATGGAAAAAATACGGTAATCGTTAAACAATTTATTAAAAACTAAAAAAGAAGAAAGATGTAATTTTTTTTCATTCTTTCATTCAATCATTCAATCATTCTTTCATTCAATCACTCAATCATTCAATCATTCAATCATTCAATCATTCAATCATTCAATCATTCAATCATTCAATCATTCAATACCCGCATGACACTAACTAATGATAAACCTACGATAGAAACTTGTTTTACGCCTGCATTATTTCAATATGTTCTTACAAAAGAGAATTTTATTGTTGTCGTTATCGATGTTTTACGAGCTACTACAGCCATTTGTACTGCTTTTAAAAACGGAGCAATTGAAATGATGCCCCTTGCTAAAATAGAGGATACAAAACAATATAGACCTCAAGGTTATATGATAGCAGGTGAACGCGATGGTGTTGTAATTGAAGGAGCCGACTTTGGAAATTCGCCTTTTAATTTTTCGGAAGAGAATGTAAAAGGAAAGAAGATAGTAATTACTACAACAAACGGAACACAAACCATAGAAAAAGCAAAAAGTTCTGATGCCGTGGTTGTTGGCGCTTTTTCTAATATTGGCGTGTTAGAAAAATGGTTGATTTCGCAAAATAAAAATGTGATATTCCTATGTTCCGGATGGAAAAATAAATTTAATATAGAAGATTCAATTATGGCTGGAGCACTAGCTAAACGGCTACTTAATAAAGGATACTGCTCTCATTGCGATTCTACCATAGCAGCTATAGACCTATGGAATATGGCGGAAAAAAACGTACTTTCTTTTATTGAGAAAGCTTCCCATCGCCACCGACTAAAAAAGCTGGGATTAGATGACGTTATTGAATATTGTCTTACTCCAGATACAGCGAATGTTATTCCATTACTTAAAGGAAATTCATTTTTCGATATTCTAAAGGAAATAAAACCTTAATTGTATCGTTTTATTTCTTTTTAACTACTTTTCATGAATAAAAAAAAATATAAAAAAGTCCTTCCAATTTTTGCAGGAAGTGTTTTTATTATTCTAATATATCTTATGTTTAATCAACCTTCAGCATACTCTTGGGGGTTCTATGCACATAAAAAAATTAATAGAATGGCCGTTTATACATTGCCACCTTCTATGATTGGATTCTATAAAAAGCATATTGAATATGTAACCGAACATGCTACAGACCCCGATAAACGTTCTTTCTCCGACGAAAATGAGGCAGTACGACATTATATCGACATTGACTACTATGGAGAATCCCCATTCGATAGTATGCCCAATAAATGGAAAAAGGCAGTAGAAAAATATTCCGAAGATACATTGCTTCTTTATGGAATTAATCCGTGGTGGGTGGAAGTTATGTATTACCGATTAATAAATGCATTTAAAGAAAAAAATGCCGACAAAATATTATTTATTTCCGCTAATTTAGGTCATTATATTGGCGATGCCTGCACTCCTTTACATACTTCGCAATATTACGATGGAAAAAATAAACAACAAAAAGGGATTCATGCTTTCTGGGAATCGCGTATACCGGAACTTTTTGGATATGATTATAATTTTATGGTAGGACAAGCTCAATATATAGAGCATCCTAATAAAAAAATTTGGGAACTGGTTAAATCGAGTCATGAAGCGATTGATACGATATTCCAAATACAAGATTCGTTAAATAATATGTATAACAGAGATCAAGTGTATGCTTTCGAGAATAAAGGGAAAACTACAGCAAAAGTATTTTCTAAACAATATGCGAAGCAGTTTGCTATTTTATCTCATAATATGATTGAAAGACGAATGCAAGTTGCTGTTAATGCGGTTGGCTGCTTTTGGTATTCGGCATGGGTACAAGCAGGACAACCTGATTTGTCGGTAATTGAAATGAAAGATACCTTGAAAAGTAATTCATTTTCAACAAGCCAAGATTCTATTCAAATTAAAAAATTGTCAAAAAAAATAGCTCGTAAAGAAAGATAAATATAGAATAATTGTTAAACATTTTTTAAATATCTAAAAAAATGCATATATTTGTAGCTATATTATGAAAAAAAGGAAAAATATATTTATTTATTTGTTGCTATTTACGATTTTAGTAAGTGGAAATGGATTTGTTTTTTATAAATGTATTTGTCATATACACGAACATATAAGTCATTCAGAAAAGCATGCATGCTGTCAAGAAAAGTCTAATTGTTGTAGTCACGAAACTGACGATAATAATTTTTTCCCAGTAAAATCGCATTCCAAAACCAAAGAATGTAATCATGAAATAACCTATTTCAAGGTACCTTTATATGGGATTGATTTTTTAAAGTTTAATTTCTCCATTTTCGATTTTTCAATTCCTTTTGAAGCTTCATTTAATTGGAAGCAAAATAGTATTTCAAATAATCATATATCATATTCTTATTTCCAACCCGAAAGCTACTTTAGTGATATTTATTTATTGAAGTCTTCACTAAGACTTTAAAATTCTCCTTGTTCTCAATTTTTTTTATTTTTTTAATTAAATTTTTCAAGGAGGATTTATGAAATTTCTAATCAATATATGTATCATTTTCATATTTTTTATTCAAACAGTTTCAGCACAAGTATTGCATGGAACAGTTCGAGAATTCGATGAAAATAAAAAGCCAGTTGCTTTACCGGGAACGATTATTCGTTGGCTGGGTTCCAATAATGGTGTTATAACCAATAAAGATGGAGCTTTTGAAATAAATAAAACCAGTTCAAAAGATCAAAAACTAATTGTTAGTTTTGTGGGTTATAACGCAGATACTATTCTTATTCCGGTAGAACAAAATAAAATTGATATTATTCTAACATCAAATTTAGAGCTTAAAGAAGTTGTTATTGAAGGTAATCTTAACGGATCTTATATGTCGAAAATAAAACCGTTGAATACCACTGTTATTACTGGTTCAGGATTACAACGGGCTGCTTGTTGTAATTTGTCGGAAAGTTTCCAAAATAGTGCTACCGTAGATGTTAACTATTCGGATGCCGTTACTGGGGCGAAACAAATACAAATGCTTGGTCTTGCCGGTGTATATAGCCAATTGTTGGTTGAAAATGTCCCTGCTATCAGAGGAATTGCTTCTGCTTATGGATTATCGTATGTGCCGGGTTCCTGGATGAACGCAATTCAAGTATCAAAAGGAACATCTTCTGTAATTAACGGCTATGAATCAATTACAGGTCAAATAAACATCGATTATAAAAACCCACAGGAGAGTAAAGAGAAGTTATTTGTTAATGTTTTTGCAAATAACGAAGGTCGTATGGAGTTAAATATGAACAATAAAGTTAAAGTTAAAGATAATTTAAGTACCATGTTTTTTATTCATGGCGAGAATCATGAAAAAAAAATTGATATGAATCACGATCATTTTTTAGACTCTCCTCATCTTCGACAATTAAACTTTATGAATAGATGGAATTATGATATTCCGCATGTTTTAGAAAGTAAATCGTCTATTCAAATAATTGACGAGAATCGAGTAAGTGGACAATTACATGCAACATGGCCGGTTGAGTTTGGTGATACTTCTTTTTATGCGGTAAAAATAAAAACAAAACGATATCAGTTTATTTCAAAAAATGGATTTTTTCTAAAAAAGGAAGGAAGTAGTATAGGAACAATGGTAAGTGGTACATATCACGACCATCAATCATTTTATGGGTTAAATAAATATAATGCCACAGAAAAAAATGCCTATCTGAATTTTATTTATGATACAGAGCTAGATGGTGAAAAACATAAAATATCTTCCGGAATTAGTTATATGTTTAATGATACTGAAGAGAATTTGAACGATTCTGTTTTTTCTAGAAGAGAAATAGTTCCGGGTATTTTTTCACAATACACTTTTTCTCATAAAGAGGTATTAACCATAATTGCCGGTTATCGTGCCGACTATCATAATATTTTTGGATTATTACATACTCCTCGTTTCCATTTTCGCTTAAACCCTACTAAAAATTTATCTGTTAGAGGATCTGCTGGTTTAGGTTATCATATACCAAATGTAATTTCCGAAAATTCTTCGCTTCTATCTACTTCCAGAAAGTTATTTTTTCAGGAAAAAATACAACCCGAAAAAGCCATAAATATGGGAGTTGGGTTTATGTATTCGATGAATTGGTTTAAAGAAGAAGCTGTATTTACAATCGACTATTATCGGACCGATTTTAAAAATCAGATGATTGTAGATTTAGATCAAAATTCGTCGTATGTGTTTATTTATAATTTAAAAGGGGAGTCTTATTCTAACAGCTTTCAAACGGAGCTAACTTTCAAACCCATTAAACGTTTTGATGTTACAGCTGCTTTTCGTTTAAATGATGTGAAAGCAACAATTAATAACGAATTGATGGAAAAACCATTCATAAGTAAATATAAAGGACTTGTTGCTCTTTCATATGCTACTAATTTTAAGAAATGGCAATTCGATTTTACAACTCATTTAAATGGAAGTACGCGTTTGCCAAATACACAAGATAACCCAATAGCATATCAACGCCCTGATAAAAGCCCCGCCTATTTATTGTTTTATGCACAAATAACAAAGCGGTATAAAAGCTGGGATTTTTATATTGGAGGGGAAAACCTATCTAATTTTATTCAGAAGGATCCCATTATTGCTGCCGATAATCCTTTTGGAAAATATTTTGATTCTTCTATGATATGGGGACCCATTTCTGGAAGAATGTTGTATGCAGGTTTACGATTAACTATTAAATAATAATATTAACTTAAAATTTAAATAAAATGAAAAATTTATTTGTATTCATTACAATTGCCATCATAACATTTGGTAATGTAAATGCTCAAAGTAGCAAAAAAAACGACACTATTAAAATTGCCACTTCATCTGTTTGTTCTCAATGTAAAGAACGCTTAGAATCTAAAATGGCTTTTGAAAAAGGCGTTGTTAATGTTTCTCACGATTTGGAAACTAAAATTTGCACCATTATTTATAAAGTAGATAAAACAGGCCCCGATAAATTACGTTTGGCAATTTCAAAAATTGGGTATGATGCCGATACAATACCTGCCGATAAAGAAGCATACGAAAAATTGCCAGCATGTTGTAAAAAAGAATCACAGCATAAAGGACATAATTGTGGTCAAGATCATTAATATTTTTTTATTATAATTTAGATTATGATAAAAGCACTTGTTTTTGATTGGGGGAATACCATTATGCGCGATTTCCCTGAAAAGAAAGGCCCTATGTGGGAATGGGATCAAGTAGAATATATTCCATTTGCAGAAGAAAGTTTGAAAGTATTGCATAATGAATTTTCCATGTGTATTGCATCCAATGCAGGTTGTTCTGATACGGCTCAAATGATAAAAGCATTAAAGAGAGTAGGAGCAGAAATTTATTTCAATCACTTTTTTACGTCTAAAGAAATAGGGTATGAAAAACCACATATCGAATTTTTTCTTGCTATATTTAATAAATTAAATGTGGCTCCTTCCGAATGTGTAATGATAGGCGATAATTATGTAAAAGATATTTGCGGTGCCAAAGATGCTGGAATGAAAACAGTTTTTTATAATGCCAGTAATGATTTGGGGAAATTTATTAAAGCAGATAAAATTATCACTTCTTTAAAATTTTTACCGAATACCATTAAAGAGTTAAATTTATAAAAAAAGAGGCTTTTTTAGCCTCTTTTTTTATGTTCCTTTCAACTCTGACAGGGTTCAAAACTCTTTCAGAGTTTATTATTCAGTGTTTTTTTATTCTAAGTAAAGAATTTTCGTTTTTGGATATTTCACGTTATACGAGAAATTCATTTTTTTAGTATCAGCAGCGTCTAACGTAAATAACCATTTTAACGAACCTTTTGTCTCATCATAAATAGCATTTGAAATTTCTCCTTTTACTACTTCTATATCTTTGTCGTTCGAAATTGGAATTTGATCTTCTACTAGAATAGTAATAGGGGTTTTCTTGGTATTTCGAATACTAATTTCCCATGCAATATCAATTTTTTTAGATGACCCAATTAGGTTTTTACTATTTAATTCTTTTTGTTTTTTACGTTCTACAACAACTTTAGCATCTCTTCCTAGGGAGATGTCTAAGGTGTCGTTGGTTTGATTTATATCTATAAATGACTCTCCAACATAAGTCCCTTCAAA
>Ga0116171_10004208_pt1 | contig 12997 bp, 9 predicted proteins | sample AD_JPNHW2_MetaG_FD_89798 | JGI IMG/M metagenome (GOLD analysis project Ga0116171, IMG submission 89798) | Active sludge microbial communities of municipal wastewater-treating anaerobic digesters from Japan - AD_JPNHW2_MetaG | ecosystem: Engineered > Bioreactor > Anaerobic > Digestate | place...
AAGAATGTCCAAATAGATATATGTATAGATTGTAAGATTTGTCAACTGAAATATTTGCAAGTATCATAAATGAGGGGAAATACTGTAGGGGATGGGCAGAAGGTTACTGGTTACAGGTTACAGGTTACAGGTTACTGGTTACAGAACAGAGAAGTAGTAGGAGTATCCAAATTCTGATATTTGACAGTAATAACAATTTAGTATAAATAATTAGTATTTTCATTAAATAAAAAAATATTTGCACATAGCGAAAGCAAAACTATATTGTATTTTTGTTTAATACGCAATAAAAATACCAATAAAATATCTATATTCCCTTAAAATAACCATGGAGGTAAAGTGAGAAAACTGATGAGAGCGAGTTTTTATTCATCCGAGCAATTGCTGTTTATACTTTTGTTCACTTCTATCATGATATTTCCAGTCTGGATTCATGCGCAATTTACACCAATATCCAGTAATTTCACAGGTGTTAGTTGTGGTTCGGTTGCATGGGGGGATTTTGACAATGACAAAGATCTGGATGTTATCATAACGGGCTTCACAGGGAATGAATCGATAACAAAAATGTATAGGAATCTTGGAAATGGTACATTCTCAGAATCAGGTTCCTGCATACTGGAATTATCCAATGGGCAAATATTCAGTCAGGATATCGATAATGATGGTGACTTGGATTTAATGATCATGGGAACAATGAGTACTTTGCTCTATCGTAATGATGGGAATTGTGTATTTACTCCCCTGGAGAATGATTTTCCAGCATTGACGAACGGGACAGCTGCATGGGGAGATTATGATAATGATGGAAAACTTGATGTGCTGGTCACAGGCTACGATGGTTCATGGCTTCCGGTTACTGCAATCTATCATAATGATGGTAACGGAGTATTTTCAAATATAGAAACAAGCCTGATGGGATTAGCGGGAGGATCTGCATCATGGGGAGACTATGATAACGATGGTGATTTGGATATCCTGATGACGGGTAAAACAATGAACAATGTGAATCTGGCAAGAATCTATCGCAATGAAGGGAAGGGAGTTTTTACCTATATTGACTCGGGTTTGACTGATGCATGTGGGAAAGCAGTCTGGGGAGATTATGATAATGACGGGTATCTGGATATACTCCTGTCAGGTTGCACTGGTAATACCAGTATCTTTCATATTTACCGTAATAATCGGAACAGTACTTTTACAGATATCAATGCCAATCTGGGGAATATATGCTGTTATTCTGCAGCCTGGGGTGATTATGATAACGACGGTGATTTGGATATTCTATTAACCGGATGTGCTAATTACAATTGTTACCAGGTACGGATTTATCGGAATGAAGGGAACGGGAAATTCACTGATATCGATGCGAATCTGCCTTGTATATCCAGTGATGCTATTTGTTGGGGAGATTACGATAATGATGGTGATTTGGACATCCTGCTTGCAGGTGCAGTTCTAGATGAAAATCATAATTGGAGTGAATGTATTACTAGAGTTTACCGTAATGATGGGGAATTGCAAAATACGAAACCCATGGTTCCCACTAATTTGAGACTTTCAGTATCTGGTGATTATTACTGTTTTGAATGGGATGCATCCTCTGATTTGCAAACACCTATTAATGGCTTGAGTTATGTGCTGCGTATAGGTTCGATACCCTATGGATGCGACATATCAACATCACAGTCTCATCAGGATGGATACAGGCTGCTGCCAGCAAGAGGCATTGCCAATGCCAATTGCAGATGGAAAATGTTACGTTCTGAACTTCCAGCATATTTTTACTGGAGTGTTCAAGCTGTGGACGGGGTGTATGCAGGTTCAGGGTTTGCACAGGATGTAGCCTACGAGGTACCTCCTGCACTGCCGTCGGATATATCCCTTTCATTCCAGGGATTAAGTCATGAAGATGCCGTGATCAGTTGGGACCAGGTAACTACCGATATCAATGATTATGGATTGGTGCCCGAATGCTATTTTGTCTATCATTCAGAGAATATCAATGGTCCCTATGCTTTCCTTGGTTATTCGAATTCCACACAGTATGTCCATTCCGGCGTGGGATTTGGTGCAGATCACATGTTCTATCGTGTGAAAGCCATCAAGTTCTATACCCGAGGGGAAGAATCAGAACTTGAAGAATTGCATACCGGTATGACTGAAGAGCAGGTGGGAAAAATATTGAATAGATAAGTACAGAGCATAGCGAGAGTTTAATCTTCTCCAAAAGTCGGAGCACCGGTTCCAGGGAAGCCATTGCCCGGTCTATTGCCTGGAGTATTGCCTGGACCGAAATCACGGGGATGTTCGCCACCCATGTGCCTGCCTTCATGATTCATTTGATTTGAAGAGGCTGATTCCAAATCGGTGACGGATATCACATGATCCTTGCTCATGAAGCCTTTAACTTTCACGAATATTTTACTTTTCTGCTTACAGTGAGATAGGTAGTCTTCTGCTCTGAGACTACCGCTTGTATCAAATCTTGCAAATACATAACCGTGATGTGGGAGTTCGATGAGCATACCATAACCATCTTTAACCGCTTCCTTGGTCTTCAAGTGCTTGAGTGTGATCAGTGCGGGCTTTTTCGTAATATCCTTACCTTTGTCATCAGTCCCTCTTTCGCCCCAGGTCCTGTCCACCAGATAACCTTGGAAATCACGTTGTCCCTCACCAAGCATGGGATTATCCTGGTTCATATCGGGAGGTGGATTTCCGTGTTCGTGGTGCGGTCTGCCTTCAAATCCTTGAGAATAAAGCGCAATTGAGAAAATTGTAATCATAAGTAGTAGAATGAGCCGTTTCATTTTCCGCATGAGAACCTCCAAAGTCGTGTGTATAACTAATAAACAAAAGGATGAGGAAATGACTGCATTCTTTTTAATACTTGATCTTTGAAAAACACAATTATGCATATTGATTTGACAAATACCTCAACATTGATTAGTGTTTAAAAGAATCATGAACTTCAAACCATTGGAGGTTACAATGAAAGCATATACCATTATGCTGTTATTAGCAGTTCTTCTGCTGAGTGCGTGCACTGCAAATAGAACAAACAGTACACCAACAAATAAAAGTATCGGGTATGTCCATATCCAAGGAAATACGAGCGGGGTGGATGTATTCATTAATGGGAAGGCAAAAACAGTGAAATTCGATAAGACTACTCACACTGCATTGATTGAACTTGCTCCGGGTGATTATCAAATCGAGATACAGAGGAACGGAATGGATCTGGTGAATGAGAATATCAACGTTTCTACTTCCAATACTACAGAAGTGATTATACCGTAGCGTACGTAAAACTTGCAGGACAGACAGCAGAAAGATACGCAAGAGGTATTATGTACTATGGGTATCATGCAAAAGTGGAAGCGAACAGGAACGCGAAAAGAGTTTATGAAGGATTGAAATGATTGAGAGAAGAATTGGAAGTCGAAACTTTCATAATTCTTCTCTCTTGAATATATAAATTAACTGCCGAGGAATTCCTTCACTTTGGCAAGTTCGACGGGAATATTGATTTGCTGTGGACATTTCGGTACACATGCACCACAGTTCACACATTTACCTGCACGGTTCTCCTCATCTACAAGCCAGTTATATTCTCGAATATGCCTCTCTTTATCACTGACAAATAAGCATCCTGGTAAACACCGAAACAATGGGGAATATCAACATGATTCAGGCAGGGCATACAATATCCGCAACCAGTGCAAGGGACAGGTAACTTCTTGATGTAGATTCGACGGGCTTCCTTGTAAAGATTTAACTCGCTCGCCTTGAGTTCATTTATCTTGCATGTATCTGCAATCTTCAGGTTTTCGGTCAATTGCTCCATACATGACATCCCACTCAGGAGCAATGTTGCTTCCGGAAGATTCCACACCCAGCGTAATGCTCGATCAACTGGTGAAATATCGAGTTTTGACTTGTTCCATACAGCTTGTACTTCATCAGGGATATGGTTTACCAGTTTTCCACCGCGAAGAGGTTCCATGACAATAATGCCCATGCCTTTGGAGGCAGCGTATCGCATTCCTTTCAAACCTGCCTGAATGACTGTATCAAAGAAGTTTAACTGTATTTGGCAGAAATCCCACTTGTATGAATCTACCACTTGCTTGAAAACTGGATATCTATCGTGAAATGAAAAGCCCGCATGATGAATCTTGCCTTTTCTCTTCATTTCATCGAGAAATCGAAACACATCATGCTTTTTCAAATTGGCGAAGTAACCGGAATTCATAGAATGAAGGAGGTAATAATCGATATAGGTCGTCTGCAGATGTGCGAGTTGCTGGTCAAGATAGGATTCCATATCTTCATGAGACTGGATAAGCCAACTTGGGAGTTTCGTCGCAATCCTTAATTTGGAACGGTCACATTCGCTAATGAATTTCCCCAATAAGGGTTCACTTTGCCCATTATGATAAGGCCAGGCAGTATCAAAGTAGTTTATGCCATTTGCATTGGAGTGACGTAACATGGCTAAAGTCTTTTCTTCATCAATATTCCCTTCCTTTACGGGAAGGCGCATACATCCGAAACCAAGGATCGAAAGTTTATCTTTTTGACCGGGCATTGTACGGTATAGCATACTTCCTCCAACTATATTTGCTTATCGAGATGAATGCAGGAATTAAACCAACTCATGTAAAGAAAAAAATAACCCCTGCATATGCATACAGGGGTATCAACCACAATATGTTAATTATTGATCATGCCCATGATGATGATCATGTTCGCATCCTTCATGATGCTCATGAGAACAGGGCTTGGGATTCGATATCAACTTTCCGTCAAGCCAGAGAGTTGTTACATCTTCCACTTTGAGCTCGGGAGCACCGGCAATCACTTCGATCCCGTTTCTCTGGAGATTATCCACAGCCATTGCCCCAAGTCCACCGGCAATCAGTTTGGTCACACCCATCATTCTTAACCATGGCGGGACTGCTGCGTGTCCTCCCATTTCAGGCTTATAAAGAGTTGAACTTACAATTTCCTTTGTTTCGCTGTTAACTTCCACAATGGCAAACATAGGTGCGTGTCCGAAGTGTGGGCATAAAATTCCATCTTCCGTTGCAGGAATGGCTATTTTCATCATTTCCTCCTTTATTTTATCTTTTTCTATGTGTATTTTGCATCTTGGGCAGAATAGACTTCCCTGAGCAGCCAATGAGACGAGAGAATGACATTGTGGGCATTCATTACTCCCTTCCATGATCTCGATATCACCACCATCGATGATAAAGGGTCTGCCTTCAACAAGTATCGTTGCAATCTTGATTCGCGCTTTTTCGTAAATTCTTGTCAGCGTAGGTCTGGAAATCTTCATTCTCGAAGCAGCATCTTCCTGGTTAAGATGGAGATAATCCAGCAACCTGATAACTTCAAATTCATCAAGCGTTAGATGTATCGCATGTTTTTTTAAGCCATGTCGACCACATGGCTTGAATTCACGGATTTCAGGTGTGAATTCAACATGTCTACGAATACAGTTTCTTCCCATTAATCTTCCTTATATTATGAACATATGTTCTAAATAAGTAAGAACCACTTTTTTTGTCAAATTGTTTTCTGAAGCCTACTCGATCACTTTTATTAGAATCTCTTGAATCATACTGACATAATCAATTCACTGATCATTACCCCTAACTATATATTATTCATTCAGTTAATCCTTGACAGTATACACGTGAGAATATAAAGTGCACATATGTGTATTAAGGGAGCAGTTATGAAAGAGATGATTTCTATCGTATTCCTTTTTATAGCGATTATGCTGAAGAGTATAACGGTACCTTATTCTACAGTACTAATCAAAACTGACTCAAATCATATGTCGGGAATGGAGAGGATTTCACCTCCAGACAAGCAGCAAATTCCATTGCAGACAGATTGTTGGCTATGGCATGATGGCAGGAATCTCTATGCTTATTGGGAATGTCAGATCGACAGCACCTTTATTCCGGGGGCATATGCTACACGTGATGACAATCAGACATCTGACTATATTCGCCTACAACTGAAAACGATCAGAACAGAGGACTTTGCCTACTACTTCTCCGCATTTCCCCGGGGAACTTGCTTCGATGCTGTCAGAGGTGATAATCTAAACATTGATAAGGCATGGAATAGTTTATATGATTGCGAATCATCGTTTTCGGGGAATCTCTGGACTTGTAGAATGACTATTCCATTTCGTGATTTGCGTTTTGATGGTGAACCGCCCTATGATTGGTCATTTTCAATTGCCAGACAGATTCAGAATACCGTTTCTTCCTATGCGAATCCATATACTCCTTTGGTCAACACAACTGTACGGAAGTACTATGATTCCTTCGAATCGCTCATTATTAATGAACAGATCGATTTGCCCCGAAACTATTACGTCATTCCCTACTTTTATAAGTCCTATGATATGCTGACGGAAGAAAAGACTTTCGATCCCAAGCATTTGGGTGTTAATATCATATACCGTCCAACCAGCAATTCATCCATGAAACTTGCCTTCAATCCGGATTTTACTGAAGCACCTGTTGATGCTGAAATCGATGAACACAATTCGAAGTATCCACCCTATATACAAGAAAACAGGATTTTCTTTACAGAGGATTTGAATGCATTTGGGGTAAATGAAAATCAGTTCTATTCCCGTAATATCATGCAGCCTCAATACGCAGTAAAATTCACTGCAAGTGGAAGAAATTGGAATATGGGTGTTCTGACAGCACAGGATAAGGAGACAAAGCAGGATTCAACCGTTATCAATCCAGCTGATAATTACACTTTACTGGCATATAAACCTCGTTTTGGGAGATTTGCAAATCAATTTACCGTATTAGGAAGAACAAACCAGGAGACTGAGAAATACAACTACCTATTTTACTCGGCTCCTTCGTATCAGGTCAATCCGCAATGGCAACTTGATGCCTGGTACATCCAGAGTTATGATAAAGTAAAGGGCTATGACAGCAGAAATGGGCACCTTGCTTTTCTATCATCCAATCAGGTGATTGGTAATTTCACTTCACAAGTATCAGTCAGGGAAGTGACCAAATACTATATTCCGCGTATGGGAACACCACAGGCACGATATGATGTAAATTTATTCAACAGTGTCTACTTCATGTCATACGACAATAATTACCCTGGAAAATTCATCAGGACCTTCCATTCTCAAAGTACTGGTGATGTAACGTGGGAACACGAAGGAAACCATGAAGTACGTAGTAAAGATTTACAATGGACTAGTACTGTGAACTTTCTCCCAAGGTTTTACACGACATTTACCGGAAACATCGGTGAGGAGAGACAATTTAACGATAAACTCATTCCATGGCGAAATTTGGATATAAATATTGGAACAGACCATTGGCTGACTTGCAGTGGTTATGCAGGGATGGGAATAGGCGATGCTGTAGTTTATCACCTGATTGATCTCCAGCACTCTTATCGGAACCAGTATTTCTACGCCGGTATCAATGGATTCCTTGGTCCAGTGATTTCATATATCTTCAGCGATAACCACTTCATCTGGAAGGAAATGCCGAAGCCGGAGGAATTTATTATAGGAGCAAAAGGTGATAATGAATATGACGTCACAAACCTTGATACAGAGTTAACATTTAGTAAGGATTTGAAGCTGGTATTGGGTGTCAGGTATAATAATTACGATGCGCAAGGCTATCAACAGCATGTTGGCTATTTCTGCACCATGCATTGGTTCTTGAATTCATCAACAAAGATATATATGGGATACAATGCCACGGAAGATGATTATATGGAGACAATGTATAAGACATCTGAAACCATGTGGTTCAAAACTACAAAGACATTCTAATGGAATCAAAAGGGGACACCTTGTTGCCCTTTTTATTTATCAAATAATACCCAGATGAAGTCTCTGCTTTCAACTAATCCATAAGCACCATGAAAGACACTTTCTTCATCGTAGTGATCGACGACATCCGGTAATTCTCCGGGAGCATAAATGACAAAGGGTACTGGATCATAGGTATGGGTGCGGACTGAACAGGGTGTAGGATGATTTGGTAAAAAGGAAATACTGAAGGGATTTGCTGCACTCATGGTTCTTTTCATCAGGGGGTTGATCACTTTATCATCGAGTGCTTCAATGCACTTCACTTTTCTCTCAATATTTCCTTCATGCCCTGCTTCATCTGCATCTTCAAAATGCAGGACGACCAAATCGACTTCTTCGATCGCATTTAATGCAGCATCCACTTTTTCATCATAATTATGAAAGGAAGAGCCAACAGTTCCTTCCATTTTGATGACCTTGAAGCCTGCATGAATTCCAATACCATTTAGTAAATCAAGATTGGAAATTACAGCGCCGCTCTTACCGTATAGTTCAGTGAAACTCTTCATTTGCGGTTTTTTTCCTGCAGACCAGAACCATATTAAGTTTGCTGGTTCCTTTCCGTTCTTGACACGCTCAATATTGACCGGATGGCGCTCCAATACACCTTGAGATCGATTGATCAGATCCTTCAGTATTTCGGTAGTCAGTTTTCCATCAGGATGATTTGCAACGGGAAGGACTGTCTTCCAAGGTTGCCCCTGAACTTCATAGGGAGGGGTAAGATTTACGAATTGACTCCCATTCTTGAGAACGAAAAGGTTTCTTTGCCCATTTCCAGCATGGAATTGCTGGCTTTCCTTCGAGAAGATATTATTTAGGGAATCGATTAGTTCACGACCTTCTTCATCGAATAGATCTCCATCGGAGAGCAATTTGATATTTCCATTCCTGATCGTGATAAAACTACAATGCATTGCCAAATCATCAGGTCCCAGTTTAACACCTAAAGATTCTGCTTCAAAAGCTCCACAACCAGAATTGACTTCCTGAACATTATAACCTAAAATTGAAAGATATGCCACTTCAGAACCGGTGGGCATATTTGCCGGTATCGTCATCAGCCTGCCACAACGTCCCAATTGCGCTAAACGGTCTATATTCGGTTTATGTGCAGCCATTAGTGGGGTTCTATTTCCTAAGCCATTCAAAGGATAATCAGCTATGCCATCGCCGATAATGATCATTGTCTTCATAATGCTTATATTACTCCATGAACAACAGAATTCCCAGCATTGGTAACCGTCATTCGTTATGTGTTTTATATAAATTCATCGTGTTTGATTGTCAGATGAAATGGGTTGGTTGACCTATGTCAATAGAATTGTTGAATTAGGTGCCGGGGTGGTGAATGTTCTAAAGCAGCATTTCAAATTCCAGTTCATGCTGTAGTGGAATTCCCAGGTTACCTGTAAGAGGAATCTGCGGCTTGATTTTTCTCGAATAATCCATGGCATTCGGATAAAAACCGCACAAATTCATGCCAATTAACTGATAGAATGTGAGTGCGTTCGTGTTATCATTGGTCGTAATTAACCAAAGTCTGCTGCAATGAGCCTTTTTCGCTTCCTTCAAAACAGTATTGAATAGGGCCTTGCCAATCCCTTTTCTTTTCCGAAGGGCATTGATGGAAACGATCTCACATTCAAGACCCAATATCTCGTACGTTACGACTCCAACGATTTTCTCATCCATGTAACACAGGAATCCCGGAACTTTCCAAAAGTCATGAATATGTTTCTTTGCAATGATCGATTCTGTATGCCATAATCTCTTTAGCAGTTTCACTGCAACTTTTCGATTCAAATCATGAAAAGGTTCTATTTTGTACATGAATCACTCCTATAATGCAAAATTAGCATTGCATGGATTCTCTGGCAACATTATTCCGTGCATGATGAGTTGATATTCTGATTAGCTGGACTTGAAAAACAAAAGGGGATGATAATCCACACACTTTGCAATATTAAGATTATATTCAAGAAAAGGGGGTGGTTGGATTACCACCCCTTTTCACTTAAGCCAAAGCTAGTTCAGTTCTGATTCAGATACCGCAGGATGAATCACTTCTTCTCTCTCTCTGCAGGTTCATTGACCGCAGTAACATAATAGAATGCTCTATCAGGAGGCATACCAACATCATACCAGGCAAGTTCACCTGTGATATGAACAATATCCCAGGGACCTTTGGGATTAACAGATCGATAGACTTTATAGTAAAGAGCTCCGGGAACTGGTGTCCAAGTGAGTATACCTCCCTGGGAAAAAGTCAGTATCGGTGCCGGTAATCCTCCTTCTTCTGTCGTAAAGTTCCACAATTCGATATTTTCAGCCTCTCCTTCCGTATTCAAAGGAACAACCTTCCACTCATATTCAGTGAAATATTCAAGTACTGGTATCTCGATATCGAAGAAGGATCTTTGGGCATAAGGAACGTAAACAGGCGTCTGGGAAGATGCAGGGAAATAGACATTGAAGCCTGTCGGTTCAGAATAAGCCGCATCCGGTATAAAGCTCCAGCTTAAATGACCTGTGCTGACCGAAACACCACTTGCATTGATACCCGGCACAGGCTGGCAAGCAGGATTAGGTCTGGCACTGATCATCCAGAAGTTTTGATTTGTGAAATTGCCCTGTACATTGGTATATGGCCTGGTCAGCGGATTGAAGTAAAACCCGACTTTGGAGGGAGTAACAGTATAACTACCACCATTGTAAACCATGAACGAATACACACCACTGAAATTTGTATTCAGTGTAGCTGGAATTACCGCTCCAGGGCAGGTGATCCACACCCCTGAAGGGTTGAATAACGGGCTTGCAGGTATTATTGTACCACTGATGATGGAAGTCTGAATTTGCGAGACAGCTGTCGTGAAAGTATTTACAGCAGAGTCAAAATGATGCAGCACTTGGTCTACGTAATAGGAATAACGAACGAACCAGTAGTATGTTTGCTCTGTCATTAACGCAGCACAATGCCACTCGAAATATGTACGCAATGGATCAAGATGACCTGAAAATGTTGGCGGATTGGGGAATCCGGGATTAATATCGCAATATACATCAAAGAAACTATCAACCTGGTAGTCTCCATCAGGCAAGGACCACTGGAAAGCTGCATTCTGTGTTGGAATACCTGATGCGCGATCCTCCGGTTCGATAAGACCGGGAGTATCAGTTGGTAGCGCTTCGGTTGTGAAGTCCCATGTCTCTACTCCTTCAGCTTCACCCGATTCATTAACTGGAACTGCCTTCCATGAATAGACTGTATTGTAATACAAATTAGGAATCTCGATCGAAAAAGCTGATGATCTTGGATATGCCACATACACGGGTGTCTGGGTAGTGGCAGGGAAATACACGTTAAAACCATTTGGGGCTGAATAAGCCGGATCTTGGACATAATTCCACTGGAGATTTCCGATACTTACGGATACATTGGAGATATTAGCTCCCGGTATAGGCTGACACGCAGGATTGGGTCTTGCACTAATCATCCAGAAGTTTTGATTCGTGAAATTCGTCTGAACATTCGTATACGATCTGTTCAACGGATTGAAGTAGAAACCTCCATATGCTGGAGTGACAGTATAATTTCCCCCGGCATATACCTTAAAGCTGTAACTACCCGAGTAGTTAAGGCTTAGTGTTGCAGGTACACAAGCCCCCGGGCAAGTCATCCAGACTCCTGATGGATTGTACAGTGGACCCGCAGGGACTACCGTACCGCTAATTGTCATTTGAGGTATTAGCGAGGTGCCTGTAGTGAATGTACCCACAGCAGAATCAATATGATGAAGAACCTGGTCCACATAATATGAATATCGTACAAACCAATAATAGGTCTGCTCTGTCATTAATGCAGAACAATGCCATTGGAAGTATGTCTTGGCTGGAATTGGGGTTCCTTCAAATACTGGCGGATTGCTGAAGTCAGTATTCACATCAAGATAAATGTCAAAGAAACTATCCTGTTGGTATGGGGATACATCCCAAGCAAAGCTGCATCCTTCAGGAGGTATACCTGGCATCCCCATTCCGGGATATAGTAATGACGGTGGGTTCTGCTGCGCATGTAGAAGAAACACTGAGAAACTTAAACATATGAATAGAAATATGATTTTTTTCATGTTATTCTCCTGTAAAATGGGTTTTCTTCAGAATTTGTGATTATTCTTTTGAAGGATTTCAATCTATTTGAATGTGTATAAAATTGCCTATAATCATTCATATACTCATGTGGAGATATGCAGGAAATACAGACCCTCTCCGAATTGCCGACTCGAAGTTTGAACATAAGTACCTCCCCATCTCAGTACTTTTTGCTGTTCAATCTTGCTGCGACGTCAGAATGCAAGAGGTGTATTAATAACTTCATCAATACTGGGCTTGCTTCTCGATAAACATGGTAAGGAATATCGACATATTATCGATACTCTTTTTTGCATTGGAAAATATACTCAATAACTGAAATAACACGAAAATTATATGCACATTTGTGAATTATATTCAGTTATACAAAGAAATGCAGGACTTGAAATTAGAAGTAGCAGGTAAAATTACATTATCTACTTTTGATTCTCTTTATTTGATTCGTACCATTTTCCTTACACCTATACATTTCCCATCCATGAGACAGCTTGCGAAATACACACCCGAAGGAACATCGTTTCCATGTAGGTCCTTGCCATTCCAGTTAATTGTGTAATGTCCTGATGTGAGTCTAGAAGGAGAAAAATTCATTACTTTCTGACCCTTGAGATTGTAAATACAGATTTCAGTAAGACCATTCTTTTCGAGTTCATATTCAATGGTAGTTGCTGTTAAAAACGGATTTGGGTAATTCAACATTGTTGCCATAATCGGCTGCATTTGCTCATTATCAGATACGTAATTACCATGAGCATTGGTGCGAACCAGGAAATTAATACCATCCTCTCCCGACACGTATCGAATGACACCTGCAAACAGATAACCATCTGGAAGAAGACCAAAGGTTGCACCTGTTTCATAACAGTAATAATGCATGGGCATCAGATTTCGAGAGAACCATGTTACAGCTTGGGACTGAAGTGAAACCCGACAGAGGTAGGACAC